>ENA-UERG01001033-UERG01001033.1-human-gut-metagenome-genome-assembly--contig:-NODE-1033-length-24954-cov-5.394139_pt1 | contig 24954 bp, 6 predicted proteins | sample MGYA00242954_ERZ507954 | MGnify/ENA primary metagenome ERZ507954 (study PRJEB26167, sample SAMN06115478) | human gut metagenome | host: Homo sapiens | place: China:Sichuan | collected 2015-01-21... | reverse complement strand
TAGAGTGCGTATTCTCGTTGACGGAAACGACGTGGTGTTGGTGGCACCTAGAAGAGGATAACGAGCTCTCCCCGTTGTTTGTTTGAGGAAACACATCACAACACCTTTTGATCGGTCATCGTTTTCACGGAGATATAAAAGGAATAGAGGACTTCGTTGAACCTCCACCGCACTTCTCGGTCCTCATAGTTTTGGACGTACACGTCGCTGAGAATGGGATCCAAGAGCGACGGGTATTGCTGGAGCGCCGCCGTGTACGTCTCCTGCAGGAACTGCGCGACGCTATCGCGCCGAAGCACCATAATCAGCAAGATCACATTGGACGCGCTGATGTTCATTCCGTCCTTGGAGACGACATCGGACTTGGGCGAGAAGATGTGTGCAAACACTCCCATGAAGAGGTTGTCGATCTGACCTGTCGATGAGTCCTCACCCACAGTCCCACCCGGCTCGTTCGCCAGCAGCGCCATCACGCCGCGATCGCTGGTGGCCGCATAACCGATCCGTCCATCCCGTACCTCGACGCAGTGGGAGAGGAGGAGGAAGAGACACTCCATGCTCTTCACCGCGCAGCTACGCGTCACCCCCGCCTCGCTTGCCCACTCGAAGCGGTCGAGCGCCAACAGCATGAAAGCAAAGAAGTCCGCTGCCGCCATCGGCGCGAGACAATCGAATCCCCGCACGCAGGAGCGACAGACGAGCAGCGCGGCGTCGAAAACGGTCTTCATCAGTAGCGGGTAGAAGGTGAGGCTCTCGCGCAGCGTCTGCAGGCCGCGCAGCAGCGTTTCGACGACACACGCCTCCCACGCCACGCAGTCGCTGCAGGGAGAACTCTCGCACGCGTGCAGCAGCGCGCGGAAGCACAGCGAGAGCATCTTCACCGCGTCGTCGCTCTGTCTGCGCAGTCGACTGCCCTCGCCGGGCGCGAGACGACCGACCTCCGCGAAACAGGCGAGCAATGCGGCGCCGAAGGCGAGATTGGTCTCTTGAGAGAGGAAGCCGAGCGTGGTCGCCGCGTCGTCCAGCAGGTGGAGGACGACTAGCCGCAGATTCTCGTCCAGCCGCAGTCGGTGGAGCAGCGGCGGCAGCAGCGGCGGCAGCTTCGCGAGGAAGGCGAGACAGACGCCGCCGGGGGCTTCCAGCGAGCAGACGCCGCGCGTCATCACCAGCAACGCCTCCACCTGCTCGCGTTGCGTCCCGTGGCTCAGAAACGCGTCGAAGTCGGGCATCTCGCACAGACGCTGCAGGTTCTTCGCGAGGACGTCAAGCAGCTGACGCACGGCAGCGACGTGTTCAGCGTCCTGCGTGTGACGCGTATGACTTCCCTACGCCGATCTGCAGCATCCCGCCGACCACCGCGCGCGTGTAGTCTTTCCACTGCTTCGCAGGCAGCTCCTCCAGCCTCGCCAGTCGCCCCGGCACGTGGAAACTCTCCGCGAAGGCCAGCAGCGCCGCTGCGAGCTCGCGCCAGACGGCGAAATCGACGCTCCCGAGGCCGTCTTGCACGGTACGGCGTAGCAGCAGCTCCAGTGCGGCGATGGCGGCCTTGAAAGGCGCGCGGTCGCCGGCGGCGCTGGCGAGGGCGACGGCAACGACGGTGAAGAGGTCGGAGGCGACGGCGGGGAGGAAGGGGAGGTAGAGCAGGAGGAAGCTGCGGAGGTACTGAAGCAGCGCCTGCAGGAGCAGCGTGGAGAGTGGGAAGCTGACGCTGGCGATTAGTGTTTTGACCACTCCGTTCTGCGGTGGAGAGAGGCGGCGACGCCTACGACTGCGTCGAGGAAGGAGAGAAGGGCGGGCGAGGGGGCGCCGGCGGCGTCTGCGAAGGCGATCGGGAGTTCCTCGCTGTCGAAGTCGCTGACGAAGTGCTTGATGGCGACGAAGACCCAGTAGAGCTGTTCCTGCAGCTCGTAGGCGTCTTCCTCGCGACGACAGGCCAGCGTGGCCGTCGCCAGCTGTTCGAGCGTGTGGAAGAGGAGAGTGGCGGTCTGTTCGGGCGCGGTGCGGCCGATGTGGCCGATGGTGTCCTGCTCCTCCTCCGCGGCCCACTCGTCCTCGTTGTCATCCTTGTCAACCAGATCGCGTCCCACAGGCGTCTCCTCAGCGTCGTAGAGACGCAACAGCCGCACGGAGACCTGCAGCCGCGACTTCAGCGAGGATTCATAGACGGGGAAAGTGAGGTCTGCGACGGCACCCGCGAAGACGGGCGACTCACCGAGGTAGCAGACGACCTCGTAGCCGACGCTGAGCGCCTCGTCGAAGCGGTCGCGCAGATACACGCAGTCGTCGACGAGCTCGGGCCGCGAAACCAGCGCGAGCAGGTCCTGCGTGAGAGCGGAGAGAGAAGGCCACCTGGAAGAGCTGCGCGAAGAGCTGCTGGAGACTCGCCTTCAGCTCGCCCCACTGCGGCGTCGCCAGCAGCGCGCCCGCGTAGCCGGTACAGAGGACGGGCTTCAGCAGCAGGAGAAGCTGCAGCTTCTCCCAGGACTCGCCCTCCATGGCGGCGACGTCGACGGAACGGCCCTCCTTCTCCACGGCCTGGAGATACGGCGCGCAGGCGGCGACGCGGACGAAGTCGCAGAGGAGGAGGAGGTGGAGCGTGTAGTTTTCGGGGACGGAGAAGGAGGCGGGGGCGATGGAGGCGAAGAGGTTGAGGATATTGACGATGGACTGCGGCAGCGCGCTGTCGAAGCGGTTGGCGAAGTAGAGCGTGGAGAGGAAGGGGACCAGCGACTTCTTGAAGAGAATCGGCTCGAAGGAGGGGTCTGGCGTGATGAAGGTGATGCCGACGTCCATCCGCGCGGAGCGCGCGTCCGACTGTGCGGGCCAGGGCCACGAGAGCATCTCCGAAAGGATGTCCAGCATCTCCAGTAGCATGTCGCGGTGCTGTTGCGAGGCGTTCTCGTTGAAGCTCTCGCCGTAGAGAGTGATGCTGGAGTAGATCCACTCGAACATCTAGGTGGGAGGGACGAGGAGCAGGAGACTTGTTTGAACCCGCTGCAGAAGAAGGCCTGCTTGCACTCTTCGTGCGTCTTGGTCGATATGGGATACAGCACCGTCTCGTTGAACTTCATGCAATGAAGAAGACTCTCCAACAGCTTCAGGATGCGCCAGCTGGGAGTGGCGAGCATTCCGAAAAAGTTCTGGCACATTCCCTGCGGATCCTCTCTCCAGCGCAGCTTCAGAATCGTCGCCAACACCAATTCCACTTCGGAGTAGCCAAAATCGGAGATCTTCCGTTCGTTGTCATTGAGCTAGGCGTAAAGGAGTCTTCCAACGCAGCATTCAGGATATCACACCGAACAGAAAGGAGCAAATCGAGTCCTTCTCTTCGAGAGAGATCGACGGCCACCGTTTCAACACGGAAACGCCAAACAACTTGGCACTCTACAGGATGACACCCCGGCGTCAAACAAAACGTAAAAGATGCAGTATGATTGCGTGCTTTTGAAAATGCACGTACGAAACACGTCTTCTGCAAGGGGATGCGACGCGAAGGCTTCGATCATCTGTTCTGCTTCCTTGATATTGCTCCGGTTGCCCATCATATTGCAACTACACTGGAAAGAAGCGTCTCCAACGTACACTTGCTCAAAGAAGGAAGCCGCCTCATCCACTGTCTGTATTTGGCTCAGATCAAAGATGGACATCAAACCAACACGCGTGAAACCTTCAGATTGGGAGGAGCGAAATGGCGAAAGAACCGCGACAACTCATTCCAAACAAACAACACACATTTGAAGGACTAATAAACAACTGCCTAAGCATACCTTTAGACCTTGAAACCACGGCTGGTACGACGACCACGAGCTCTCTCGAACTTGCGACCCTCCGAGCGCACGAAAGGCTTCGTCTTGCTGCCAGGAGCACCGGGGTTACCGAAGTGCTTGTACGCCTCGCGAGCAGTGCGGCGACCCTGAAGCAGAATCGTGTTCGCTCCCGTAGGGGCACGCAGAGCCAGCTGGTCGAACGTGATGCACTCACCGCCAGCCTTCAGGATGCGAGCGCGAGCTCCCTCCGTGAAGTGCAGAGCGCACACCTTCAGAGCAGGAACCTCCACCAGACGGATATCGTCCGTAATGGTTCCCACCACCACGGCAATCTTATCCTCCTTGCCCTTCATGTGTCTGGCCAGAGCAGCGAGACCCATCGGAGGACGGTTGATTCTGCTCATATACAGACGGTGCAGAACGATCTCGGGGAACTTCGCACCCGTGCGACGAGCCACGAAACGGTACAGCTACTCCATCAGCCATTCGCTCAAAAACAAAGCTACCTTCACCAGAAGAGCGAGATAGATGTTGTCGCTCTTGGGAGCCTCACGAGTCTTGTGTCCGCAGTTGCGGCCTCCAGCAATCAAGTCAATACCCTACGGACGGGTTAGAACGGCAGTTCAAACGATGGAACAAGAGTGAAATGAAAACATACCATGATTTCGCACAATAACCTTCAGAGTATATGAGGAAACAAAAGGAAGACGGAAATGGATTTGCCCCACCCGAGTTCCGCAGATCAGCCTGCGAAGTCCAGCTATCCAGGGGGTAATCGCTCTTCAAGTCGATCGTTTCGCAACAAACACGTCATGTATAATGCAATTATAGCAATAGACAAACCCAAGATGAAAAACACGCAAAACGCTTAATCACACACCATTAGAACCACTTAACAGTGTGTGAAGAGCAGCTTAGTTGTCCTGCCCCTGTGGGTCCGCCCCATCCGAAATCGCCTCCTTCACTGCCTTCTCCGGTCGACGACTCCTATGGCTATGGTGACGACGCTTCTCTCCCTCCTTCTGCGGACGATGCGAGTGATGACGTCGGTGCTTCCGCTTCTCGCCCTCCTGCGCGTCGCGATGACTGTGGTGACGGCGATGATGCTTCTTCTTCTCGCCCTCCGCCGGAGCAGCCGCGACCTCCGCGCCCTCGGCACCCTCCGCCGCCGCAGGCTTTTCGCTGCGGTGATGGTGGTGCTTATGACGCTTCTCGCCCTCCGCACGGCGATGATGATGCTTCTCGCCCGTCTCGTCGTGGTGATGGTGATGACGCTTGTGCTTGCGCTCCTTCATGCGCAGCGCACTCTGCAGCGTCGCCAGCGCCGCGTTCGTCTTCACGCTGCCGCACTCCGTGTTCAGCGCCAGCAGCTGCGGACCCGCCTTCTCCGCATTCATCGCCGCCACCATCTCCGGCTTCACGCTCAGCAGCGCCAGGGCCTCGAAGCCATCGTTCACCAGCGCCTGGCTGCTCTTGCAGTTCACCAGCGCCGCCAGCAGTGCCTTCACCACCGCCGCCGTCGCGATGTACTCCAGCGTGTAGTCGAACTCCGCCAGCAGCCGCAGCCACGCCACGCTCGCGCGCTGCACGCCGCTGCTCTGCGCGTAGTGGCCCATCGCGCTCGCCACCGCGCCCACCAGCGCGTCGTCCGTCAGGTCCTCGCGCGCCGTGTTGTCCTGCGACAGCTGCATCAGCAGCGCCAGCGCCGCCGTCACCAGCTCCACGTCGCTCGACGACCGCTGCAGCACCTTCGTCAGCACCTTGCCGACGTCGTTCGTCAGCACCTCCTCGCGCTGCTGGTCGTCCTCGCACAGCGCCTGCAGACTCGCCATGCACGCCTCGCACGCCGCGTCCGTCGCGCTCGTGTCCACCTCCAGAACCACCAGGAATGCGTTCACGAGCATCGACGCCATGTCCGCGTCCTTCAGACCCTCCTCTGCGAACGGCGCACTCACCAGCGACATCAGCGCCTCCACCGCCGCGCCCACCAGCTCCGCGTCCTCCTTGTCGCCCGCGGTGATTACCATCACCAGCGTGTTCACCGTGTCCTCCTCCAGCAGCTTCGCCTTCGCCTCCGCGTTCCGCGACATCGCCGTGATCAGCTTGCACACAGGCACCATGATCGCGCGCTCCATCGAGGATGACTCCATCACCTCCAGCATGCACTGCACGCCACCGCTCTCCAGCACCTCCTCGCCGCAACTCTCCGACTCCGTCAGCGCGCTCAGCACCGAAGCGCCCACGCCGACCACATCGCGGTCCTCCGCAAACAGCTTCCACGAACCCACCACCGCGGCCACACCGCCTTCCGCCTCCATCACACGCACGAAACTGCGGTGATCCTTCAAACCGTCCAGCGTCTCCAGCGCGTACTGCTGCACCTCCTTCTCCTCCTCGAACCGGCGCATCGCAGCCAGAATCGCGCTCACGCCCGCGTGCATCACCTCCTCCCGCGCCGCACGCAGCTCCATCATCCGACGGAACGCGTTCAAACCGTTCACACACACCTCCTTGTCGCTCACGAACTCGCCCAGCGCCTTCATTCCCTCGCCGACGGCATTCGTCTGCACCACCGCTTTCTGACCCTTCTCCGTCATCGCCGCAAACGCGGTCACTCCCAGACACATGCGCGAGTGCACCAGCGAGTGCAGCGAGTACGCACGCACCACCTGCTCCATCACCTCCTGCGCGCCCACGCGCTTCAGCGCCTTCGGGTTCTCCTTGTTCTTGTTGCCAAGAGCGTTCAGACCCGCCAGACACATGCTCAGCACGTCGTCGCGAATCATGTTCTCCTTCATGCTCCAGCTCTGCTGCATCAGATCCTTCATCGACACAATATCCTCCAGCGTCAGAACGCCCAGACCCACCTCGTTGTCCGACAGGAGAATGTGCAGCAGCGAGCACGCAACGCCCACCACGTTCTCCGACTTCATGTACTTGAACAGTCCGTCGTAGATCGCGCGCGGCGAGTTTCCGTCCACGAACTGCGATAACGCCGAAGGACAGTTGCGCACCAGCAGACGCAGCGTCAGACACGCCAGACTGAACACACTCTCCGTCTGCGCCGCCTTGATGCATCCGAAGATTGCCGTCACCGTCGGCACCTTCGCTACCGCCTCCGCCACCTTCTCATGCTTGCACAGCTTGTTGATCACGGGGAGCACCGCCTCCGCAACCTCCTCCTCCGCGGGCTGCGCCAGCAGAATGTCGCTCAGCGGCTTCGCCACCGCCGTCACCCACATACTGTGGCGGAAGCGACGCTCGTCGCACAGCGCGTTCAGGTTGTTCGCCAGCTTCACGCAGATCGCCTTGTGCGTCGCGTGCTTCTCCACGACCTTCTCTACCGCGTCCGTCACCTGCGGGATGCAGAAGCGCTTGGGATCCACCGTCATCAGCAGACCCATATCCTCCAGCAGCAGGTTCACAACCTTCGCCTCCTCCACGTAGCGCTGCAGCGCGTCCACCAGCGTCGCGAAGATGGCCGTGTCCTTCACGCAGCCAGCCTTCTCCACCGTCACGCCCTTCAACAGCATCCGCAGCATGTCCGCCATCACCTCCATCTGAGCCGCCGTCACCTTCTCGTTCGCGTAGCAGCTCAGCAGCTTCGTCATGGTAGCAGACTCCCAGAAGAACGACAGCGAGTCTTCCGAGGTCGCCACACGACGCAACACGTCCACAATCACGTCTACCGACTCCTCCGACGGGTACTTCTCCAGCAACTTCACAAGGGTTGCCACGCCGCCCGCCTCAACGAACAGACGCGCACCCTTCGCGTCCACGCTCGTCACATCCGCCTTCTTCGGATTCACGCCCACCGTGTTGCTCACGACGCGGAGCAGCGCCACGAAGTCGTACGCCACCTGGTCGCTCGCCATCAGCTCCACGAAGCGAGGAAGCAGCGGAAGAATCGTCGTGAACACGCCCGCCTCCAGAATCGCAGCACGCACCGTCTTCTGCGACGTGAATGGCAGCAACACGTCCGTGCACATACGCACGATCTCGTAGTCCAGCTGCTCCGTGCTCACCTTCACCACGCTCAGAACCGACTCCGTCACGTGCTGACTCGCCAGCATCGACACATCCGACGGCGTGCGCGAGAACGCCACCAACACCTTCAGGGACTCCATCAGGATGGTGCGGTCCGTCGAGTACGCCGCGATCAGCGACTGGTAGTAGGGAATGATCTTCGCAGCAATCAGGGCATCGTGGTTCTCCGAGCGCTCGCACAGCGAGTACAGCAGCTGGCAGCCCGCACGACTGACCTGGATGTTGGCGTTGCCCGGATTCGTGTGCTTGTTCAGCTCCAGCATCACGCGCTCCAGACCATTCAGCACAATGTACCGCGAAGCCTCGTCGTTACGCGACAGGTACGCCAGCAGACGGATCGGAACCAGCATCTGCTCATCGCTCCACTGATGCAGACCCAGCACCTGGAACACGATCTCCGTCACTCCCGCGCTGTGCATCACCAGCAGAGCCGTGCTGTTCAACGCCAGCAGCGCAAACGCGCCGCAGAAGAGGACGCACGTGTCCAGATTGTCCTGTCTGCTGCGCCAGTACTCCACCATGGCAGGGAACAGGGCCTGCACCTTCTGCGACACGGCAGGCTTGCTGCACGCAGACAGACACACGATCAGCTCCAGCGCGTTGGTGATCACGGAGAGACTGCCAATCTTGCGGAACAGACAGCGACTCACTGAGTCCACCACCTTCTTCACCACCTGCACCTGACACACCTCGTCATCCACCGATGGCAGCGACGTCGCATCCAGCACCTGCACCTCCTGCGAGTTCGTGCACAGGTTGCGCATCGCGATGAACGCGTTGCTGTTGACATCATCCGACTCCACGTTCAGACTCTCCACCAGACACTCGATGGCGCCGTTCTGCTCCATCTGCTTCACCGTCTCCTTGTGCAGCGAGTACTCACGCAGCACCTTCACTCCCTTCAGCTGCACCGCCACGTCCTGCGGGAAGGCGTGCATGCCCTTGCTGATCATGTCCAGACAGTCACCGTGATTCAGAATGCCGTGTCCATGCTCCGACATCAGCAAACGGTACGAGAACGTGAACGCACCCAGAATCGTGCTTCGCATCTCCAGGTTGTTGGTCATCGTGTCGTACACGTTGCCCGGAACCTTGTTCAGTTCCAAGCGCTTGATGTCCTCGTCCTCCGCCGTCGCCGTCGACATCAGGAAGCAGCACGCCGCTCCAATCTTGCCGTTCTTGAAGTGCTCGTACAGAATCATGCTCAGCAGGTACCAGATGTCACCCACCTCCATCTCCTCCGTTCCCACGAACGTGTAGCGCGTCGTCTCGTCATCCACCATGATGTAGCTCAGCGCGCACACCAGGTAGCGAATCTCCTCCTCGCTCAGCGAAGCGTGGCCCTTCAGTCGCAGCAGCAGCATCGGAACCACCTTCGCGTCGTACAGCGACGCCACCACCGACTTCTGCTTGCTCACGTAGAACACAATCTTCGCAAACAGCATGTTCACGTCCGCATCTTCCGCGTACTGCTTCTGACAACCGATGACAGCGGGAATGAAGTCGGGGAACGCCTCCGTGCACGCCTCCGTGTGCATCGTCATCGCGACAGCCAGCTCCAGCACCTCCTTCACCGTCTCATACTTCTCTTTATGCACCGTCAGCAGACGAGCATACACGTCCAGGAAGTGCGTCTGGATGCGCATCGCGCAGTCCGCATCCACATACTTGATGTACTCCAGGATCTTCAACACCACCGACAGAATCGAGTCGTCCTCCGCGTACTTGCTGATCAGCTTCGCGATCGTCTCGAAGGCGGGCACGTTCAGGAAGAACACCGCCACCTTGTCGTTGGACACCAGATTCTCGATCACGCCGAGGGCCTCCACCACCAGCTCGTGGTCCTCGAAGTACTCGCTAATCACGTCGATCAGCAAATCCACCGTCGGCTGCTTCGCCAGCAGGTCCATGCCGCTCTCCATCGTGTCCATGCTCGTCAGGCGATGGAGCACCAGAAGCACGCCCTTGCACACGTCCAGGTTGAGCTTGTGCGTCTTCAGTGCGTTCATCGTCACCTCGTAGATTCCGTTCTCCACCAACAGCGTCACGGTATCTCCCTCCTGACCCGCACACGCCAGAATCACCAGACACGGCGACACGATCAACGGTTCGTCCTGCCACTTCTTCAGCGTGTTCAGAACCGCCAGCGGCAGGTCCATGAGAGACAGCGTTCCGCTCCACATCTCGCTCACGCAGCACTTCGCCGCCACATCCAACGAGGCCGCCACCAGCTCCTTGTCTTCGTTGTGCGACTGGATGGGAAGCGTCAGGTTCTCGATGCCTTCACTCATGATCATCGTCTCCACGTGTTCCACATTCTTGTCGCTCAGCACCACACTCAGCATGTGGAACAGAGCAACGCACGCCGGCTGACTCGTGGCGAACTTCTTGAATGCCTGGAGCGTCACAGGGAATCCGTTCGACTCCACAAACACCGTCACCAGCTCCGCAATCGTCAGGATCGCACCCAGCGCCTCTCCCGCATTCACCACCGCCTCCTCGTCCTCCGCGATGGCAATGCCACTCAGAAGCAGAGGCACAATCTCCGACTGCTGCACCTTCGCTCTGTGTCCCGCCGTCTGGGCGAAGTAGTTGAACACAATAGCCGTGTGTTTCGCGATCTCGCAATTCTCCTTGAAGGAGCTGCGCTCTACCAGCACCGTCTCAATCGCCTCCGTCGCCTCGTCGTCGCTGAAGTCCGCAACAATCCACACGAGCTTGCTCAGCAGACGCAGACACGACTCCTGCACGCTCTCCGTCTGCTCGTACTTCTTCATGACCGCCAGATCCTCCGTCACCGCGTCGCTCGTCACGAACTTCTCCTTCACGTCCGGTCTTGCCAGCTCAATCAGCGTACGCGTAATCAGATCCAGCACCTTCCGATTCTCCACGTGCACCGCCAGCAACTGCACCACGTACATCACAATGTCCGAGTTGATGAAGTGCGCGAACGCGATCGGCAGACGGAGCAGCTGCAGGAACAGCTTCATCGCCTGCTTCACCAGCTGGTCACGACGCGCGTAACCCTGAATCAGCAGCGCCGCGTCCTCGATCACGCCCGTGTTCACGATGCGCTCCGCCAGCGTCTCCTTCACCTCGCTCACGCGGCGGAAGATCTTGAACAGCGACTTCTCGATCGGCCATGAACGAATGCACTCCTTGTACAGAGAAAGCATACGGTCCAACACCTTCTTGCTCTCTACCGACTCCACGTAGCTCTCCTCCTTCACCAACACTTCGTAGAGGGCGAGCAGCGCCAGCGTCGTCTTGTCGTCCTTGTGGTACACCTCCAGTGCCTGGTGGAAGAGCTCCAGCAGACTCACCGGCACCACTGCCTTCACCTCACGGCCCTTCAACAGGCGACGGATCGTCTGACTCAGGTTGATCACCAGCAGCGACGACAGCGTCTTCTCCTCCGCAGTCATGCCTGCATAATCCTTCTCCAACTCCTCACGCATGCTGCAGATCGCCAGAGCCGAGATGTTCTGCGCCATGAAGAACTCATTCGCAGACGCGTCCTCGCTCAGGTGGAGCACCAACTCGTACAGCTCCGCATGCAGCTCCGCGTTCGCACGACGCGTGCGGAGAAGCTCCACGACCTCCTCCAAGAAGCTCTTCTCCAGCATCTTCTTCACGTACTCACGCGAAACATCCTCCGAGTAGTGGCTGAAGATGCCGACGACCGGCACCATCACGTCCTCGTCCTCCTTGTAGTCCTTGTAGTCGCTGAAGAGCACCTCCATCTTGCTCTGCGTCAGCAAGTTCGAGCCGCTCTCCTCCATCGTCAGCTGACGGAGTGTCAGCGCTCCGTACTGCTGCACGTGCTTCACCGTGCGGTTCGTCGCCATGCACTCCAGGATGCAACGCACTCCGTCATGCGCACGCAGAGAGTCGCGGCATTCTCCGTCGGCCGCGATGCGCGAGAAGAACTCCAGCGCATGGTGCTGGATGTCCGCGTCCTCCGGGAACGTGTTCGACGCCACGATTACCGCCTCAACGCCCTCACCCTTCAGCAGACTCGTCCAGTTGCTGCGGTTCTCCGAAACGCGAGCCAGCAGCACGCACGCCACACGCTGCAGCGGCTTCTCGTTGCTGTACGAACGCATGCCCTTCACCAAGAAGGCCACGACATCACCCAACGCGTTACGCTCCGGATCGAACTCGCACATCTCCTCCAGCACGTCCAGAATCTCCTGCAGCGCAGGGAGGTCCGACAGGTACTTGCTCGAGCACTCTACCAGCTGCGTCACCACACTGCTTCCCTCGAAACTCTTCTGGATGCAAGGACGATGCAGCACGTGCAGCAGGTGCACGATGCTCAGCACCGTATCGCGACGATCGCTGTGGCGTCCCAGCATCAGCACGCATCTGTTCACCAGACCAACGGCGCCCATGCTCGTGACCCACTCATCGCGTCCGCCGAAAGTCACCAGCACGTCGCACACGTCTCTCACCAGCTCGCCGTCCTCGATGAAGCGGTGGAGAATGTAGTCCGACAGCTGGATGCAGTCGTCCTCCACCAGGTGCTCCACGCACGAAGGAACCGTCACGAAGCGGAGGAACGCCTTGTAGCACATGCGTACCAGCGGCAGCTCCGTCTGGAAGTCGTTCAGCAGGTTGCGCACCAGCGTGGTCGTGTCCTTCTCGATGAAGAAGTCGCGGCACTTGTCGTCCTCGCTCAGACACGCGACCGCCTTCACCACGTTCGTCTCCGTGTGTGCGTCCTCCTTGTGCTGGTCCATACAATCGTCCACAATGTCCAGCAGGTTCTGGTTGAACCGTCCGATCTTGCGCGCCAGCTCCGCCGACAGACTGCTCAGCATGCCGCACACGCTGTACACCAGCTCGTCGTTCTTGCGGTAGCTGTCCAGCACCGTCTCCATGACCACCAGAGGCGAGAACTTGCAGAACGCCGCACGCGAATCGACAACCAGATCCAGCAAGTGGTCCAGCGCGCACGACACACCCACCTCCACGTTCTCCTCCTTCTGGAAGCGGTTCATCGCGTTGAACAGCAGCTTCAGACCGTCCTGCTCCAGCACCGTACCGCACACCTCGGGCGTGGTCTCTAGATTCGCCAGTGCCTTCGTCGCGTACTCGTTCACTCCCGCGTGCTTCGAGTGCTCTCTCATCACTAGCAAGAGCATCGCAACGCCCTCCAGCTGCACCACTGCGTCACGCACACGAGGCGTCTTGGACGCAGCGAACAGCAGCTTGCACGCCGAGCAACGCACGTACTCCGATCCATTGCGCATCGAGCGAACCACCACGTCCAGTCCGCCCAGCGTCAGGAACGCCTCCATGTCGCCCTTCTGCGAGACGAATGCCTCCAGTAACTCCATGCCGAGCTTCTGCAGCTCGTCCTGGTCCATGTAGCCGTTCATCACCGTCACCGCCACCTCCACGATGCGCTCCGACACCTCTTCGCCCTGCTTCACGTTCATGAACAGCACGTCCACAATCAGACGTAGGAGATCCGCGCAACGGTCCTGGTCCTGCAGATGCACCAACAGACAGTCCATCAGAACAGACAGCGCCTTCTTGCTCTTCAGCTGCGGGTACGTCTTCTCCGTCACCAACTTCTGCAGCAGCGGGCACATCACACGCACCATATCCGGGTTCGTTCCGTGGTGCACAAGTGCGTCCACGCACGTCGACACCAGCGAGCTCTCCTCCATCTCCGGCAAAATCTCCGGACAGAACACCGCGTCCAGCACCATGGCGCCCGCAACCAGCAGACGCTTCTGCTTCGGGAAGCGCTCCATCGCCTTCGTCGCCAGAGCGACCACGCCCTCCTGCAGCATTGCGCGCTTCGGCTGCTTGTTCGCCGCCATGCGCGCCAGCGCCGTCATCGACTCACGGAGCACGTAGTGGCTCTCGGGGAACAGCGTAAACGTCTTCGCCGTGCGCTCCACGTACTTCAGCGACATCAGGCGAGGCGTCACATCGGCGTCGCCCACGAAGGAGGTCAGACAGTGCATCAGCGACACCATCACCGACTCGTCCTCCTCCCACACCTTCCACACATCGCTCAGCGTCTCCGGACCGCGGTTCGCCTTGAACACCGTCGCCAGTTCGCCGCTCTGATCCACCAGCATGAAGAGCGTGATCAGCAGCACGGAAAGCACCTCCGGGTTCTCAATCATCGCCGTGACGGCCTTCAGCAGCAGCTCCACGATCGGGAACGCACTCACCACCGACACGAAGTTGATGTTGCGCGCGCACTCGTTCAGAATGCCGCAGGTCACCTGCAGAATCTCCGGATGCTTCGGGTACTTCACGATCACGTCCACCAGCGAGCTCACGGCGCCCAGATCGAACAGGGCCTGGCACACCGGCTCGTAGCCACACATTAGCAGCATCGTGTGCTCCGCAGGAATGAGCACCTCCGGACTTCCCATGAAGCCCTTCACCGCGTTCACCGCGTAGTTCAGCACCTGGTTCTCAAAGAGCACCTTCTGCAGCTCCTCCACCGCCGCCAGCAAGTCGAACACCTCCATCGCCTCTACCTGCAGAGGCAGCGAGTTGTAGAAGGTGGTCACCACCGACGTCATCAGCTTCACGCCATCGTTCTGGTCGAAGATGTCCGAAGCCTCCGCCACCAGCAGCGTGTGGCGCAGCACGCGCAGCGTCGAGATCATCGTCGACTCCTCCTCGTACAGCGTGCCCAGAGCGTTGATCACCACAGAAATCGCATCGTGGTTGTAGAACAGCGACGCATCCGGGTTGAAGGGGACGAAGAACTCCAGCGTCTTCACTCCCTCACGCAGCACCGCCACGTCGTAGCCGTTCTCGCTAATTGCCTCGATCACGCTCTTACACACGTCCACGTTCTTCAGCGCCTCCTCCTGGTCCGTCTCCACGGCGTACTTCTCGATCACCGTAATCACGTTGAACACAGGAAGCAGCACGTCCATGTGTGGCAGGTGGTTCTCGATGCTGTTCAGACACTCAAAGAGCACGTTCTTCGCCAGCAACTGCTCCTTCATCTCCTGCTCCTCGCTCAGCAGCTCCAGCGAGCGGAAACCCTTGCCGTTCACCGTGTGACCCTTGGGGAACTTGCGGATGCACTCCAGAAGGGTGTCGGGAACACTCTGCGCAAGCAGCACGCCACGCAGCTCCGCATCCTCCGCCAGACGGCTCATCAGCAGCGCGAACGCCTTCGCAATCGCCTTCGACATGCTCGCCTTCGTCACTGTGATCGTCTGCTCCACCAGGTCCTCGTGACGCAGCGCTTCCAGCAACGTCGGCACCTTGTAGCACGAATACACAACCTGGAGGATATTGCACAGGATCACGTCGTTGGAACGCTTCTCCCAGGCGCGCAGCACCGTGCGAATCGCAGACACGCAGTCACGCGAGTCGAATGACGGGTGCGAACGATCGTCCACGGACAAACCGTACAGCGCCTCCGTCACCGCCTCCAACGTCTTCTCCTCGTTCAGGTACTCGTTGCAGAACTGAAGCAGCACGCGCACCACGTCGTCCTGAATCAGCTGCTGGCAGCACACCTCGTTCACCGAAATGTTGCTCACGCATTGGGCGAAGTAGCGGACATTGTCCGCCTCGTTGAACTCCGTCACGCACGACAGAAGCATGCCCGAGATGTTCATGATCGCCAAGTAGTCCACCACGTCCTGATACTTGGACAGGAACGCCAGCACGATGCAGCACGACCGCTGCAGCTCTTCACGCTTGTTGTACACACGCATGTTGTCCACCACGATCGAGATCACGTCGCGACGCTTGAAGCACTCGTGCGTGCCCTCGTTGTTCATCACCAGGCAGCTGATGATGCTGATGCACAGCTCCTCGATGGTGTCGTCTCCCGTGTAGTGCAGAAGCACCTCGCACACCGCCTCCGGGAGATTGCTGCTCCGAATGTCCTCGTACAGATCCACCAGATGCAGCGAACGCAGAATCACCAACAGCGTCTTCTTCAGCGTCTCCTTGTCGTGCTTCAGCGTCATGCGGATCACGCCCACCAGCACCTTCACGTCTCCAGCCGACTGCAGCGCCAGCGTCGAGTTCGGCAGCTCCAGGACCAAGATCGACAGCAGCTCCATGCAACGCGTCTGGATGCGCTCCTCCTGTCCCTCCTTGCCAATCACCGAAATCAGATCCGGAACGATGGGCACCGATAGCAGATGGCTCTCCGCCGCCTTGTAGTGCGAGAGGCGAATCAGCACCTCCACGCACGGGACGACCACCTCGTTCGCCACGCCGAACGCCTTCAGCGACGTCGCGCACGCCTCCACCACCGAGCCCGAAACCATCGCCTTCGCAGCCTCCTCCTCCGAAGCAACCAGCAGGTGCAGGAGGGTCTCCATGATCGGAGCCTGAATCGCCGCCTTGCGGTAGATTCCCAGCGTGCGCACCAGCGTCTCAATCACCGACGTACGCAGGAGCAGCGCGCCCAGACCCTGGTTCCGCGACATCATCTCCCACATCGCCGCAGCATACTTGTTAACGTGCTTGTTGCCGGGGAACAGGTCCACCATGTGCACCAGGTTGTGAAGCAGCGCCTCACGCGTCAACGCCACACACATCTTCTCGCTGCGACACATCGCGAACATCGTCTTCACCGCGTTGGTCGCCGCCGTGTCCAGAATGTCCTCGTTCACGATGCATCCCTCGAAGATAGCCGGACCGTTGAACTCCAGGAACTGGTTCTGGTACTCCGGCTGCTGCGCCATCTCACTCAACACGCGGAGAGCACTGCTCTGCAGCACCACGTGCGTGTAGAGACGCTCCAGGATGTTCAGGATCAGCTGCATGCAGTTGTTGTGCAGCAGGATAGGGAACGTGTCGTCCTGCGAGATCATCGACAGGCACGCTGCGATGATGTCGCAGCAGAACGCCAGGAGATCCGGATCCTCCAGGAACGCGTTGATCGCGCGGAACACCTTCAGCAGACCGCCCTCGTTGAAGAACGCGGTGCAGCCCATCGGCGTGCCGCACAGAATCGACACAATCTGAAGCACGTTTCGCTGGACAGTCTGCTGCTTCTCGAAGAGATCCAGCACCGTCACGCTGTTGTACACCACGCCGTGGTTCAGCATCGCCACCAGACTGTCGGGATCCACGCTCAGCTGACTCAGCGCGTGGTTGCCACTAATCTGGATGGACTCGTTGTTCTGGAAGCCGCACACCGCCGTGTACACCACGTGCACCGCCTTCAGGGCAATCAGACGAGTCGCAATCGACGGATGCGTCAGGAGGACGTCCAGAAGCGCGCAGCCCGACACCTGCAGCGTCTCGTTCTTGCTGAACGACCGCAGCACCGTCAGCACCGCCTGCAGGGCGTCGTCCGACTCGAAGCGGTCGCACTGCACGTCCGCCGCCGCCAGATTCAGTAGCAGCTGCATCGCCGGCTCGCATACCGTCGCCTCCATTCCCTGGGCGTGCAGCAACTGCATCGTCTGCTCCACACAGTTCGTGGAGTCGTACAGAGAGTGCGTCAGCGCAGCACGGGTCATCTCCACGTGGAACTGCAGATTCGCCGCCGTCACCGAAGCGTAATCCTGATGCGCCTCTAGCGTCTCCAGCGACAGTTCCACCACGTTGGCGTTCATCAGCTCCTGCTTCACCGCGTCGCCACGCGCCAACACCGTCGCCAGCTCCAGCACCGACACGAGCACCTTCTTCTTTTCACACGTCTTGATCATCTTGGCGATCGTCTCGCACACGCCGAATTCCACCAGCTTCGACGCCACCTCGCCGTTCTTTGCCAGCAGCGCCAGCAGACGCAGAATCGCCATCACCACCGCGCTGTCACTGAACACCTCCAGGCAGTGATAGTAGGCGCGGATGCGTTCCGTGTCGAACAGCTCCTCGTGGAAGTCGCCGTGCTTCTCGTCGTACAGATACAGCTTCACAATCAGTTCGGCGCAGTAATAGATCACGCGCTCGCTCTCGCTGAACGCGTCGAACATATCGAGGGTCAGCTTGCAGCCATCCAGATCCAGGTACTGCTTCGTCAGCGCGTCGCTCTCGCACAGCACGCCCATCGCGCCCATCACGTTCGCCGTGATCTCCTCGTCTCCCGAGAACGCCGCCGTGAACCGCGTCACCAACTTATCCACGCCGCCCTGGGTCAGCATCTGGTCGCGCGCCACGCTGCTCACCGCAACGCGCAGCAGCAGGAACGACGCGCCCAGCATCACCTCCTTGTGCTCTCCCTGGTTGTCCAGCGTCGTCAGTAGGGTCGCCACCACACCGCGAGCCACCAGCATCTCCGCCATCGATCTCGCCACAGCCAAGTTGCCCAGCGTCACCATGCACTCGAACAGCAGGTGCGGCTCCTCCAAGTGGTTGTTCATGCACACCTGGACGGTGGACACCACCTCATCCACAGGGTACAGGTCGAACAGCTTGGGGTACTGCGTGATGCTCATTAGCACCGACAGCGCCAGCTCCAGACCCGACAGGCGCTGCAGGAAACGGAACACCTGCAGAAGCACCGGGATACCCTGTCCCTGCACCACGAACTCGCAGCACTCAACGAACTTGCACATGTTGTCCACGAACACCAGAATGCGCTCCATCACCGCAAGATCCTTCGTCGCGCTCAGAAGCGACATCGCCATGAACAGCACGTCGTTGTCTAACATCACCTGCGCGATCTCCGACTCCTTGGCGTTGAACAGATCCAGCAGATCCAGAATCAGCGCAATCACCTCACTGCTCGTCTCCTCCAAGTAGCAGCTCGAGAACGCCTTGAAGAACACGGGCTCCTTCACCTCCTCGAAGAAGCCGGGAATGCGGCGCTCCAGCGACGTCAGCGACGTCAACGCCGGAACGACCGTGCTCTCGTCGGCGTGGTTGCTCTCCAACACCTTTCCAACCGCCTCCATGAAGTGGAGCTCCGTGAACGCCTCCGCCTCCAGATGCACGTCTCCGTTGTCCAGAAGACGCTGGAAGATGGCGAACAGCACCTTCTCCGCCTTCGCGTCTTCACACAGCAGCGCCATCGCCGGAATCACGATCGACAGAATGTCCTGCTCCATCAGCACCTCGCACAAGTTCGTCTCCTCCATCAGCGCAAAGATAACGGCCGCGCCGTAGTACTGCACCGTCATCGACTTCGAGTGCTGTCTCATCACCTGCACCACCTCCACTTCCAGCTCCTGCTGCAGGAAGAGACTGCGGCTGCGCTGACTCGTGCACATGTGCATGCACGAACCCGTCACGCCGCTCATCACCTCCTCGTACTCGCTGCAGCGCGTCAGCACGCCGTAGAAGTGAGATACCACGTCGCGATCCTCCATCATCGTCACATACACCTCGTCGCTCGTCATGTTCTTCACGATCTCCAGAAGCACCGCCAGCAGCTCCGCCTTCGCTGTGTCGATGTGCTTCAGCACGATGTCCACGACGCCCTTATCCGCAAGCTCCTTGAAGCTCGACTTGTCCAGAGAGCACGACGCCAGCACGCGCAGACCCGAGGCGCACAGCGGCTCGTTGTCGCCGTGCTTCTCCACCAGGTCCGTGATCAGAGGAACGCCACGCAGCGCGATGAATGTGCTGCAGCCCTCCAGCGTGCGCACAATCAGCGCCAGCACAGAGAACGCCGCCAGCAGGAAAGACTCCTCGGAAAGGTACTTCTTCACCAGATTCAGCAGCAGCGAAATGAAGTCGTTCTTGATCAGGTAGTTGCAGTAGCTCTCCTGGTCGGGCACGCTGAAGAAGTTCTCCAGCACACCGCAGATGTGGATGAGCGTCGCCCACGACATGCTCTGCAGAGGCGCCTTCAACGTCTTGTAGAAGCCGTTCTCATACAGGTTCAGCGCGCCCTGACCGTTGCTCACCTCCGGACGCGTCAGCACCGTCATCATCTCGAACAGCACCTGCGCCACAGGCTCCTCCGCCTGGAACTCCACAAGCAGATCCATCGACGCCTTGTTCAGACCCGAGCGCACCGTCTCCGCCGACGCGTTCTGCGAGCAGATGCGACCGAACATCTTCGCGAAGGCAATCACCGTCTCGCTGTCGTCGAAGTGGCCCATCAGGTTCACCAGCATCGTCATCCACAGACGCTCGCCGATCAGCGCGCCCGCGGCGGGCAGCTTCGAGAACGCGCCCAGACACATCGTCGCGTTCACCACCATGGGCGAGCTCACCTCCTCCGCCTCCAGAACGCGCTTCATCGTCTTCACCGCATCGTGCTCCATCAGACGTTCCGCGCACGCCAGACCCGTCGCCTTGTCCTCTAGCATCGCGTTCAACGCACCGAAGCACGCTCTCTCCACGTTCGCATTCGACGTAAACGCCTCCATGCGCTGGAGAATCAGAGGAACCAAGTCCTGCTCCTCCATGCTCTCAGCAGCACCCTCCGGGCAGCCGCACACGTGCTGAAGGGTCTCGCAGTCGGCAATCGTCAAGTCCGCGTTCGTCACAAACACGGAGAGCGACGACACGCACAGCACCACCACCTTCTCCTCCACCATGCGGCGCGCGTAGTCCGTCACCTCCGAAACCTCGCTCAGAATCTGCAGGCAGCGCTGACACACCATCTCGTCGCGCGTCTCCTTGTTCAGGTACTTGCTCAGCGTGTCGCACAGCAGCTTCAGTCCGTCCTTCTCCACGATCGCCTGCTTCGCCTCGTCGTAGATGGCAGCGCCCATCAGAACCGTTCCCATGGGACGCAGCACCGTGGGCGTGTCGTTGTTGTTCCGGAACGCGTCCAAAGCGATATCCACGCCGTGCGCCTCCACGAACTGCTTGTGCAGTTTCGGCGACTGCTCCACACACGCTCGTACCACGTCACCGATGCGCAGCAGCGTGTCCTGCTCGTGCAGGAAGTGCGACATGTTCGTGACCAGCACCTCCATCGCGTTCTGCTTGATCAGCGTCTCCACCACACGCTTGTCGCGCGTCAGTGGCAGCAGCGCGTTCATCGCCTCCTCGCAGAGATGCGCATTGTCGGGATGGTTGTGCAGCGCGTTGATCACCAGCACTACCACGTCACGCTCCACCAGGTCGCGGTAGATCTTGCGGTTCCGAAGAACCAGACTCAGGAACGCGCAACCCGTGATCTGACACTCCGCCTCCATCGGGAACGCATCCATCGCCTCCAGAATCGCATCCAGACCGCTGTTGTCGAAGATCTCCTGACGAATGTCGTCGTCCACAGCCAACTCACGAAGCAGCAGCGCAGCGTAGTTGTACACCTTGTTGTAGTGGTTGAAGTGCATCAGAATGTACTTCGACATCGCCACCAGATCCGCATCCACGAACTGCTGACGCGTTGTGTCGCAAGGTAGCATTCCGCAGAGAAGCATCAGCGACAGACGCACAATCTCCACCGCGCTCACAGACTCCACCGTCTCCGCATTGTTGTCCACCGCGTACTTCACGTTCTCCTTCAGCAGCTTCGCGCAGTCCTGGATCAGACTCGTCTCCGCGAACGCCTGGTAGTTGCGGAACTTCACCAAATTCGTCAGCAGGTAGAGACACGAAATCACCAGATCCTTGTTGTCGTGGCAGATGTTCAACGCCTGTGCCGTGATCTGAACGATCCGGTTGTCCGACATCACGCGGGCACACTCCTCGTTCTCAGCCAGCTTAATCATCACGCTGATCACGTTCAGTGCAATCTCCGGCTTCTTCAGATTGTCCTGGCAAATCGCGTTCAGCATCAGAATCGTGTCGCTGTTCGCAAACACCTTCGCCGCCTCGTCATGCGACACCAGTGCAGCCATCAGACTCGTCGCGGAAGCAATCAGCGACTTGCTGCTTCGGTTCGCCTTCACCGCATCAATTGTCGCCTGCGTCACCCCCAGATCGTGCATCCGCAGAAGCACCGACTTTGACGGGTCCTCCGACTCCTCCTCCGTCGCCACCTCCGCCAGCAGCGTGAACAGGTACTTCACGTTCTTGCTCTTCACGTAGCGGCAGGCAACCTTGCTCAGCTCCTCCACGTAGACGACCAGACGCGAGTGGATCTCGCGAGCCACCGAGCATAGCATCTTCGTGACGAACACGAGCAAGTCCTCGCTCTCCGCACACGTGTCCAGCATCGTCAGCAGAGCGTCGCAGTTCTGCACCAGCAGCTTCTGCACGTAGCTGGGATCCTTCTGCAGCATCCGGTCCACAATGGCGAGCGCGCTCTTCAGCAGCTCAACGTCCTTGAACGCCTTGATGACCGTCAGGACGTGCGACACGCCGTCCATCTGAATGAACGCGTTGCACAGATCCGGCTGCGACAGCAGACACAGGATGCACCGCACCGCTGCCAGAATCAGCACCGGCTCCGACGGGAATCGCACCACCAGCGCGTCCAGCGCCTTCAGCACTGACTCGTCCATGCTGTCCAGCACGTCCTTGTCCTCGCACAGCTTCGTCAGCACGTCCACACACACCGTCTGCACCTCTTTCGACTGAGGGAAGCTCTGCATCGTCTCCATCAGACGACTCATGTGCTGCACCATCCAGTGGAAGAAGTAGGAGATGCGCAACAGCGCACCCCACACGCGGAACACACCCGCCTGCACCGCCGCGCTCTTCAGATAGTTGTCGCTGACGTCCATCACCACCTTCTGCACGCGCGCCTCCTTCAACTGCTTGCCGTCCACGTCCGCCGGGACCATCATTTCAATCACCACCAGCGTCTTCACGATGATCTCCTCGTTGTCCTTGAACCGCTTCATCACCGCAATCATCGGGTCCAGAATGTCGCGCACACGAATCGCCGTGTACGAGGTCAAATTCTTCGCCAGGTTGCTGATCAGGTCCATCACCTCCAGCACGAACGTCTTGCGGCCGGCGTACTGGTTCAGCACGCGGCAAGCCACATTCAGCAGCTCCGCCACATCGATCTGCAGAATGAGCTCCTTGCTCAGCAGATTCGAAATGGCGCGCAGAGCCGGACGCAGAATGTCGAAGTCGCGCGGGAAATCGTCCACTACCTGCATGATGTTGCGGATGATCATCGACGCGCGCAGCTGTTCCACGCAGTCGCTGCGCTTCGACAGGTTGTAGAGCAGCTTGCAGATCCACGTCTGGATCACGGGAGAGCGCTTGAAGTCCTCCATCATGTGCGGCATCAGGTCAAAGTTGTGCTCGTGGAACATGGCCTCCGCAATGCCGTCGTAGTTCGACATGTACCACAGGATGCACAGCATCGACTCGTTGATCACCACGTCTCCCACGAACGAGTCGTGCACCTCCATGAACGCGGGAACGAACGCCTGCTGCAGCGCCAGCTGGCAGCACTTCTTGTTCGCGCAAATCATCTGCAGCATCTGCAGCACCGATGCCATGTCGTCGGCACTCTTGTTCAGATTCTTCACGGCGAACAGCAGCACCGCCATCACGCCGTCGCGCGCCATCAGCTCGATCTGCTCAGGGTCCTGCAGGAACGTCAAGTAGCACAGACGCAGCGACAGCATAATGGCGTCGATGTTCTGCGGAAGACGCAGCATGCACTTCAGCGTCGTGTCCACGCCCTGCTGTTCCTTGAAGTACTTGAGACACATCTCCTCGTCCAGCAGGTTGCTGCACGTCTCCAAACAGTACAGCACCAGGTCCTTGTTGCTCGGGAAGTTGTCCATCGCACGCAGCACGTACACGAGGACGCGGCGGTCCACCATCACCTTCCGCTGCTCCTCCAGGTCCGAGTACAGCGACAGAATGCCTGCGGCGTGCTGCTGCACGAGTTCCGCCTTCGCAAACGCCTTCTGGCTGTCCATCGCAATCTCCGGCAGCTTGAACTCGTCCAGCGAGCTCAGCTCACGACGGCTCAGATACGCGATCGCCGACACCACGCTCAGCACGTATCCCAGAATCTCCGGCTGCTTGCCGTACAGCTCGCACAGCCAGCAGAAAAACTGCATCGCTCCCGACTTCACGTAGTCCACCGTCACGCGTCCGCTACGCAGCACCAGATTCGCGATCGTCAGCACGGGAGGAAGCATCTCCTTGTTCTCCCGGTTGTCATACAGAATGTCCGTGCAGCACTTCAGCACGTCGTTCGCGCAGCACACATTCGCCGGATTCTCTACCAAGTACGTCAGCAAACGGAGCGGCGCCTCCATGTAGCTGAAGTTCTTCTGGCTCTTCTTCAGACAGTTCTCCAGCACCGGCGTCGCCTCACGCGACACCTTCAGCGCGCACTCCGGATACGCCTTCACCAGCTGGTACAGAACCTCGCAGAACATCTTCATTAGCGTGTGCTTGTGCACATACGTCGCCAGCGACGACACCGTCGCAGACAGACCCTTCGCAGCCAGGAACTGCTGGGGAATGTCCTTCATCGTCATCAGGTTGCACAGGTAGCCCGCGATGCACAACTGGATGTACGGATCGCTGATGTACGTGTTCTGCACGTCCACCACCACCGGCAGACCCGGCGTCTCCGCGAAGTCGTTCAGCAGCTCGCGTGACGCCGACATCTCCACCAGAATGCACATGAGGTTGCGAGCCAGATCGTCCTTCTTCGACTGGCGCGAGTCCTTATGGATGCGCTCCATGTGGCTCTTCACAACCTTCAGCACGCGCTCGCTCGGATGCATCTGGTGAAGAACCGCTTTCACGCTCGCTACCTTCACCAGCTCCATCATGATTGACACCGAGGGACTCAGCAGCGACGTTTCCTTTCCCGTCATCGCGTCGAAGTAGGGAGCGACGACGCCGCTCACCGCAACGAAACGACGCGCCTCCTCCGAGAACGTGCAGATGCCGACAAACACCTTGCTCGCGTCCGACAGCAGCGTGGGGTCCGTGGGGAAGCGCTTCACCGACGTGGCGAGCAAGTTCACCGAATCCACCGTCGACAACTCCATCATCACTCCGTTCTGCTCGTCCACCTTCGCGTCCTTCGCCTTCTCCTTGCGCGCGTGGCTCTTCTCCTTCTTCTTCAGCTCGCGACGACGCTTCTTCTCCTCCGCGACATCATCGTCGTCCAACGCGTCCTCCGCATCCTCGTCCACCTCCTTCGGACCCTCGCTCATCATGCGCGCGATGATCGTCATGCACGAACTCTGCACCTCCAAGTCGTCGGGGTAGCTGCGCACGATCATCAGAAGCATCTTCAAAATGTCCACGTTCACCAGCGAGTCGCTCAGCGTCGTGTTCCGAGCAATCAGACAGAAGATTGGAAGACTGCGCTGCACCACGATCTTGCTGCTCGCGTTCACAC
>ENA-UERG01001030-UERG01001030.1-human-gut-metagenome-genome-assembly--contig:-NODE-1030-length-25031-cov-5.486535_pt1 | contig 25031 bp, 14 predicted proteins | sample MGYA00242954_ERZ507954 | MGnify/ENA primary metagenome ERZ507954 (study PRJEB26167, sample SAMN06115478) | human gut metagenome | host: Homo sapiens | place: China:Sichuan | collected 2015-01-21... | reverse complement strand
TTTACAAAGCTTTTGCACAGTCTGACCAAACCCGGCAGCAACAGCGATTTTTCCGCCGTCCGCCGCCGCAGCGAGCAGTTCCGTCACATTGAAAACGGACTTATCAGCCGATTCCGCAGCGTCGCCCGCATAAAAATCGAAAAAGCGCTCACACCTCGGCTATTGCTTCGGTGTGAGTGCTTTTGGGTCTGCAGTCTTTGGCGGCAGAAATTCTGCCGCCATCTTTTACGGTTCATAAACAGTGCTGTGCAATCTCAAAAGGAAATTCCACTTTAATTCGTCGAAACCGCAGCCGGAAACGAGTTCCACACCGTTGCCGGTTCCCACGCCCGGCACAACGAAGCAGTTATCGGTTTTACCGTTATTCACGGAGATGAATTCGCCAAAAGCAATAGAATTTCTGAGCGCGTCTATCTTTGCCGCTTCGGCAGGATGCGCCTTGCGGAATTCGGAAAGAGTGTATTCTTCATATTCCGCAGAACCGGTCTTTTGGGCTTTCTCGTCAAGATAGATCACGCATTTTGTGGTATATGTCGGACCCTGACTGTCAGAACCGACAACATAAACGATATAACGCGGCGTTTCCAAGTACGAAATGTAGGACAGATACAGTCCTTTTTCGCCGAACAGCGTAATATTGCTCACGTTGTAGTCAAGGTATCCGTATAGCGTTAACGAATTTTCGATAACCCCGTCGTTTTTGCCCGCAAACCCGCCGAGCAAAACGGAGTTTTCGAGATATACGTTGTCGCCCTGCGAAAGATTTATCGTTATCGCTCTTTCCGAGAAACAATGTTCGATTCTGCCTGCATTGTAGCCCGCGAACGAGCCGATATTGCAATTCAGACTTCTTGCAAGCGTCACGTAAACCGAACCGCCCCTTCCGCTTTGGTTGACGTTTTTCATCGTGCCGTAGTTGGAACCGACCGTTGAACCGACGTGAAACTCTTTGTCGCTGTCGATGTTGATCTCTCCGCTCGCCGAAGTCATAAAGCCGTCTATAAGACCGTTGTTCACGCCGATTGCACCCGAAACGGAAAGATTCCGATTTGCTTTTACGGAAACGGTAAATCTGACGAAGCTCACGCAATCGATAATTCGTCCGCTCTCCGAAACTTCACTTGCAAATGCGCCGAGAGCAGTCGCGTCGGTCGTGCCGCTTATCGAGAAATACCCTACAACCGACAGATTGTAAACCGTTCCGCTGATCTTAGAGAACAGACCGAAGTTTTGTTTTATTCCGCCTTTTGCCGAAACGGAAATTTTATACCCGTTTCCGTTGAAAGTCCCCGAAAAGCCTCTCGGACTGTTCGCGCCGATCGCCGTCCAGCTGACAAGCCCGTGTTCGTCCCAAACGCCGCTGCCCGCCGTGACGTGATTCGTCAGGACGTAGTTCTGCTCGGGCGCAAGGTTAATATTCAGCAGATCCTCAAACGTCGAAACAGGCTTTGCATACCGGGCATAAAGCGTCTCCCCTTTTTCGATAACGGTTACGGGGTAGCCGCTTTCGTTTTCGTAGTGGCTGAAAACAAGTCCGGACGCATTCGGCGCAGGTTTTTCAAGTTCTTTCGTCAGTCTGCCGAACGGAACGCGATCAACCTCTTTTTCGGTTGTTCCGTCTGCAAATTTCCCGTCGCCCGCATTCAAAACGACTTTATAAACTTCGGTGTCGGGTTCGTAAACCGCATAATAAGTCGTTTTTGCCGAATAAACCGTCTCTTTGAGTTTGCCAGGCGTAATGATCTCATCGCTGTCGTTCGTTCTCCACCCGACGAATTTCATACCTTTGCAGGACGGAATTTTATCAAACGCGATTTTTTCGCCTGCCGTGCCATAGTCTTTGATTTCAACACTGCCGTCATCAAACACCTTTAATCCCACGAGGTCACCGTTCCCTTCCGAACTGCCGTAAGATGCATCGGCGCGGAAAGTAAGTTCAACTTTTACCGACGTATCGTGGACGTAAACGCCGTAGAAAACGAGATCCTCGGTAAAGGTTATCGTATCGCCCGCCCGAACGGAAATAACCGAATTCCCGTCCGACGTCTTTGCTTCCCAACGGTCGAAGCGATAGTAGTTTTCGCTGTAATAATCCACGTTGGGCGCAGTCATGGTCGAGCCGTAAGCCTCATAATAATTCGCTACGTGCCTGAACCCGCTCATAGAACCGTTGCAAATCACGCCGTCTATGATCGTGCCGTCCGGCTCGAAACATTTTCCGTCAGAGACGAATGCAAGATTGACGATTTTCGGTGTGGCAGGCTTAAAAACGATTTCTACCGTTGCATTGCTGTCGAAAGGGATATACGCCATATACCCGTCGTTATAGAACGCAGATCGCAGTTCTTCGCCGTTCACCGTCCACTTCAGATAATCGGGAATGAACGCTTTGGATTTGCTGTCAACCGCAAATTCGCCCGCCGTCAGATAGTAACCCCTGCCGTACAAATCGCTGACTTTGAGTTCGGTTTTCGATTTGTCTCCGCCGAAGTAAACATTGCCGGTGCCGTCGGATTCTTCCGTTTGAACGCGCCCTTTGAAGGTGAGCGTAATCGTGGCGGGAGAAAGCGAATAGTATGCGTAATACGTTGCATCTTTGTTGCCGATTTTCAAATTCTCTTTGTCCACCTGATGGTCAAGAGAATACGGAACCGTCGTCCAACAAATAAATGCAAAATCGCCTTTTTCATCGGAGTAATTCCCGGCGATGACAGAGGATATATCCTCGCCGTAAACACCAACCTTTTTAAGCGTTTTTTCTCCTCCCGGAAACGCTCCGCCCAAAGCCTCGAACGTTATCGTGTGCCGTTTGTATGTTTCGTTAAACCGCGCTTTGAACACGATGTAGGTTTTTACGTTGCCGTCCCCGTCCTTTTCGGAACCGACAACGTAGGAGGTTTCATCGATCCCCCAATCCCTGAACCGATATTCGTAAATGCCGTTTGCGTCGCCGCGGACAGGGGGAGCGATTTTTTCGGATTGTATGACCTCCGCAAGCGTTTTGCCAAAGAAATCGCCCTCGGCTATTTTGTAGTAATATTCATAGCCGTAGTCACCGACGCTGACAAACGCAATCGTCGGCAATACCGTTTTTTCCGAGAATATCGGCGTATAAACCTCGTTTTTGACAAACGCCATGCGGATTCCGTAAGGATATTCCTCTCCGCCTGCGTTCTTCCAACCGTAAAACGCATAATATTTTTTGCCGTCGGAATCAAAATAATCGTTGAGTTTCGGGAGCGAATAAAATGCCGTTTCGTCACCCGAGCCGAAAATCCAAGCCTTGCCTTTTGCCGTATACACTTTGTTTCCGTCCGGTTTTGTCTCAAAACGCACTCCGCCGGCAAAACGTTGAAGCGGATTGCTTACGATAAATTCGGCGGTAAGCTCGTTAAACGTATACGTTGCCGTCAGATTTACGGTGATGTCTCCCTCGGGCATCTGCGCAGGGATATTCGCCTCGTCCCAGACGACCGAATAGGTTTTTATTGTTTCATCCAACGTCATGAGCGGATAGCCTGCAAGCCTGCTGATAACCGTTTTGTCCGAAAAATTGAGTTTCAGCAACGCAACATTGATCGGCTCGCCCTGTTTTACGCCGTAATCGCCGATTTTTTGTCCGTTCGCGACGATATTGACATAATATACCGGCAGTTCGCTCAAGCCCTTGCGTTCGTACAGCACGTAATAAATCCGGTTTTTCGTAACATCGGGCATATCGGCAACGCTGTAGTAACGGCTGTTTGCCTCGTCTGCGGGATTGATATCGCGATACCCCGTGATAACGTATGTATTCCCGTTTTGCTCAAACTCGTCGCCGATTCCCAGCCCTGCGGGAGGCGAAGGACGAATGGTTTTGCCGTTATAACCGAACGGCTTGTATTCGACTTTGACGCGCCCGAACGTTTCCGTTTCCAGAACGTAGGTTTCGGTAAACACGTTTGCGTCCGTATACGTTGCGACAAACGTCGCGCCGTTTCTGATGATGTCGAAGTCGTTGCGATACAAATCGGAATCGGTATCCACCCGAATGATCGGATACAGCCCCGCTTCCATATCGAAACCTGCAAACAAATCACTGTCAGGATCTACATTGAAGTAGTCGACCGTGAAGCGCAATCCGCTCGTACTCACGAAAGCATCATACTTTTTCCCGTAAATGTCCGGCGCGGTTATTTTGTCCGTCAGTACGATAAACGAGCGAAGCGACGGAACATACAGCATTTGCGCCGATTTCAGGAATTTGTTTTCGGATACGACATCGGCGGACGAATACTGCGGATAGTAGAAATCGGCTGTATAGGTAACCTGTTTCCATTTCAGTCTGTAGTAGCAGGTATGTACGATCATGTAGCCCTTGAAGAGCATATTTGCGTTTTCGTATGTTACCACGGGGAACGTTCCGTCGAATTCGCTGTCTACCCGGTTGTCCAAAAACGGATAGTATTTTTCCCAAAGGTCATTCATGTCAAGATAATATCCTTGACGGATCGGCAACGTTTCCGCCGTAAAATCGGGAGGAGAGACTTGTTCCCCTTCCCGGAACGCAAGCCTTGCCAATACTTCCGAGTGTCTCGAACCGCCGCCGACGTAATACTCGTTGATAAATTCGCTGTATTGAGTTGCGTAATCTCTGCCGTCCGGATTTCGGTATTCCACATAGAAAATCCGTTCGATTCCGCTTGCATACACGCCGTGCCGCTGAAGCATTTTCGCTTTCACAACAAAGTGAAGCGTTTTATACGGATATTTTTTGCTGACGGAAAATGTGCCGGCGTTCATCGTTACATAGTCGGAATGGTTTTTCGTCTGATAATCCGGCGCATCGACAAGCTCGAATTCGTACCACAGCTGCGCCCCGTATCTGTTTCTGAGCGCATTGTCCACGACCTCCTCGCCTGTGACGATATCGAGATATTTCATCTGCACGCTGTTCATTCTCACTCCACCGTAGCGCGACACGATAACATACGGATTGTCCGGCGAATTTTGTTTTTCGACGAACCCTAACGGAATGAGTCTGTCGCCTACGCCGTACAGAGGAATTTTTTTATCGAAAATGTCCGTATTGACGTCGTAAACAAGGAATTTCGCCCCGATTTTCGCGTTGACGAACAAGCCGACCTCCAGATACATTCCGCCGTAAAGGTGCGTTTCGGAAATCTTGTTTACGGCATCGTAAGAATAACGGAAGTTGACGAGTCCGCTGAGTTCGATATAAGGTCCGAAACGGAAGGAAACGTATACCGATGCAACATTGTTGAGTTTCAACACCGACAAAGACAGTTTCGCTTCGAGTCCGCAACGGAAACCGACCTGCCCCTTCAGGGTAACGGAAAGCTCGATTTCGTTTGCGGACGTGTTTCTCAGGAACCTGAACTCCTTGTGCATCACGGGTTTGCCGTTGTTGCCGTCCGCGCTTTCTCCGTTCGTAAGGGTCGTCGTTTCAACGTAATGATGAGAAAATTCGACGTACAGTCCTGCCCGCGCGCCCAAAGAACCTACTACGTTAAACTCCATCATAAGCGACACAACCGGAACCGGCAGCGGAATCTGCCCCAACGGTATGCTGAAAATATCAACGTATTCAAGTTCGCTGTCATCCCACAGAGGGCTGCCTGTGATCGCTTCGGCAAACTTGTTTTGTCCGTCCTTGGCGATGTCCATCACGTATTCCACTTCGTCGGTAATGTCAATGATCCCGTGAATGTCGTCCTTGGCGTCCGCAAATTCCACGGTTGCGGCAAGTGAAATCGAAAAATCGTTTGCAAGGTCGACCTGAATATCGGTATAGAACCATAACAGCGGATTCAGCGTGACAAGTCCGGACTTGCAAATCGTGTACCGATAATCCACCTGCGTTCTGTTTTTTATCGTAACGGAAACGCCCACTTTGAAGTTTTTCACCTGGATTTCACCGCCAAGCTCGATCCCGAAAGCAAGCACCGTTCCCGTTATATCTATTTTTACTTTCGGCTTTTGAAATTCAAAACCTGCGATTGCCGCAACAACCGCCGCTTTCTCCGCCTCGGAAAGAGCGTTTGTGTAGTTGGTTATCGTAGGCGACTGCGCGATGGCGTTTCTGACTGCGCTTTTAAGCATCACGATCCCTTCGTTTTTTTCCACGTTTTCCGCAATCGTTTCCGCAGAAATTTTTATTACGCCTTCAAGCTGTGCCTGCTTTTCTCCGTATATATCGATATCGATATAAACGTCATCTACGTTGGGAGTAACAACGTCCAACACATAAAATTCATCTTCTTTAATATCCGAACCGACAACATATTGCATCCTCTCCTTTCTGGCGGAGATCACTTTGCAAATATAATCGGTGTCTTGTGCCGTCGTTTTTTCGCCGACGGTTACGATCGAGCCGACTTTCATTTCTTTTTCCGTTCTCGCCACAATTCTGTTCACGTTCTTTTCAAGTCCTGCGTCCATATAAACGTAAACGTTTTCTTCCCATCCGGCAAGTTCGGCTGAAGTGAGATGAACAGACGTTTTTTTCTCGATAACTTCTTTTTCTTCTTTATGCGTGGTTATGGTTACTTCGTCTGCGCTCTCCGTGTCGTTTCCGTCAACGGCGACAAATTTCAGCAAAGAAGATAAAGTCCTTGCAGAGTACGTCATCCCCTCCGAAAGATTTTTGTTGGGTTCGACGATAAAAGCCCCGTTTTCCGACGGGCGGCAGATGAGGTCTATTGTTTCTCCGCTCAAAGAAACGAAAGAGATGTAATCCGATATGTTTTCATTATGCAAAACAATACCGTCGGTCTTTACTTTGACGGCCGGAGATAAGGAAACGTTTTTTACACTCGTCAGTTTTCTTATCGTTTCGGATTTTTCCGAAAATCTTGCATATACCGTCAGGGCATATTCTATCGTGTCTTTTTTGCCGACGTTTTTGCTGTATTCTGCGTCATAATACCAACCGCCGAAAGAAAAATCATCCTTATACGATACAGGAAGAGTTCCTATTTCTTCGCCTTCGAAGTAGGTTCGCGGCTCGATTTCCGTTCCGCCATTGGTTACAAAAGTTAAAACCGCTCCGTAGCGGGCGTAAAGCGTTTCGTCCTTTTCCACGGTGATTTCCGTAGGACAGACTTGCGCAAAGTCCCCGTCGTAATACCAGTCCGCAAAGACTCTGCCGTCTTTTTCCGCTGTCGGGAGCGTCAGCGTCTCCCCTTTCTGCAACGTAACCGGGGCAATCTCCTTTCCGCCGTTCGTCACAAAGGTAACGGTAACGGTAACGGTCGGGTTCTGTCCGCGCCGCGACACCACGATGCCAATGACGGTTCCGACAGCCGCCAGAACGGCAAGCGCCGCAACGAGAATGATGATAACGGTCTTTTTGACTCTGATTTCCATAAAACCTCCGTTCTTTTTTCGGGTTTTGCAGCCTGCCTTTTGCCGGCTGCCTGATGGACAGAAACAAAAAAGCGCAAGAAAAACATCCGTTCTCTGCGCTCATCATTCAGAATTTCATAGGCGGTTACCTCCCGTCGCAGGTTTCGTTTCAGCCAATCCTGCACCGTCCGGATTTCGTCAGACAGTACAAAAAACGCAGGCAGTTTAGTCTGTTTAGTCTGTTCAGTCTGAGCAGTCCGTGTGGTGTTGCCTGTTGCGGTTTATGGATTGGGGGCGGTGTGCTTCCTCTTGCTTGTATATTCGTTTCTTCACATATTATACCACAAAAATTTTCATTTTTCAAGATTTTATGTACCGAGCTCTGCGAGATCGCCAAAATTAACCTTTTGTTTTCTATTACGATATTTTTTATACATTTTATGCGTACAGAAAGATACAAAAAAAGGGCAGCTGGGAAAACCCGAACGGAATTTTCCCAGCCGAAGATCGTGAATTGCGCGGTGATACCGTTCTTTCGGTTCGGTGCGCCATGAAAATGCGGAGATTCTCAGTCGGGCTTATCGATACAACGGTCCGTACTGACGGCACGCGCGGTAGTCGGCGCTTTCGGCGCTTTCCGTTCCGAATGCAGCCCATGCGTGCGGACGGAAGATGTTCTCCTTTGCCACATTGTGCATCGTTACGGGAATGCGGAGCATGGAAGCAAGCGTTACAAGCTCTGCCCCGACATGACCGTAAACCGTCGCGCCGTGGTTTGCGCCCCAATTTGCCATCACGCTGTAGACATCCCGGAACGCACCCTCTCCGGTCAGGTTCGGCGCAAACCAAACGGTCGGCCAGCTGCGGTCGGTGCGGTTGTCGATTTTTTCGTCCATGTCTTTCGGCAGGACAACGCTGTAGCCTTCCGCAATCTGAATCACCGGTCCCAGTCCCTCAACGATATTGACCCGAACCATCGTCAACGGCATTTCCGCGTGCTTCAGGAAATGTGCGGAAAATCCGCCGCCGCGGAAATACTGATAGTTGGCGCGACACCAGTCCGTTGCGTCCGTACAAGCCTTGATATCCTCCTCGGTCATATCCCAGAACGGCTTCATGCAGTTCTCTCCCTGTGCGTTTCTGACCTGACCGCAACCGTCCATTGCGGTAGCGCCGCTGTTGACCAGGTGGATGAATCCGTTCCCGGCTTTTCCGGTCGGCTTTTTACCGGTCACGCGCTCGCAGGCTTCCGGACTCCAGTAGGTTCTCACATCATGGAAACAGGGCGCGGTATCCGACACCAAAGTACCAAGCAGCATCGCCAGACCGTTGAGCGTATCGTTTTCGGTTGCAAATGCGGTCGGAACTTTCGCACCGTTCCAGTCAAAAGTTGACGCCATCAGCGTTTCGGTAAAGTCTCCGTTCGGAAGCCAGTCTGTCCATTGCCGCTGTCCCTGAAATCCGCCTGCAATCGCGTTCTTTCCGAGCGCTTCCTCATGCCATCCCATGTCATCCAGCTTCGCGTTGCCGAACAGAATATCCCGCACGATCATCGTCATGCGCGTAACGAAATCCCAATCCGAGTCGGGCGGAACCACCTTGGAATCGGTTACGATTTTCGGCAGGGTCGCTCCCGCATTGCAGTCGTATCCCTCGCGGCAGTTTTCCCTGACCCATGCGCGGGCTTTTTCATATTCCCCGTGATCATAGATTTCCAGTTTCATGCGGCGCAGAATTTCCACCATGGAGACCCATTCCGCACGGATACCGAAGTATTTTTGCAGCAAATCGGCATCGCAAAAGCTCCCCATGATACCCATCGTTACGCCGCCGATATTGACATAGGATTTATTTTTCATCCATCCGACTGCGACGGCACATTTTGCAAAGCGAAGGATTTTTGCTTTGACATCCGGTGTGATTCCGCTATCCCCGATATCCTGCACGTCCTGACCGTAAATTGCAAATGCGGGCAAGCCTCTTTGCGCGTGTGCGGCAAGAACGGCGGCAAGGTAGACCGCCCCCGGGCGTTCCGTTCCGTTGAACCCCCAGATTGCTTTGACGGTGTTGGGGTTCATGTCAAAGGTTTCTGTTCCGTAGCACCAGCAGGGCGTAACGGACAGCGTGGCAACGACATTTTCGAGGGAGAACTGTTCCTCGCACGCGGCAGCCTCAGCGCCGCCACCGATGGTGGTTTTGCTGATGACGCATTGCACGGGCGAGCCGTCCGGATAGCGCAGCGTCTCCGTGATGAGCTTTGCGGCGTTGCGCGCCATATTCATCGTCTGCGCTTCGAGAGATTCCCGAATCCCGCCCCATCTTCCGTCAATTACGGGACGGATACCGATTTTCGGATATGTCATCAATCAATCTTCCTTTCTTTTATGACTCCGTTTGTTCCGTTTTTCCCCGATGTCCGGTTCGGGAAATCCCCGCAGAACGACCGGATTTCCCTGCGGTGATCCGCAGAATCAGAAATCGGCGCGTGCGGGTTCGCTCTCCCCGGATACCGTTGGCTTTTTGGTCATAAAGTCCGTGACCGAGCGGATTCTGTTCTGTCTCCCCGGCTGTTCAATCAGATATTGTTCTGCAAGCCTCACCGGCAGCGCGGAATCCGCCTCCTTGGAGTGATCCGCAGAGAGATACCGTTTCATTGCCGCCACCCGTTGCTCCTCCGGGATGTCAAACCGATCCTCAAGAATGAAATGCTCCGCCGTAACCATGTCCCGCAATACCCGCACCGTGCGATGCCACGCCTCCACATCCTCCGGCAAAGCCTGCGGAGCGCCCGGACTGCAGTGCTGAAAGGCAAGAAAGCAGTCGGCAATCCGGTACTGCCCCTGCGGATTCGGATGCACCCGATCCGCTTCAAACAGAACCTCCTTCTGCATGGCGCGGGCGAAATACGAATGATAATCGCACAAAGGATAGCCGTTTTCCCTTGCATAATCCCGCGTAAAATCCGCATACCCCAGCATCACCGCCGCACCCGCCCGATGCGGCGGCACGGTGCTTTCCTGATATTCCGCATAGGGAAGCTGTGTGCAGAGGATCAGCTTCGCACCGATCTCCCGGATTCGCCCGCAGTACTCCGAAAGCTGTCTCCGGAATCGCCCGAAGGAGTGCTCCAGCATGGAATACCACGCCTCGCGATCCTCCCCGCACCCGCTCTGCAGATGCGAATCATTCGCGCCGATCAGCAGAACGCAGTGCGTCGGGCAAAGCGGTCTGACATCCGTATCAAACGCCGCCAGCAGGGTCTTCAGTCCCGCTCCGGCAATCCCGCAGTTGTAAAAGGCTACGCCGGATTCCGGAAACCGGGAACGATAATATGCCGTAATATGGGCAAGAAACCGATTGTTGCAGGTGATGCTGTCCCCGATGAAGCAGACCGTTGCACCGTCCGGAAACCGGTTGTTCTCCAAAATTTGATCCATCGTCAAGCCTCAGATATCCGAAATTCCCCATGCGTCCAGATAGGGGGCAAGTTCAATATACAGCCAGTCAATCGGGCAGGGCAGACAGCCTTCCCTGTAGCTCCACCCCTCCGGTGCATTCTCTCCGCCGGCAAGGAAGGCTTTCAGCGTAACGACCCTGAATGTCCAGCCGATGCCCGTTTTATCGTTCACAACCGCACCGTTCTCATCCAGTGTCACGCCGTTTGCAACCGTCCCGCCGGGCACGCGGACATCGGAAATGACATAGGTATTGACCGTCAGCTTGCGGATGCTGGCATAGTTGTCGCCGTAAATCTCTCCGCCGGCCTTTCCGCCCTCAGCGGTTGCCGCGCTGACAATGTTTTTCGAAAGATTGATGCAGTTGATGATCTTGTTTGCCGGATCGTCATTGTTGGAGTTTTCCCCAAGGATGCCGCCCGAACGGGTAAATCCGGTTTTCACATCGCCGAGGTTGAGGCAGTCCGAAATCACAACACCGGTCTTCCCGCCGTTGATCTTTCCGACAATTCCGCCTGCTCCCGCGTTTTCGGAGGTCACCGAGCCGGCAAACACGCAGCCCTTGACGGTGACACCGTTTTCATTCACCATTCCCACAATGCCGCCCAGGGTGTTGGTTTTCGGTGTGCCGCCGATGCCGACCACAACCGCATCACTGTAACAGCCTTCGATGTTTCCGAGCAGACGCCCGGCAAACGTGCCGCTGGTGACATAGCCGAAGTCTCCCGATTTCAATTCGATATAAGAATTGACAATGCCGAGATTTTTGACGGTCGATCCCTTATTGATCTGATGGAACAGTGCGGCACGGTCGTCTTTGGTTGCATTAGACACCTTGATGCACAGTCCCGAAATGCTGTGCCCTTTTCCGTCAAACTGTCCGTTAAACGCGCACATGGATCTTTCAAACACAGTCTGCGGAGCTGTAGTTCCCCATGTCTTCGCATCTCCGGTGTTGACAACGATGTCCGAGCCGAGCGCAAAATGCTCTTTGATATCTCCGAAGGAGTTCCAGCCGCCCTGGAGATAGAAGTTATAGAACGCGACGAAATTTTCCTGATTGATGATGAGCGGCGAATCCGCACTTCCGTCACCGCCCTGCGTTGCCCACGCATACTTCGGGGGCTTGGGAGGCTCTTCTTCATTTCCTCCGGCGGTCGTCGGGGTCTCAGGCTTGGGGGTCTCCCCGGTCGGAGCGGACGAAGGGACTTCCGGATTCGGCTTGGTGGGGGTGTTCGGGGTTTCCGTTGCGGATGTACCCGATGTTCCGGTGGGCGGTGTGTCCGGGGTGGCGCAGGATGCAAGGGTCAGAAGCATACAAAGGGCTGCGAGGACTGCGAACAAACGAAAGTGTTTCATGTGTTTTCTCCTTTTTTTAGGCATTACCGCGCAATTCGCGATTGCACCGTCGGAATTGCGCGGTGATGCCTTTAATTTATATCAGCCTTCCGGCAAATATATCAAAACTTCAGTGACGCCTGTGCGGGGTCGTAATACTGTGCGTACCAGCCCGCCATTCCGCGCTCCCCTTTGGAGAGCATCCGGGAAATGACATAGAAGATGTAGGCAACCGGTGATGCGCCCTCATTCATATAGGGCAGAGCCGGGTCAGCCACCAGGTTGTCGAAGATCAGCGCCAGCATTTCGCGGTCCTCCGGTTCGTTGCTTGCCCGGAGTCCCAGCAGAACATTGTAGAATTCGTTCTTGATCGTATTCTCACCGTACCAGGAGAGCAGTTCAGCGACCTCGCCGCTCATCTGCGTGTTGGCAATCGCCCGCGGAACGGCAAAATATCCTGCCCAATCCAGGCTCTGATAGCTCATTCCCGCTTCGATTGTCGGATACGGCAGAACGCCGATCGGAATTTCGCTCTCCAGCATCAGCGGAATCATGTCCGGCGTTCCGCTGGTGGCAAACAGCACCCGCCCGGTACTGATGCTCAGCTCCGCGCCGGTTCCGATGTCGGAATATCTCCAGCTGTACGTGTACTCCTGATCCACCAGCCCGACGACCTTCTGAAAGATTTTGAAGATATCATCGTTGAATGCCTGCAGCTTTACGCTGCCCTCTTCGGTGACCGTGCCGTGGAAATAATGGTTTGCCTGCGCAAAGGAGGCAAGCTCCCAGTCCAGCAGGGTTGCAAAACCGTAAGTCCCGTCTTTTTTATTGGCAAGACTGCTGTTCATGCCGGTATCAACCATTTTTGCATAGGTCTGCATCTGCTCGATGGTCCAGGTTTTCTCCCGCACGTGGTCGTACAGCTGTGCCGCACCTCCGTCGCTCAGCAGTGCGCCCGCCATGTTTTTGTTGAACAGCATGACAACCGGCTCATGGAGAATAAACGAGCTGCTCCCGAGGAACATATGCCCCTGAAACCGCACCTGCTCCATGATCTGCGTGTTCCAGTAATCCTCATTCAGGGAGACCCCGGAAACCTGTGAGAGATCCTGCACGCTGTCGGTTGTCACAATGCTGACCAGATCCTGAAAGGAGTGCGTCAGGAAAAGCTGATAGGCCTCCGTTCCGGTCAGGTTCTGCTGTTCGATCAGGCGATACAGCGTCCCCTCCTTCAGCTCGTAAAGCTCGTGGAAGATCTCAATGCCGAGGTGCTCCTCAATTGCCGCCTCCCGTCCGTAGTTTGCCGCGTCAATCGATGTTCCGGCTTTTTCGTCCTCGCACCAGTAATAGGTGTCCAGCAGCTTTCTGTTCGGATTGAGAATGGTAAAATGGGTGTTGTAGGCTCGCTGCGGAATGTCCGCAATGATTTCCGTTTTCTCCCCTGTTCCGGAGTCTGTCGGCGTCCCACCCTCAGGCTTCGATTTGCAGGAGGGAAAAACCGCCAGCAGTACAAAAACAAGAATCAGAAGCCATGCTTGCATCACTTTCATTGCTTTCATCGCTTTCATCGTGAAATGATCCTTTCTTTTCAATCGGTTGTTCGCCCGTTCGGGCAGTCCTGCTCCCGGCGCTTCAGTCTTCCGGAACAATATCGATCCGGAAGCATTCCGAGCCGGACCAGGAGATGTTGTTGCACACCACATAAAAGCTGTTGTTCCAAATGAAGATGTTCTCCGCCTCGCGCTTCATCTCCAGCGGAATTCTTTGGACAAACGCGCCCGTGCGCAGACGGTAGACCGCGATATTGCAACGGATGTCCTTTCCGTTTGCGGAATTCTGCCAATATTCCAGATAGTAAAGATAAGTGTCGTCGCAGGTCATTCCCTGCCCTGCCGCCTTGCCGCCCGCGTCAAACGCCGAAAGGAAGCCTTCAATGGCAAACTGCCTTTTCGGACGAAAGTCGCTGTCATAGACATAGACTGCGGTGGAGGTTGCCATCAGATACTCCTTTTGCACGGAGTCATAGACCACGGTGTAGCCCGGATTGTCGGTCCGGACGGTTTCCTTCACCGTCAGAGTCTCCGGATCGATCAGATAGTGGGTCTTTCCGGAGCCGCACACCGCAATCACGCCCTGATCCGGATTCCATGCGGCATCGTTGGCGTGCCCCAGTTCCAGCTCCCGGCTGACCTTTACCAGATTCTGCGAGGCAAGCTCATACTTTAAGATCGTACATTTGGTCGGCGTTACGGAGTTGTCGGTAATCATGAAGGCGTAGTAATAAGTGCCGTCCGTACAGCCGCCCTGCACCCACGGAAAGCGGTAATCCCCGACTGCGGAGCTTCCGCCGGTTGCACACAGATTCGGAATTCTGGTAAACACGGAGCTGAGCGGATATCCCCTTCCGATGTGTCCGTTATAGCTTTCATCCGGGCTGTCGAAACGCCGGCTGAAATCCTGCGGCATGGTCCAGTACCCGCGTCCCATTCCGAGCGCTTCCGCATTTTGCGCAATCATATCCAGAAACGACCGCAAACAATGCTCCAGCATCCGTTCATCCGCGCCGACCAGCACCAGCTTCCGGTTGACGACCGAAACCGAATATGCATCGTCTCCCAGCGCCTGCTTTGCCTGTGCGGACTCCGGGCGGTTCGTGTCCCCGATCAGGATCTCGACCCAACCGTCCTGCAAGCTCTTCCGGTCGCTGACAAAGCCGATCTCCGCACCGGTCTTCTCCTGTACGGCGTCGAACAGCTCCGAGCACAGCGTCATAGCATCCTTCCCGATACCGGTCTGCCGCACGATGCCACAGCCCGCCTTCCCGTCCCGGATCAGTTCAAGCGCCCCGGACGGAGTCTGCCCGGACGTTTCTTTCGAAGTATCCTGTGGGGAATCGGACCGCCCCGTTTTGCAGGAAGCCAGCAGGACAACCCCCGCCAGAAGCCACGCAAGACATCTTCCGATTCTTCCTTTGATCATCCCGTCATCCCTCCTTTCCTTCAAACAGATCAATCAGCACCTCGCCGGTATCGTGCGCGTAGCCGAGGAATGCGGGAATCAGGCGGTCGGGCAATCTGCCATAGACAAATTCATAGGTCAGATTGCCCCGATATCCGATCTCTGCCAACGTCCGCATGACCCGCTCCCAGCACTGCTCTCCCAAGAACGGCATCAGGTGAAGATCCTTTGTATAGTAGTTGTCGTGCGTGTGGGTGCAGATGATGCGGCTGCCCAATGTGCGCATGGCGTCCAACTGACCCTCCCGCCCGTATGCCAGATATGCGTGACCGAAGTCCCAGCAGCACCCGACGTCCGGATGGCGGAAACGGTCGAGCGACCGAAGCAGCTCATCGAGTGTCCCCCCGAAGTGCGATCGCCCGGTTTTTCCGACGGTGATGCGATCCTCAAAAATCGTCTCCAGCGCCACCCGGACACCGTTCGCCAGCGCCTTTTCGATATGCGGTGCCAGCGCTTCGTATGCCCGATCCAGAGCGGCATCCGGATCATATGCATCGGGAGACGGCGCATGATATTCGTCCATGTGGAACACCAGCTGGCGGTTCTTCATCCGGATCGCCGCCTCCACACTGCGATCCAGCAGCACGGAAAAGTGCTCCGGAGTGCGCTTTGCATAGTAATTATAGGGCGCGTGCGATTGCTCCAGCTCCACATCCAGCGCGTCTGCCGCGCGGATCACCGCGTCAATGCTTTCCTCCCAACTGTCACAGTCCAGATACGGGGAATAGTCAAAGGTACGGAAACCCGCACGTCTGCAAAGTGCAAGGCACTCCCCTGCGGTGCGGAAGCGATTCGGATCTCTGGTGCAAACCAGATAATTTGCGTTAATCGACAGGTTCATATCCGGAATTCTCCCAATTCATGTATCGGTAAAGAAATCAGTAAGCGGAATTGTCGTATTTCCATTCCACCTCCAGCACAATCGGCTCTCCGGAAAGGCGGTCGATCGGAATTCCGTAAATGCGCAGGTACGCGGTCTCCGCCCGCCCGGTTGTCCCGTTGTGGAACTCCGGCAGCGGCTCGATCCGCCACGGCAGAACATCGCCGGTGTTCATCAGCCGGATTCGCTCCGGCGTCGACCGCCACTGACGCAGATAAAGTGCAGAGGAGCAGATCCCGTCCGGAAAATGCAGATAGGTCTTTCCGTTTTTCTCCGTTGCAAGCGGCGGCTTGTCAAGTCGTACCCGGTAGTCAAACGAATCCGTCCCGGCATTCTCCAGACAGCCCTCCATTCTGCAATACCAATCCCCCACCGCCCGGACACGGGATGCATACGGCTCTGTAATCACCCCGTGCGCATCCGGTCCGACATTCAACAGGTAGCTTCCTCCCATCGCCATGATCCGGTCAATCGAGGACAGCAGATGCCGGATTGCGTAAAAGTCCTCATCCGCGCGGTAACCCCAGCTCTGCACGCCGACCGAATTGCACGCCTCGGTCATGCGGGTAAACCGAGTCCCGTCTGCCGACTGATACTCCCGCTCCGGCGTGGAAAAATCACCCTTGTCAAATCCGCGGTCATTGATCAGAATTCCCGGCTGCAGCTTCCGCACCAACTGATTGACGGAAGGGTCTGTCAGTCCCGGCGGAATATCCCAAAACAGCGAATGAATCTCCCCGTAGCCCGTCAGAAGCTCCGTCATCTGCCGCCTGATATAATCCCGGTACAGTTCCGGCTTCGGATGCTCGCACGCAACCGCTTTCCACTGGTGGGTGGACGCCGGATTGTATCCGAACGGATGATGCCAGTCGGGGATGGAATAGTAGATCGACAGCTTCATTCCGTGCTTTCGGCAGGCATCGGACAGCTGCTTCAGAACATCCTTCCCGTAGGGCGTATGCATGACGGAATAGTCGGTCTGGCGCGTGTCCCACATACAGAAGCCGTCATGATGCTTGGCGGTAAAGCAGATGTATTTCATGCCGGCACGCTTTGCCAGCAGCACCCATGCTTCCGGGTCGTAATCCGACGGGCAGAAGGTTTGCGCCAGCCGCTCGTAACGCGCCCGATCCCAATCCTCCCGGGCAAAGACCTGTTCCTGAATACCGGTCTGCGCGTAAATGCCCCAGTGGATAAACATACCGAATTGATTCGTCATTCCGCGCCCTTCCTTTCCCGATCCTCCAGCACCACGGTCGACAGCGTATCCGGAAGCAGTTCCACATACCAATTGTCAGTTCCGACCCGAAGCTGAACCTGCTTTTTGGCGGACGGATCGGGATTGATCAGAACGACAAACCGACTGCCGTCCGGGTTTTGGAATGCGGTGACCGTGATGTCTCTTTCCGCTGCGGGAAACCGGAACAGACCGGCTTCGTTTCCCGTTACATCCGTTTGCAGAACAACCGCCCCCTGCCGGAAAAAGTGCGAAAAATGCCGGAATGCCTGATACTGTCCGCTTCGGGAAATCGCGCCGCTTGCACTGTTGCGCGTAACCAGACCGCCGCAGAAGTACGGACCGATATTCGGTCCTCCGGTTTCATCCAACAGCAGATTCCAGCCGGTAAAGGAGCTGAAACCGTTGTTCAGAACCTTTGCCATCATCGTTCCCCATTTGCACCAGTCGGTCGCGTAGTGATCCAGCAGGCGCGGCCCTCCCTCGGTAAAATACAAATTGAGATCCGGGTAGGCTTTTCTCAGCGCCTCTGTCCGCTCGATGCCGCCGTTGTAATAATGAAACGCCAGACCGTCACAGATCTGCGGCAGCTGTTTATGGTGCTCCAGCATCCACATCACGCGCGAGACGCCGTCAAAATTATGATCGTACATCCAGATCTTCACGTCCATCCGCTCGTCATCCAGCTTTTTCCGAAGGACCGAAACGAATTCCGCTTCAATGTCCGGATGCCAGATACACGCCGGCATCAGCCCGTGCTGCTGTGTCTCCGGCTCATTCTGCGGCGTCAGCGCGCGGATCCGGATGCCGCATTTTTCGTATTCCTTCAGATACCGGATCAGGTAGTCCGCATAGCACCCGATGTACTCCCTGCGCATATACCCGCCGCAAAGGCTGCCGCCGGTCTTCATCCAGGCGGGCGGAGACCACGGAGATGCATACAGGTAAAGGTCGGGACGAACCTTCAGAATCTCCTGTATCATCGGAATGATATAGGCGCGATCCCGGTCAACGGAGAAGTGCGCCAACGAAAGATCGTTTTCGACATCGTCATAGGAGTACAGCTCCGCGGAGTAATCACTGGATCCCACCGTCAGTCTGGCAACGGACAGGTTCAGTCCGTCCGCCGTGTAAATCTGACGCAGCAGTGCCGCCCGCGCGTCCTGCTCCATTGCATTCAGCTCATGGCAGGAGCTGCCGGTGACGGCAACCCCAAAGCCGAGAAAATCCCGCGACAGAATCGCGTCCTTCACCGAAACCGTAATCGCGCCGCTCATGCCGGCAGACGGATACAGGTCCCTGCGGACAAACGGTAACTCGACTCCGGTTATGTATTGTGTTGCTTTCATTCTGTATTCTCCCCGCCGGATCTGCCCGGTTAAGATTGTATCATCTGTATTATATAACAAAAAGTCGGACAAATCAATGTATATTTCGGTTTACTTATTGTAAAATCCGGTCATTTGTGTTATAATAAAATATAGAATAACCGCCTGAAACAAAAATATTTTTGAGAGGCTTTCATATGGAACTGGTAAAATTACTCAATCTAAACAGCATAGATGCACAAATCTTTTCGGTTGTCGGATTGCGTCAGCCATGGAAAAATCATTCAAAATTCGTCTATCTGGATACGCCGCGTCCGGATAACGGGCTGACGATTATTTTATGCCGCGAGGCACGCTACACCCTGACCGACGGCAGGATTCTGCACGGCAGGCGGAATTCGGTCATTTCCATTCCGCAGGGGTGTCGGTACATGGTGGAATTTCTGTTGGACGATACCGACACCCAGCCCGCGACCCTGCTGCTGAATTTTTCGCTCTGCGATCCGTCCGGCAGTCGCATTACGGTCGGCACAGAGCCGGAAATTCTGACCGTGGATACCAACGAATATTACCGGCAGAAATTCGAAGCGGCGGTGACGGACTATAAAACGCAAAAGATGCTCTCCGCCAAAAGCCGGTTGCTGAACCTGATCCATCACCTGATCCTGAATCTGCAGAATCAGTCCGCCTCGGAACATACGCTTCAACCGATTCTGGACTACATCGACTCCGGTCTGGATAAAAACCCGTCCATTGCCGATATTGCAAAGCATTTTGCCACCAGCGAATCCTCCCTGCGCAGACGCTTTCGGAGTCAACTGGGCTACTCGCCGATGGAATACATCAACCGGAGTCGGGTAGAAAAAGCCAAGGAGCTGTTGAACACCTCGGAAATCACGCTGGAGGACATATCCGAACAATTGGGACTTTATGACACATCCCACCTTTATAAGCTCTTTCGAAAATATACGGAAACCACGCCGCTCAAGTGGAAAATCAGAAATTCGCAGGGCAGATCGAAAAAAGGCGAATGAGAGCGTTTCATCCGCCGCGTCGTCGGATGCAAAAAAACTTCTCATTCGCCTGTATGGGATTCAATTTTTCAGGTCATACGGTCTTTCCAAGTATCCGGCAAGGGGACGTCCGCCTTCTCTGCCCCGGAAATCGGCGGCAATGACAGGCTTTTGGATTCCTCACAATCTCATTGCCTCCCGATTCGTTTATCGGCAAAACAACTTCATTCCACCCGATCGACTTTCAGGTTCGGGAAATACTTGCAGAACTCCCGGATTTCCTTGCGGTAGTCGCCCTGCATTTCGACGAAATGGTGGATGTAAGGACCGTCAAGGAGCTTGTCCTCCACTGCCTGCAGGTCCTCAAATTCGCCCCAGATGTAGGTATCGTGCGTCAGGGGACCCTCGGTTGTATGGCAATGGAGCGGGAGGATGACATACTGCCCTCCGGTCTCGCGGTCAATGCGCGCTACGGTATAGTCGCCGTCCTTTCCGCGGAACCATTCGCGCTGGTTGACCAGTCTTGCCTCGCTGTCCGGGGCTTTCTGCGAGAGCGGGAACGGTCCGCAGTGCCAGAGCAGCTCTGCGTTTTTGTTTTCGGGATGCCGCACAGTGAATTCCCCGAACAGCGGCTTGCCCTCCCCCATCGTTGCGCACTTCAGGAGCGCCATGGTCATGGCACAGTGCAGGTCGCTCTCACAGGAGACCAGGTATCCGAGATCGTTCAGCAGTCCGTAGACCGCGCAGGGTGCCAGCCCCGCAAACATCACGGGCGTTGCCGTCCAGCATTCGGCGGAAAGAACGTCGAGGTCGAACTCCTCAAACAGGTGGCGGTAGGTTGCCGCAAGCGTTGCCATGAGTTTGATTTGCGGCGGGGTCAGGTCATCGAGGCGGAAGTTGTGGGTGAAATACCGCTCGTATTCCGCAATTTCCTCCGCGTATTTCTCCGGCGCTTCCTTCATTCTCTGCTCAAGCGTGGCAAAGTTGACGGGGATAATCTTCACCTCGAACTGCTCCATCAGCTCACCCTCGTTCCAGATGACCGAGAAGAAGGGCGCGGGACGGGTCCCAAGCTGACCGATGCGCATCCCGCGGAAATTTTTGACCATGCAGACAACGCGCACGAAGCGCTCAAAGCCCTCCCGGAATTCCGGAGACTCCACCCGACAGCACGGCAGGTGCGAGAACGGGATATGAAACCGTTGCAGTTGCCTTGACACACCAAACAGCCCGCACTGCGAATCGGTCGGACGCATTCCGTCCGCATAGTATTCGTCATCCAGCGGCGCCCACAGAAGAACCGGCTTGCCGAGCGCCTGTGCAATGTCCGCCGCCGCTTCCTCGTTTCCGAAATTGCAGTTGATGATCATCACCGCGTCCACATTTTCTCTGCGAAACCGCTCAACGACCGCCTGCGCACTCGCCGCGTCAAAAATCAGGTCGTTGTGCCCCAGTCCGCGTTGATCGGTAAAGCTGACGTGATCGTCTGCAAAATGGCTTTCGATATAATCAAGATTCTTTTTCTCCCGCTGTTCGGCGGAATACCAGGTCAGAAAGGTTCCGCGCGGGCGGTCTGTTGTATTGCGCCGCATGGCGACAAGACCGATTTTTACCCGATAGTCAAGCATGATACAAATCCTCCAATTCTTCAAACGAACAGCGGATACCGTAATCCGCATAATCAAAAATCGGCGCGTGCGGGTCGGGATTGACGGCGATGACCGTACCGGAGCGATCCATTCCCGCAAGATGATGCACCGCGCCCGAAATGCCGACGGCAAGATAAACCGCAGGGGAAACGGTCTTTCCGGTCAGCCCAACCTGCTCGCGGTACGGGGCAAAGCCGCCGTCCACCAGCTTGCGCGAGACGGCAAAGTCCGCGCCGAGGCGGGTCGCCATGGCTCGTACCGTGTCCAATTGTTTCCGCACGCCGTAGCCTGCCGCAACGATCAGGGACGCGCTCCGCTCGGTGCGGCATCGGACGGTTGCCAGTGCCGGTGTCGTCTCCGACACGATCTTTGCAAACAGACTGCCCGACAGCGCGGGGCGGTACAGAACAGCCCTCCCGTTCTCTGCGGTCACGGCGGTACAGTCGGCGCACAGTCCGAGCTTTTCCCTCGCCGCCAGCCTCGCGGCAGTCTCCCGTGATGCGGGATCATTCCCGAACAGCACCGCATCCGGCTTTTTTTGCGCAATGACTTCTGCCAGTTCCGAGGCAGAGCATAACGGAATTTCCTGCGGATTGTCGCAGACCGTCCGCGCAAAGGGCATGGCTTCCGAGCCGACCGACAGAACGCACGGAAGCTTTTCCCCGTTCCCCTGCGGTGCGCTCTGTTCCCGTCTCTCCCGCAGGGCTTCGGCAAGGATTTCCGGCAGGTCGCGCAGCTGAAGAATGCGGCATTTCCGTCTGCCTGCGGTGTTCTCCCGGGTTTCAAGCACCCGTGTGGGTGAGCCGTTCAGCCCGCACCGCACGGGGTCAGCCCCGATGTCGGCGGCGTTCCATGTTTCCACCGTTCCCACGCGGGACAGCAGGGACGGCAATCGCAGAACCGCCTGCTTTTCCGCCGCAAGCAGAGCGCGGGGCGGAAGTCTGCGGTTTCCCTCGCGTGTCACGGCATTCCCGTCGGCAACGGTCAGCACATCCGGCAGGAATTCATAGCCCGCCATCTCCGCGAGCATCGGCGGCACTTGTCCCGTGTCCCCGATCAGCGTTTTTCTGCCGCAGAGAATGCGGTCGGGCTTCAGCTTTTCCATCGCGCGGGACAGCACATAGGCGGTTGCCAGCGTATCCGAACCGGCAAAGATCGGATCGGACAGCAGGATCGCACGGGACGCGCCGAGACGGGTCAGGTGCAGGAGCAGATCGGCGGTTTTGGGAACGCCCATGCTGACGGGAATCACCTCCGCACCCGATTCCGACAGGGCAATCTCATATGCCGATGCGTCAAACGGGTTCAACTCGCCGTCAAGTCCCTGCCGCACGCAGACCGCAATCCTCATGTCTCCCCTCCGCTGTAGATCGGCGCCAGTGCGTCATGCACGCGGCGGTAGGTTTTGTACAGTTCCGCGTAGCGCTTCGTGTTTTCTTCATTCGGGATCACCGTCCAGACCGTGCGGACGCAGTGCGCCACGGCTTGGTCACAGCCGCCGAACAGCCCGACCGCGACACCCGCAAGCATGGCAGAGCCGAGGGAGGAATCGCTGTTTTCGGTGACGGTCAGGGTCAATCCCAAGCAATCCGAAACAATCTGCCCCCACAGCGGACTGCCCGCGCCGCCGCCGATGAGCGTGGCGGTATTCCCGTGCGGAATGCCGAGCGTTTCCAGATAGCGGTAGCAATCGAGAAGCGAGAGCGCAACGCCCTCCAGTACCGCGCGGTCAAAGTGGGTTTTCGTATGGGTGGAGCGCACGCCGATGAAGCTGCCGCACAGGGCAGGATCGGCATACGGGGTCAGTTCGCCGTTGAGATACGGGTGGAACATCAGCCCCTCACAGCCGACGGAAACCGTTTTGGCGGCGGCGTCAATCTCCCGGTAGCTGTCCCCGAAGGTATCGCGATACCAGCGCAGGGCGGACGCGGCGGCTTTGGTTGCCGTTCCGGGATACCACAACCCGCGCACGGCGTGGGGATAGCAGACCAGCTGACGGTCTGGGCAGGCGTGATCGGTAATGACGCAGATGCGCCCTGCCGTGGCAAGCTTGACGGTCATGTCCCCCTCGCGGACCGCCCCCGATGCCAGAATTTCCATACAGGTATCGGTTGTTCCGCAGATGACGGGCGTCCCCTCTGCCAGCCCCGTTTTTGCGGCGGCTGTCGCGGTGACGGTTCCGGCGGAATCGGTTGGCGCGCAGAGCGGCGGGAGCTGCCCCGCCGTCAGTCCGGCAAGCGCGCACAGGTCGGCATCCCATTCTCCGCGTTCGCAGTTGTAAAGCATACTCCCCGCCGCCTCGATGCGGTCGGTGCAGAGGATTCCGGTCAGGCGGTAGCGAAGCCAATCCTTTTCAAACAGAACATACCGGATTTTTTCGTAAATCTGCGGCTCGGTTTCCCTCAGCCACAACAACTGCGGGAGCGTCCAGACGGTGTCGGGGCTGTGGTAGGTTTTTGCAAAAATCTCCGCGCCGTGCATCTGCCGCAGTCCTGCCGCCTGCTCCGCGCTCCGGCTGTCCGTCCAATGGATGCAGGGGCGCAGGGGGGTCATATTCCCGTCGCAGACCACCGCCGAATGCGTGGCGGAATCCAATGCGACTGCGGCAATCTCCCCGGCTCGGATGTTCCCTTTCCGAAGAACCTCCCGCGTACAGGTGCAGAGCGCCCGCCACCAGTCGGCGGGATTCTGCTCACACGCGCGGGCGGTCGGATGTGCGGTCGGATACTCCACGGTATGGGTGGCGGCGATTTGCCCGTCCGCGCAAAGCAGGGTCGCTTTCGCCGCTCCGCCGCCGAAGTCGATGCCTAATGTATAACGCATAGATTCTCTCCCGTAATGCCCGCGACCGCGCCGCGTGCAATCAGATCGGTATTCGTTTCATGCGCCAGAAGCCACTTGTTGCGGCGGAACAGAAGCGGATCGTCCGACTTTTCGTCAAGCGGCAGATTTGTCCCCTTCGGCAGTCCCACCACACAACCAAAGCCGCCGTCCTCCGCCTGACAGGGGCAGAAATGGAGCGTGGTTGCATAGATTTCCACAGCGGTTCCGGCAGGCAGGAAGAAGGCTTTCATGCGAGCGGAATGAAGCATTCCCCGTGCGTCAATCTCCTGCCGTCTGCCGAGAATCAGCACAAGATCGGTCACCGCGATGTTGACCTCGCTTGACGCGTGCCATTCGGTTGCATTCAGCCGGTCGTTGAAGCCGTAGCAGTAGCCCAGTTGCGTATCCAGCGTTCCGAACACCGTATCCCGAACCGTTTTCGCAACCGGCAGGCGCTCGAATGCCTCCACCCCCGGCAGATAGACCGAGCCGCTCTTTGGCATGGGAATCTCCCGCGCCGCCGCCAGAATCTCCGTGCAGTCCAGCGCCAGCAGTCTCCCGTAGTCCGAAAACTCCGCCGAGGACACGTCAATCAGCGGCAGTCTCGGATTCTTCTTTCGTAATTCCTGATAACTCATATCTCCTCCTTAAGACCTTGAGGCTCTGCCTCAAACTCCGTTCAAGGAACTTTTTGAAAAAAGTTCCTTGAAAATCTTCAAAAACTTTCACTGAGGGGGCTTCCCCTTTTCGCCTCTGTCAAGGCTTATTTCTTTTTGCAAGGGGAAGCCCCCTCAGTGAAAGTTCTTGGGGGTCCTTAGGGGACTTCTTTCAAGAAGTCCCCTGAGCAGGGCTTGGGACAGTGTCCCAAGGTCTTACCTCACCCAGTCGTGCGCGGGGTCGTTCGAGCGGTTGAAGCCCTGATGGTCACCGGACATGAGCCACA
>ENA-UERG01001025-UERG01001025.1-human-gut-metagenome-genome-assembly--contig:-NODE-1025-length-25114-cov-25.284499_pt1 | contig 25114 bp, 19 predicted proteins | sample MGYA00242954_ERZ507954 | MGnify/ENA primary metagenome ERZ507954 (study PRJEB26167, sample SAMN06115478) | human gut metagenome | host: Homo sapiens | place: China:Sichuan | collected 2015-01-21... | reverse complement strand
ACCGAATGCGTCCATTACATATACGTCAGCGTAAGAAGCCAACTTAGCAGCGAACTTCTTCTGACGCTCCTTCATCTTAGCCTTAGCAGCATCGAATTCTGGAGTACCCTTCTCAACGCCAACTGGCTTGCCTTCCTCTTCTGGATAGAAGCGGAGGTTCTCGAGCAAGAGAGCCTCACCTGGCTTCAAGGCAGCTGCCTCAGCATCAGCGTTACCGCAGTCCTTAGCGAACTTAACGTCTACGCCGAGAGCGTCTGATACGTTCTTAACAATCTGAGAGAGAGAAAGCTCTGGTTTAACCTTGCCCTTTGGCTTACCCATGTGGCTCATCATGATGAGCGCACCGCCGTCTGCAAGTACCTTCTTCAATGTAGGAAGGGCACCGCGGATACGAGTGTCGTCTGTTACATTACCATTTTCATCCAATGGCACGTTGAAGTCAACGCGCACGATTGCCTTGTGACCGGCAAAGTTAAAATCTTCAATTTTCATTTTACCTAAATTTTATTTAGTTTATGTACTAATTTATTGTTCTAAACCTTACTGCTGGTTTCAAAAACCGAAGGCAAAGATACAAATTATATTTTGAATCAGCAAAATATAGTAGCGGTTTTTATGATTTTTAGTAGATGAAATCGCCTGTTTGCTATATCGGGTTTGCAAAATTCGTGTTTTGCGCTTCCTTCTGCCTGATTTGTTAAACAAAATGGAGAGAAATGAAATATATTCTTAACAAATTACTTTTTTTTTGGATTTTTCGATAATAAATAGTACCTTTGTGCGCAGTTAAAACGTTATTACATATAAATGAGATAAAATGGCGAAAGATAAGATTGCTTTTGTGTGCAGCAATTGCGGACAGGAAAGTGCCAAATGGATGGGCAAATGTCCTAGCTGCGGACAATGGAATACATTTAAGGAAATTCGTATTGCTGCCGATTCCGGATCGCAGGCTGCGAAGAATGCCGGAATGACCATGCGTCATGGTGGGGCTGCCACGATGTTTGGCGGGCAGCATAGCGAGCATGACGCTGCGCCGATGAAGCTTCGCGATATTTCTGCGATTGATGAACCGCGCATCGATATGAGGGACGAGGAGCTGAACCGTGTGCTGGGTGGCGGAATGGTTCCTGGCAGCATTACGCTCCTGGGCGGTGAACCGGGAATCGGTAAGAGTACGCTCACCTTGCAGACTATTCTGAACATGACTGACCGCCGCATCCTGTATGTGAGCGGAGAGGAAAGTGCCCATCAGATTAAACTCCGTGCCGACCGGTTGGCTAAAGGACAGGCGATGCTCAGAGAGGGTTCTTCTGCGGACACTCAGAAAACGGTTTCTCTTTCATCAGAAGGAGCCTTTGATCATATTACGGTTCTCTGCGAAACGCAGTTGGAGAAAATCTTCAGTCATATTCAGGAAGTGGCTCCACAGCTGATAGTTATAGATTCTGTCCAAACTATCGCTACAGAAGAAGTAGACAGTTCGCCGGGTTCTGTTTCCCAAGTTCGTGAGTGCGCAGCCTCCCTGCTCCGTTTTGCCAAGACGAGTGGCATTCCGGTTATCCTGATAGGACATATTAATAAGGAGGGAACGCTAGCCGGACCAAAGATTCTGGAGCACATCGTAGATACGGTGATTCAGTTTGAGGGCGACCAGCATTACATGTACCGCATCTTGAGAAGCATCAAAAACCGATTTGGAAGTACTTCTGAGTTGGGAATCTATGAGATGATGCAAGGCGGACTCCGACAGGTGAGCAATCCTTCAGAGTTGCTGCTTACTGAAGATCATGACGGGCTTTCGGGTGTAGCTATTAGCGCAGCCATCGAGGGTGTTCGTCCATTCCTGGTAGAGACGCAGGCTTTGGTTTCAACAGCTGCCTATGGAACTCCGCAACGTTCGGCAACTGGTTTTGACCAACGCCGTTTGAACATGCTCCTGGCGGTTCTAGAGAAACGTGTGGGGTTCAAACTGATGCAGAAGGACGTGTTCCTGAATATAGCCGGAGGATTGAGAGTAACCGATCCTGCCATGGACTTGAGTGTGTTGGCAGCCGTATTGAGCAGTAATGTTGACACGCCTATCGAGCAAGGCTGGTGTATGGCGGGCGAGGTAGGTCTGAGCGGTGAAGTCCGTCCGGTGAGCCGCATCGAGCAGCGTATTGCTGAGGCTGAGAAACTGGGATTCCAGCACATCATCATTCCGAAGTACAACAATCATGGTTTCGACCATAAGAAATATAAGATAGAAATTCATCCCGTAAGGAAGGTGGAAGAAGCATTCCGCTGCCTGTTCGGGTGAAGTAAAAAGTAATCATACAGTTCAAAATTCAAAATTCAAAGTAAAATGAAGGATTCAGTAATCATTGTGAGCGGCGGCATGGATAGCATCACGCTGCTCTACGATAAGAAAGACGAGATTGCACTCGGCATTAGTTTTAACTATGGAAGTAATCATAACGAGCGTGAAATTCCTTTCGCCAAGATGCATTGTGAGCGATTGGGAATCAAGCATATTACGATAGATTTGGGTTTCATGCATCAGTATTTCAAGAGTTCTCTTCTTGAAGGTGCCGATGCGATTCCTGAAGGTCATTATGCTGCTGATAATATGAAGAGTACGGTGGTTCCTTTCCGTAATGGAATCATGCTGAGCATTGCCATCGGCATTGCTGAGAGTAATAATCTGAAGAAAGTTTTCATCGCTAACCATGGTGGCGATCATACAATTTACCCAGACTGCCGTCCGGAGTTTATCAAGGCGATTGATGAGGCTGCTGAAGCAGGAACGTTCGTTGATGTGCGCGTGGTGGCTCCTTATACGAATATTACCAAAGGGCAGATTGCGGAGATAGGTAAGAAGTTGGGCATTGACTATGCTGAAACCTGGAGCTGCTATAAGGGCGGTGAGAAGCATTGTGGCAAATGCGGAACCTGCGTTGAGCGCAAGGAGGCTTTGGCCGAGGCGGGTATTGAGGATACTACAGAGTATGAAGAATAAGGATGAAGATGAATCAGGCGTTCTTCGTTCCCTATATATAATAAGGTGTAATCAGAATAAATATAATAAAAGAAAAATGAAAACAGCGATTTTATCTGCGGCGTTGATGCTTGCATCAACTGTTGCAATGGCTCAGAAGAGCAACTTCCAGTTGAAGGTGGATTTGAAGAATTTCAATTCCGATTCTGTACTTGTTTACAAGGGCAGAAATGTTAAGATGGATACGGTTTTGGTGAAGAATGGCAAGTTTACCTATTCTGCAAACCTTGATAAGGCAGCCGGATACGTTTTCCTCTCACCTGAAGCTTATCGTGGTGCAGGTCAGTTTATGTTCAACCTGCCTTGTGTTCCTGGCGAGAAGGCTGAAGTTAAGGGCGATGCAAAGACCCGCTTCGATATTTCGGGTTCTAAGTTCTATCAGCAGTATCATGAAGTAGATGTTCTGCTGGAGAATGCTAATAAGGAGTTGAGAGATTACGAAGCTTCCCTGAACCAGAGAATCAAGAATGGTGAGACCCAGCAGAGCATCATGGCAGAGTATGAGCAGAAGGCTCCTGTCCTGCAAAAGGCAAAGGACGATAAGATTTTCGATTTCGTAAAACAGCATCCTGATTATGAGGCTTGTGCTACTATCATAGAGCAGTTTGATGATGTCAGCAAGATGGAGAAACTGCTGGGCTTGCTCTCTGAGAATGTGAAGAACGGCAGAATGAAGGCCTTCTACCAGCCAATGATTGATATGGCTAAGAAGCGTGCTGAGGCTGAGGAGAAGGCTAAGAAGGTGCAGGCTGCCGGTGTTGAGGCTCCTGACTTCACGCTGAAGGATATTAAGGGAAATGATTTCAAGCTTTCCAGTCTTCGCGGTAAGATTGTAGTTCTCGATTTCTGGGGTTCATGGTGCGGATGGTGCATCAAGGGAATGCCTAAGATGAAGGAGTATTACGAAAAGTACAAGGGTAAGTTTGAAATTCTTGGTGTAGATTGTAATGATACAGAGGCTAAGTGGAAGGCTGCTGTTGAGAAGCACCAGTTGCCATGGATTCATGTTTACAATCCGAAGGACAGCAAGGTTCTCAGCGATTACGCTGTTCAGGGTTTCCCTACAAAGATTGTGATTGATGCTAATGGTAAGATTATCAAGACCATCGTTGGCGAGGATCCTGCTTTCTACACTTTGCTTGATGAAGTGTTGGGCAAGTAATGTTAACATAAAACAATGTCGCCCTGTAAGTGCAAAATTATATTTGCTCTTACAGGGCGATTTTTTGTTTTTCAGTATTTTATTTCTTTTTCTTCTTCAATTCCAGTTTCGGAATCTTGATTTTCTGTCCGGCTTTTACGGTGTTTGTACCATTCAGGGCTTCTACGTAGCATTCCATGCCCGAACCTAAATAGCGGGTGCTGATCTGTTCGAGGGTCTGACCGGCGCCAACCGTAACGGTTTGGGCAACTCCTATGATTCGGTAAGCTCCCGTGCGTACGCGAGCATCCTTATCATACTGGGATGATGCTATTTTCGAAGCAGCCTTTTCTTCGGCTTTATCTTTAGCCTTTTCTTTCGCTTCAGCCTTAGCTTTTGCTTCAGTCTGCTTAGCTTTTTCAGTGCTAGCACTTTCCTCATCCGAATTTTCAGCCAGTTTTACAGCTTCTGCAGTTTTAGCCATACGGATGCTGTCTTCCATCGCTTTCTGGCGGAGTTTCTGTTCCTGAGAGAGTGGGGCGGCAGCTGGTTTGGCTGGGACTTTCTTGGCTGAAGCCTGGTGATACTGGTTTAGCTGCATGGCCAGATGATCGCGCTGGGCAGTCATCTGACCATAGTTGAAGGTAAACCATCCCATTCCGCCAATCAAAGCTACTACGATGAGACAGACTGCAACGACCAGATTGCGAGGAATAACAATATAATGAGAATAGGAAGATTCTTCTTCCTCCTCTTCTTCTTCAGATTCATCTGATGCAGGTACTGCAGGTTCAACAACTGCTTTCAGGGCTTGCTGTTGCTGGGCTAATTCAAGCTTCTCTTGCTCCAGTCTTTCCTGCTCAAGCCTTTCCTGCTCCAGTCTTTCCTGCTCAAGCCTTTCCTGCTCCAGTCTTTCTTGCTCAAGTTTTTCCTGTTCCAGTCTTTCTTGCTCAAGTTTTTCCTGTTCCAGTCTTTCCTGCTCTTGCTTTTCTTTTTCAAGCTTTTCTTTCTGTATTCTTTCCTGCTCCAGTTGGGCTTGTTTTAATCTTTCCAGTTTAGCTTGTTCTATAGCAATTTGCTTTGCCAGTTCGTCTTCGGCTTCTTTTTCCTTTTCCTTTTCTGATCCGATTACGACAACCTCCGGATTTGGAGTTGTTGTTTCTTTTTCGTCCAGAAAATCGATTACTTGTGCAGGAGCATCTTCTGTCTGTTCTTCTCCAAACTTCTCATCTATTTCATCGAAATCTACGCCGTCATTTACCACCACCGTTTCAAATTGGGCGAATGGCTTGTTCACGATTTCTTTCAGGATGTTGTCAGGCGTGAAGGTGAGTTTGTCTCTGCCTTCAATGGTGAAGCGCTCGCCCGTGTTCACATTGATGCTTTCACGGTCTTTCGTGGCCTGTACCTTAAAGGTGCCCAGCCATTTTATCTTCACCTGCTTGTCGACATCGAGTCCCTGGTTGCACACATCAAACATCTTCCGGATGAAGAGTTCTGCTTCCACCTGGCTCAGACCGCTCTTATCAGCCAGCAGTTTTCCGAGTGTATTTAAACTGAATTTGCTCATTGCTCATCCCCTCCATTCTTTAGTTTTTCCTTGACCGAAGCAACCGGTCGGAAACCCAACACCAACTTAGGCGGCACCAGCTGGCGCTTCTTGGTAGTAGGATTAACCACCACTCGCTCCATGCGCTTCTTCACTTCGAAGGTGCCAAAATTGGGGATAGAGACAGCTTCTCCATCCTCAAACTCGGCAATCATAGCGTCTATCGCCTTGCGCACCAACTTCTGGGTGTCTTCCTGCGAATAGCCGGTTTGCTGAGCCAGTTCAGCGATGTATTCCTTATTGTTCATATTTATTTAATATGTAGTCAAAAATTCTAAAACTCCAGGCTATGGGGGAGAGAATGATTATTTCACCACCTTGCCATAGAGGTCAAATTCCTCGCTTGCAGTAATTTCTACCTGATAGAAACAACCCACACGCAGACGCTTCTCATCGGCACGGATCAGAACCTCAGGGTCTACTTCCGGAGAGCAGAACTCTGTTCGTCCGATGTAGTAATCGCCTTCCTTGCGGTCGATGATAACGGTCATGGTTTTGCCCACCTTATCAGCCTCAATCTCAGAGCTGATGTCTTGCTGCAGAATCATCAGTTCGTCCAGCCGGCGCTGCTTTACCTCGGCAGGCACGTTGTCTTCGTAGTGGGTGGCGCTGTAGGTTCCTTCTTCCTCAGAGTAGGCAAAGGCGCCCATGCGCTCAAATCTCTGTTCGCGTACGAAGTCGAGGAGCTCGTGGAAATCCTCATCTGTCTCGCCTGGGAAACCAACCATCAGCGTAGTGCGGATGTGAATGCCTGGCACGCGTTCGCGGATGGCCTTCAGCAGATTGATGGTTTCCTGCTTCGTTACGTGGCGATGCATGCTGGTGAGCATGTGGTCGCTGATGTGCTGGAGGGCAATGTCGAGATATTTGCATACGTTTGGCTTCTCGCGCATCACGTCCAGAAGATCCATAGGAAACTGGTTTGGATAAGCGTAATGCAGGCGAATCCATTTCACGCCTGGAATATCAGCCATCTCGCTGATGAGTTCGGTAATATGATGCTTGCCGTCAATATCTACGCCGTAGTAGGTGAGTTCCTGAGCGATAATCTGAAACTCCTTCACGCCTTCTGCCACCAGTTCGCGCACCTCCTGCAGAATCTCTTCCTTCGGACGGGAAACGTGCTTGCCGGTGATGATAGGAATGGCGCAGTAGGCACAGTGGCGGTTGCAGCCCTCAGCTATCTTGATGTAGGCATAATGGCGCGGAGTGGTGAGATGACGCTGGCCGTTGCAGGATGAAACTTCCGCCTTGCCGAGTTCCTGCAGAAGCTGCTTGTAGTTGAATTTGCCGTAGAACTTATCCACTTCGGGCATTTCTTCTTCCAGTTCCTTCTGGTAGCGCTGCGAGAGGCAGCCCATTACGTAGAGCTTTCTGAGTCGGCCTTCTTCCTTAGCCTGGATAAACTCCAGGATGGTGTCGATGCTTTCCTGCTTTGCATCCTCGATGAATCCGCACGTATTGATGACGGCTATCTCGCCCTGAGGGCGCTTGGAATCGTGAACGCAATGGTAGCCGTTTGCCTCAAACTGCTTCATCAGCAACTCGCTGTCAACGAGGTTCTTTGAGCAGCCCAGGGTAATAATATCTATTTGATTTTTCTTCATTTTCTAATTTTTAAAGAGCGAGTCTACGAATTCTGTCTTGTTGAAGAGCTGCAGATCTTCCATACCTTCGCCTAGTCCGATGTATTTTACAGGCACCTTGAGCTGGTCGCTGATGCCGATGACAACGCCGCCCTTAGCGGTTCCGTCGAGCTTGGTGATGGCGAGCGAGGAGATGTTGGTAACGGCAGAGAACTGCTTAGCCTGTTCGAATGCATTCTGTCCGGTACTTCCGTCGAGCACGAGCATTACCTCGTCTGGTGCTTCAGGCATTACCTTCTTCATCACTTCCTTTATTTTCTTGAGCTCATTCATCAGGTTCACCTTGTTGTGCAGTCGGCCTGCCGTATCGATGAGCACCACGTCGGCGCCGTTTGCCTTGGCGCTCTGCAGGGTGTCGAACGCCACGCTTGCCGGGTCGCTTCCCATCTGTTGTTTCACTACAGGCACGCCCACGCGCTCGCCCCAGATGCAAATCTGCTCTACGGCAGCGGCACGGAAGGTGTCGGCAGCTCCCAGCATAACCTTCTTGCCAGCCTTCTTAAACTGGTAAGCCAGTTTGCCGATGGTGGTTGTCTTGCCCACGCCGTTTACGCCTACTACGAGGATAACGTAAGGCTTATGGTCGGCAGGGAGATCCCAGTCTGCCAGGTCATCGCTGTGATTCTCGGAGAGGAGAATCGCGATTTCCTCGCGCAGAATGCGGTTGAGTTCGCTGGTTGAAACATATTTATCGCGGGCCACACGTTCTTCGATGCGGCGGATAATCTTGACCGTGGTTTCTACACCTACGTCTGAAGTGATGAGTACCTCTTCGAGATCGTCGAGCACATCATCATCGACGGTAGACTTTCCGGCAACGGCGCGCGCCAGTTTGCCAAACACACTCTCCTTGGTTTTTTCAAGTCCCTTATCGAGAGTTTCTTTCTTTTTGTTGCTGAATAATCCGAATAATCCCATAATCTTGTTTTTTATCTTCTGCAAAGATACTCATTTTTTTTTATTTTATGGCTTTTTCATTTGCTTTTTCGCCCTTTTCAAGAAAAAAAGTAAAGATTTAGAGGGTTTTATGTCATGACAGAAGGGTTTTCGCCGATATTGTGGGTTAATAAGGTTTAATAAATAATGTTGTCAGATACAAAAACAAATCGCCCTGCAAAGGGACAGAAGTGGTTTGGCTTCTGGACCCTTGCAGGGCGTTCTGTTTATTTCTTCATCATTTCCTTTACGGCTCTTTCGAGCTGGGTATCATGGCCATTGATGAAATCTTCCGGACTGTTGTAAACCTCGATGTCTGGGTTCAGCTGGGTGTTCTCGCCGAACACGCCACGCATGTCGCGGCAGCCTACCTGAGGAATACCGAATACCAGCGTGTTGTCCATCAGCGTTTCCCACCATACGGCTGTCATGGTTCCTGCTACAGGAGCACCGATCAGCTTGCCGATTCCGAGTTCCTTGTAAACCCATGGGAAACCGTGACCGTTGCTGTAATCGTTCTCGCAGATCATGACGCAAGATGGCTTCACCCATTTGTTGAACGGATCGCGGCCAACGACCTTACCGTGAGGTACAAACTCTTGATATTGCTTGCCGTTGAGCAGGGTGCAGAGATCATCGTGCAACCAGCCGCCACCATTATGGCGCTCGTCTACGATTACAGCGTCTCTGTTTCGGTTCTTGTCGCTCAGCAGTTCGCTGTAAACGGTGCGGAAACTCTCCGAATCCATCGCCTTAATGTGAACATAAGCGATGCGTCCGCCCGAAATGCTGTCAACGAAAGCGCGGTTGCGGTCTACCCATCGCTTGTAGAGCAGGTTGTTGAGTTTGCCCTGAGAGATAGCCTTTACCGTAACCTCCATCTTCTTGCCCTTGGCGTTTCTGATGCCGAGTCGTACATTCTTGCCAACCTTTCCGTCGAGCAATGGGAAGTAGTCCATTCCGGCTTTAATCTCCTCGCCGTCGATGCTCTCGATGATGCTGCCGGCTGTTACGCCCGTATTCTTCACATCGAAAGGACCACGCTTGATAATCTCCTGAATCTTCAGGCCGTCGCCCTTGTACTGAGGGTCGAAGAATACTCCCAGGTTGGCGGTGGTAAGCGCGCCGTTCGAAGCGTAGTAGCGGGCTCCTGTATGCGAAGCGTTCAGCTCGCCAAGCATTTCGCTCAACATCTCCTGGAAGTCGAAATTGTTGTTGATGTAAGGCAGGAACTTCTCATAGGTCTTGCGGTAACCTTCCCAGTCAACACCATGAATCTTAGGGTCGTAGAACTTGTCTTTCACCTGTCGCCATATATGGTCGAAGAGATACTGGCGCTCCTCGGCTGGCTTATAGTTGAAGTTAGCCTCAAAGCTGATGTCCTTGGTGCTGAATCCGCTCAGATCCACCTTCTTGATGCTGCTTCCGTTGCAGATGAAGAGGTTCTTCACATCCTTGTCGGTCTGCAGGCCTCCCTGACCTACGCCCTTCATCACGAGCTTGGTAGAGCCGTCTTTCAGGTCGTGCTGCCAGAGGTCGTAATCATCCTCGAAGGCTGCCTGGTAGTAGAGCTTGTCGCCGTCTTTAGAGAGCACAGCATCGCCCATGTGCGAAGAGTTTGCGGTGAGGCGTACGATTCTGTCGCGGCAGTTTTCGATGTCCAGCTCCAGTGGCTTCACTTTTTCCACCTCTATCTTTCCGGTCTTCTTCTGCTTTTCGTCAGCCTTCTTTTTGGCCTCTTCCTTCTTTTCGTCTTCCTTCTTTTCCTTTTCGTCCTTGTTGGCGTCAGCCAGTTCTATTTCTTCCTTGCTCATGTTGAAGCGGTTGTAGGCGTCCAGGTCGAAGAACATGATGTAGGCGTCGTCTTCAGCTCCCCAGCTTCCATGACTGCGGTAGCCGGCTCTGTCGCTCTGGAAGAGCATTGCCTTGCCGTCGAGCACCCATTTGCCGTTGCCGTCGCTGTAGCCGGAATTGGTCAGGTTGTGAATCTCTTTGCCGTCAGCCTTTACCAGCGCAATATCCTGGTTGTTCCAGCCGCCGTTGCCGATATAGGTTGAAAGGAGCCATTTGCTGTCTGGTGACCATTCGAAAGCGATGTCTCCATCGCTGTAAGAGTAGACGTATTTGCCATCGAGCACGGTGCGGATTTCCTTCGATTTCAGATTGACGATGCGGAGTGCAGCGCGGTCTTCGAAGAAAGCCACTTCCTTGCCGTCAGGAGAGTATTGAGGATACTGCGATGTAATGCCTGTTTTCACCAGCTGCTCTTCCTCGATATCGGTAGCGTAGGTGAAGTTCTTCTCTTTCTCGTTCTTGATCTTAGACTGGTAAATCTGCCATACGCCGTTGCGCTCGGCTGCATAGACCAGGGCTCTGCCGTCTGGCGAGAAACTCAGGTCGCGCTCCTGCTGCGGTGTGTCGGTAATGCGCTTGGTAGTGGTGTATTCTACAGAAGTTACGTATACGTCGCCATGCATCACGAAAGCCACTTCCTTGGCGTCTGGCGAAACGGAAATCTCTGTAGCTCCCCAGCTTTTAATCTGACGTACGAGGCTTGGAGCGTCATTATCTGTTGTAATGGAGATGTTCACCTTCTGAGGCTCTCCACCTTCTTTCACGGTGTAGATTTCTCCATCATATCCGTAGCAGAGCAGGTCGGTGCTGGATGCAGTGAGGAATCTTACCGGATTGCCTTTGTGGTGGGTAATCTGCTTGTCGCTTGAACTGTTGAGGCTGCGGCGGTAGATATTGAATGTGCCGTCCTGCTCGCTCAGATAGAAGAATGATTTCTCGTCTGATGTCCATACTGGCGAGCGGTCTTCGCCGGCAAAGGTAGTCTGCTTGGCAAACTTTCCGTTACTCTTCAGCCAGATGTCGCGTGCGATAGGTGATTTCTGGTGTTTGCGCCAAGGGTCTTCGTATCCCTTTTTGTCGTGGTAGAGAATGTCGCCGTTCTTGGCGATGCTGATATTCTCCATGGTGAGGGTAGAGAAGAGTTCCGGTCTTCCGCCCTTGGTGCTTACCTTATATACTTGTGGAAATGTGTTGTCGCCGAAGATGATGCTCAGGGCTGTAGGCTGCAGACTGGCTGAGTAGAGCACATGGTCGTTGTCTGCAAAGGCGGTAGGTGTTTCGCTGCCGCTGTTGGTGGTGAGTCGGGTAGGAGCACCGCCTTTTGCATCGATTACGAAGATGTCGAGACTTCCTTCGCGGTTAGACTGGAAGGCAATTTTCTTGCTGTCAGGGCTCCATACAGGATGCGAATCGAAGGCTGCATGGGTTGTGAGCTGTCGTGCTTCACCGCCGTTGACAGAAACACTGTAGAGGTCGCCCTTATAAGCGAAGGCAATAGTTGTGCCATCGGGCGAGATGGCAGGGTAGCGCATCCAGAGCGGATGGTCTTCTGCGCTGGCAGAGAGTGCTGCCGAGAACAGGGCTACTGAAAAGATTAACTTTTTCATTTGCGTATGTTTTATGTTTGAATATGCGTTATAAAAATCTCTTTTTCTTTAGGAGCTAGAATGCTGTTCTTGCTTCGTACGGATGCAAAGGTAGTTATTTTTTGCGATATTTAAGCATAAAAAAAGAAAAAAGTGAGAAAAAGTTTGGTGTATTCAAAAAATATATGTACCTTTGCAGCCGCAAATAAGAAAAGTGGCTGATTGCGTTATTGGTTAGCTGGTTTGCGTTTTGAAAAGTGTTGGTTCCGTAGCTCAGTTGGATTAGAGCAACAGCCTTCTAAGCTGTGGGTCTTGGGTTCGAACCCCAACGGAATCACAAAAGTGGATTAATCGAAAGGTTAATCCACTTTTTGTTTATATATATCCCGGGAAAAATGAAAGCAATATATGTTTTAACTAAAAAAGGCCGATGCAATATGCACCAGCCTTTTTCTTATCTTCCACTTATTATTCAGTAATCAGTGTAAACTCTGAACCCGAAGCATAATCCTGACCATTCTGCTCATTCAATGCACGCAGACGGAAGTAGCGAGCCTTGACAGGCCTGTTCAACATCACCTTCTGCAGCTTGGCTGTCTTCTCAAAATGACCCTTCAAGATTGGCTCACTCCAAGTCTTGTTGTCGTTGCTGACGTAGATTTCATAATCCTTGATGCAACCATTCAGAGAACCATCCTGGCGTGCCAGATAAGTAAAGCCCTTGATGACCTTCTGCTTGCCAGCATCGAAGTCAACCCAGTGAGGATACTTCGCCAATGTAATGGAATACATCGTATGCCAGAATGTAGAAGGATCGCCATCTACCAAGTAGGCAGCATCACCCTCATCAGGCTCCTGGCTGGAAGCAAAGGCTATCTGAAGACTGGATGTCTGCTGATTCTGCTGCATCTTCTTCATCATCTCCTTCACCATCTCACGACCGGTAGCTGAAACCTTCACGATATTTCCAAGCTCTGACTTCACTGCTGGACGGATGATGAATCCGAATGTGGTAGGAGTACTGCGTACCTGATCTGGCGTCAAAGGACCACCCTGTCCACAGCTGGCACCGCCCAATCCTGTAACCTTTGCATCCAGGTGCAAGTGAGTACCGCTGCTCTTTGGCAACTGATATGGATGTGCTGCCAATGTCAACTCCTGCTGACTCCAAGGCAATGCTGAGGCAGACATTGTACTGTCAGAGATGAATACTACACCCTGCTGGCTGTCGTTGGTAACGGCACACCAACGAACCTCCTCGCGGTTGCCCTGTGCCTGTGGCTTAGGAAGCATGATGCCCTGCTCTGCTACCGGACTGTGGTACCAACCGATAAACTGGCTGGTCTTGCGGTCGTTATAGTTGTTGACAGGTCCGCGTCCATAATAATCATACTGGTTCAACTCGCTTGGCAATACCATAGAATAGCCGATGCGAGGCAAGATGACCTTGGAACGGTTAGCACCGATGGCACTCTGCATCCCGATAGAACCATCCTTATAGATAGTATAAATCTGACGTGAAGTGAACTTCAGGTCAGCATCTGTCAAGGCATGCTTGTTCTTCTCGAAATTATAGCAAGACTCTGGGTCACGGTCGCGGTTGCTGTAATTCACATCGCATCCCTCCTTACCCTGACTCTCTACAGTAAAGTCGAGCTGGTAAGTACCATCCTTCTTGGCTGTATAGTTCCAGTTCTTCACTACATGCTGCAGGTCGTACAGACCATTCTTGAACCATGCATTGTGGTATCCGATACCGGCATCGTTGTCTGTAGGAGCTCGATATGCATCGAGTTTAGGACCATTGCCATCCTTGATGATATCCTGGCTGCCATACTTCAGGCTATAGATAGCACCGGTATTCAGGTCGAATGCCACCTGGAAGTTGCCACCATGGATGTTGGCACGCTTAGCCGCCTTATCTACCGAAAGCTTCATCGCCTTACCGTTCTTGGCAACAGTAGCGATAGAAGGAGCAGCCACATCAGCGCCCTTCACTCTTAACTGCTCTTCCATCTGCGGATAACCCTTGGCAGCCCAAGGCATATCCTTGCCCAGAAGGAACTGAACGGTTACGAAGTACTCGCTCTTTGGATCAAGGCTTGCATAATCGTATGGCAAGGTATAGAAGCCCTTCTCGCGAGGACCCACGATATTCTTGGCACCCTGCAATGGCTGATTCTTTGAAATGCAGACACCATCCTTATAGAGAGACCATACAATCTGGTAATTCTTGAGAGGCTCGAAGTAGTTCTTGTTGAAGATTTCAATCTGTCCCTGCTTCATATCCACAGCCTTCACGCCTACATTCTGATAAACCTTCTTTACCTCATAGTACTGAGCCTTAGGTGAGAAGTCTGGGCGAAGGATACCATTCATGCAGAACATACCATCGTTTGGCTTGTTGTCCTTACCGAAGTCACCACCGTATGCCCAGTAGGTCTTGCCGGTTACAGGATCCTGCTTGTCAAGAGCCTGGTCAACCCAGTCCCAGATAGCTCCACCCATGAAGAAGTTGGTGCTCTCGATGGCATCCCAGTAATCTATCAGGTTACCGCAGGCATTACCCATGGAGTGAGCATACTCAGAGATGTGGAACGGATACTTCAGCTTGTACTTGCCCTGCACGGCTCCCTGAACCCAGGCGATGGAAGGATACTGGTTAGAACCCATATCCACGATATCATTGTTGCGCTCATACTGAACTGGGCGGCTGGTATCATAAGCCTTGATGGCATTATAGCAATCTACGAAAGTCTTGCCAGGACCAGCCTCGTTACCCAAACTCCAGATTACTACAGAAGGATGATTCACGGTAGCGTGTACCATCTCCATGTTTCTGGCGATATGAGCGTTGCGGAACTCAGGTACATGAGAAAGACTCTGCTTGCCATAGTAGTACTCATGGCTCTCGAGGTTAGCTTCATCCTCCAGATAGATACCATACTTATCGCAGAGATAATACCAGTAAGGTGCATCAGGATAGTGGCAGTTGCGCACATGGTTGATATTGCCACGCTTCATCAGGAAGATTTCGTTCTCCATCTGTTCGCGGGTAGCAGTATGACCTAACAGTGTATTGTTCTCATGACGGTTGACACCCTTCAGCTTGATAGGCTGTCCGTTGAGATAGTAGTATCTTCCAGCCAATCCGAACTCATCCTTCTCGGCAGGAGTCTCCTTGATTTCCACTTTTCTGAAACCAACGATGGTAGAGAAGGTCTGAACGGTTTTGCCCTTGGCATCCTTCAATTCTCCTACCAATGTATAACGGTAAGGAGCTTCTGCACTCCAGAGCTTCACCTTGTTGGCAGCGTCGAGCGTAGTTTCCAGAACAATCTCGCCCTTGGAATTCAGTTTTCCTACGAGAGGAGTAGAAGCTGTAACGCCTTCCATCAGATCATTGTCGTCGGAATAGAGACGGTTGGCATAGAGTGAATACTGCAAGGTATAACCCTTGATGGCCTTCTTGGAAAGGTTCTGCAACTGGGCAGTTATATGCAAGGTGGCATGGCTGTAGGTTTCATCCAAGTCAGGAATAGCCTTGATGTCTCTTACCTGAACCTGTGGTTTGGCAACCAAAGCCACGGTGCGGAAGATACCAGGCAAGCGGAACATATCCTGACTCTCCAGGAAAGAACCGTCTGAATGGCGATAAACCTCTACAGCTACCGTATTCTCCTCACCCTCCTTATTAAGATAAGGTGTAATGTCGAATTCAGCCAGGTTGCGTGAGTTCTTGGAGAATCCCACATACTTACCATTTATATATAGGTAGAAGAATGAATCTACACCATCGAAGTTGAGATAGATCTGCTGCCCCTTCCAATCTGCAGGTACGGAGAAGGTTCTGCGATAAGAGCCCACCTCATTGCGGTTGCGATAGGTCATCCAGTTGGTAGGAGGTGTACGCATCACTCCACCCTTCCAGTCGTTCATCGGCTGCCAGGAGTGCTGGAAGATGACACGCTGGTTAGAATAGAGCGGATCTCCATACTTGTTCTTTCCATCTTTCTGCAGTCCAGCCAAATTCCAGTTCATAGGCACCTTGATATCGTCCCACTGAGAGACATCATAGTCTGTACGGTAGAAATCCTTAGGACGCTCATCCGGATTTGGAGCCCAATGGAACTTCCATAATCCATCGAGAGATTTCCAGTAAGAACTGTTCTCCGGTAAAACCTTTCTCGCCTCTTCGACATTGCGGAACGAGAAGAACCAGGCATGTGGCTGCTGCTTGTTGACAGCTACGGAATCAGGACTTTGCCACTCCCATCCCGTAGGCGCAGCCTGCTGATTGTAGAAGTAGCCTCCTAAAGTACCATCTGCCCATGCTGATGAGCAAATGAGTCCGGTTAAAAGTAATAAATAAGTTTTCTTCATAAGTTGATGTTATTGTTTCTAAATATATTCTTTGCAAAGTTACGCTTTTATTTTGAAAGAGCAAAATAGTAGAAGAGAAAAAGCGAGAAAATACCCGATTTTTTGAGATAAGCCTTTAATCTTTGCCCTACCCGATGATTTTTTGGCTGAAAAACTTGGCGGAATCACAGAAAAGCTGTATCTTTGTCGCATATAAACAATCTAATGGCAATATAGATATACTAAATATATTATTAATTAATAAATTCAATCTTAAACAAAGACATTTATGGTAAACAGATTCATTCTTAATGAAGTTTCCTATTTCGGTCCAGGTGCTCGCAAGGAGCTTCCTACAGTAATCGCTAGTCGTGGTTGGAAAAAAGCTTTGGTTGTAACAGACAAGGGCTTGATGAAATTTGGCGTTGCCAAGATGGTACTCGACGTACTTGACGGGGCTAACATCGCTTACGAGGTATTTGATGACGTAAAGCCAAACCCAACAGTTTCCAATGTTACTGCAGGTATTGAGGCTTGCAAGAATGCTGAGGCAGACTTCATCATCGCTATCGGTGGTGGCAGTTCTATGGATACCGCAAAGGGTATCGGCGTGGTTGTTACTAACCCAGAGTTTGCCGACATCGTTTCTCTGGAGGGAGTTGCTCCTACCAAGAACAAGTGCTTGCCTATCGTTGCTCTTCCTACTACAGCTGGTACCGCAGCAGAGACCACCATCAACTATGTGATTATCGACGAGCAGCGTCAGCAGAAGATGGTATGCGTGGATCCTAACGATATTCCAGCCGTAGCAATCGTAGATGCAGAGCTGATGTACTCTTTGCCAAAGGGGCTCACCGCAGCTACCGGTATGGATGCGATGACTCACGCTATCGAAGGTTTGATTACCAAGGCAGCTTGGGAGATGAGTGATATGTTCGAGCTCAAGGCTATCGAGATGATTCATAAGTACCTGCCTATCGCAGTGAATGACCCTACCAATCCTGAGGGTCGCAACGGTATGGCTGTAGCTCAGTATATTGCCGGAATGGCATTCTCTAATGTAGGTTTGGGCGTTGACCATGGTATGGCTCACCCAATGAGTGCCCTTCATGATGTTCCTCACGGAGTAGCATGTGCCATCCTGCTTCCTACTGTGATGCGTTTCAATATGGAGGTAAGTGTACCTAAGTATGTACAGATTGCCAAGGTTGTTGGTGTTTACAAGGATGGTATGACCGACCAGGAGGCAGCAGAGGCAGCATGCAATGCTATCGAGGAGTTGTCTAAGTTGGTAGGTATTCCACAGCATCTCAGCGAATTGGGCATCACAGAGGCTGACATCCCTGCCCTTGCCGAGCAGGCATTCACCGATGTATGTACTCCAGGTAACCCTCGCGAGGTTTCTAAGGAGGATATCATCGCCTTGTATCACAAGATCTTGTAATATAGGCTAAAGATACAATAAGACTTTAATATTTTAATCGCCCTGAAAGGAACAAGCATAAACGATGCTTCACCTTTCAGGGCGATTTTTTTATTCATTTAATCCCTCAACTTAGGCTTTTAATTTCTTTGCTTTCATATTTTACTCCTTTCTTAAATTGCATATCAAACTAAGCCATTCTTCTTCAACAAATCTGTCAATTCTTTCCCCTTTAAAGTACTCCGCTCCGATTTATCATAAATATAAAGCAAGCCGAGACCATCCTCTATATCAGCTAACACTACTGTTATAATACGGGCACCGCCACTTTTACCACTTCCTTTCGATTTGATAGCCATACGAACCTTACGCAAACCACCACCTAAATCTGCACCCAAAGAGGGGGAAGAACTTAATTCATTCATCAATTCTTTCAAATCAGATTTTAACGACTTATAGCGCTTATTCAATCGTTTAGCTTCCCTTTCAAAAGAAGGAAACGTATATATCTTACAACTCATTCAACACGTCCTCCAATGGTTTAAGCTCTAGCTTTCCTTCACGATAGGATTTCAGCTCATGGAGGGCATTGTCAAAACCTGATAGAATTTCGTCTTTAGTCATACAAGGCTCTTCTTGAACCATACACGCCTCATTTGCCTCTTTATTTGCAAAGAGTTTTCTTATCCTATCCAAAAGATGGATATCTTGTGTATTAAGCACCTGACGAATAATATCATTCTGTGCTGCTTGTATATTTAATGCTGTCATACAACTCCTTTTTATTTGTTTTAAAATACCGAATATCACTTATTTCCTGCAAAAATACACAGAAGTTTTCAAAATACCAAATATTTCCAGGCAAATCTACAAAAAGGTTATTGTTTTCTTTGATTTTCAGAGAATTATTCGCATTTTTGCATCGTTATAGGATATAAATTCTTTATATGTCAGAGATACTATATGCCCTCTCCCATCTTCCCCGCAACTCCAAGCAAAGTGCACGAGTGAGAAACAAATATATCATCAACATAGCTGACAAAGTTGTATTTGGAGCTTTAGATACTTCTAGTTTACTTGCAAACCTAACGAAAGATGCAGAAGGAATAGGTTCTTGTACCATTAGCAAGCGTAATGATCAATCGTAAAAAGCAATGGAAGTTGTAGGAACATATAGGAGAAGTTGCCGGAAAGATTAATATCTGTTTTCGGAGAAGTTAATATCTCCAGCCGCACAACAGCTGTTGTGCGCTTGCATAACAGCTGATATGCGCTCGCATAACACGTGTTGTGCAAGCGGAAACCAACTGCTGTGCACCAACTTATCCAGTCTTTTCCTTTCTCGTATAATCGGACAAAACTCCTTTCACCATTAAGCTTCTGATAATCAGAAAGTGTTAATGAGTGTGAAAGGAGAATTGAATTACGAATTTGTTTTTAGAATTTAGTGAAGTATAGCCTCAACATCTTAGAGCGGAGCATCATTTTATCGTCCTTGAGCTTCTCTTTGTAGAAAGCTTCTCGCAGATTATTGATGCCGTAGCTTCTGATGCTGTCATTCACCACGGTTGCAGGAATATCACCACCATTTTCTCCATGATCCTGATGCCAGTTGTTCTTGTAAGGCGAATGCAGAATCAGACTGTCACCAGTCTGTTCGAATCGGAAATAATAGCCACGGAAACTTGCCGTTGTGCCTGTGATGTTCGCACATGAAATTAACTTGTGCTGCACGCCCCAAAAAACTCTTTCTTTCGAGAGGTTCAATTTGCCTCCGGTAGCGAGCGTATCAACTTGCTCCAAATGCCAGTAACCATCCAGGTCGCCATTGTCGCTCATCTCGATGGTGCATGCCGATTGGAAACAGAGAACCAACATTCCAACTAGCATTAATATCAAATGTTTTCTATTCATATCCTTCCCGTCTTAATTAAAAGTTTAATATGCCTTGTTTGCTCACCGTCAGTTGGAAGCCAGCGTTATGCCCCAGCATTTCCTCGCTACCGAAGTCCATGCCGTAGGCAGCCTTCAAGCTCCATCCCTTGTTGAAATGGTAGCAGCCTTCCAACAAGGTGCTCACGTTGTGATGAGCCTTCGTAAAAGGCCATACATATCTGCCCCATCCTTTCTGATAGGTCAGTAAGGCACGATACGCTAACCTGTCGCATGGCTCGCCATCAAAGCCCAAGTGATAGGCGATGAAGCGATTGTTTTTCACCTCTATCATGCCATCGTTGTTGTAAAGAGGGGAACGGTAAAGGGGATTTCCCATCACCTGCCCCCAATGCTGCCAACCCGGATAGTTGCGATGATTGTAATAGTCGTCTACTCCCGAAAGATGATCGGGGATGTTGGCGGTGTGGTCATGGTTGTAAGGTCCACTCTGATACTTGGTGTAGATGTATTCCAAGACCAGATTGCGCAACCATCTGCCATACTTGATGTTGATTTCGGCTCCCAGCATATTGTCCTTGAGCGAGTACTTGAAGTATCGGCGTGTTTTCTTTACTTGCCAATCCTTTCCCTCTCCATAGCCATTGTAGTCCATCATCAGCATCTGGCTATCATCCTCGAAGAAATGGTCGGCATAAATACCCAGTTTCCAAGTGTCAGCGTCGTAGTTAATGCGCATTACCCACGACCCCAACAAATTACCAGAGGCATTGGCATATACTCCATCGCTCTCCTCCTTACCGCCAGGCATAAAGGCATGCCATAAGCCCTTGAGGCCGCCCTCTGTCTTCATAGGAATCATTTTACCCTTGCTATCAGGAGCATAAGGGGTACCTCCAAACTGCGCTGCCATCTCCAAGCCAAGTTCCACGCTCAGTGGACAGAAAAAGCCCTCGTTTCCGATGCGCAGATATCCAGCTTTGCTATGATACAGCACTCCATCTGAGTACTTAGTTTTGCGCTGCGTGAAGTCGTGCTGCCAATTTTGGTCGGTAAACTTTCCATAGGCTATGTGGCCCTTCATCTGTAGCCATCCGTTCAGGATAGGTACCGTCCAGTATTCAGGCAGAGCCAGTCGCACCTGTGGAACAGGTCGGGCGTTGATGCCCAACGTCTGGCTACCGCTAGAGAGCGACTGGTTCTTCAATTCCATCGGATATTCCTTGGCACCTACGCTGAGCACACCATGCAACCATCTTACCTCAGCAAAAGCCTGTTGCACCACCAGCTTACTCGTGAAATGATAAGGTACAACAACATCAACCCCATACCCTATTCCCCAATGGTGAGCGTTGTCGGTGGCAAGCGGACGCAACAAACAGCCTCGAAGGTAGCCATTCTGCTTTTCTAGGGAACTCAGTCCGTATTTATTAGCATTCAGCCAAAGCGGAGTCTTTTCGTTCGAGAAAGATCCAGAAGTCTCCAATCGGTATTCCAATCCATCGCCAAGGCTTTGTTTTGCAGAATCTGCCCCTTCTTGCCACTCATATTGAGCGAGTGAAGAAGTAGGATTCGAGCTTAGAGCAATCAGAAACATAGCTATCGTACAATATTTATTCATTCTTATATTTAAGTTGATTTGCTTACAAAAATACGATAATTCTGGCATAAACATACTAAAATTAACATTCCTTACATAATTAGTGCAAAATTATTTGCTTAAATTAAAAAAATAGTGTACTTTTGCAAACATAAAGTGCAATTATGTAGCAAAAATATATAAAATGACAGATATTCTTGAAAAGAAACAAATAATTGAAACAGACGCAGAACAGATAAGCCTTCCAGGCTTTGTAAGATTGGTAAAGGCTCGCAAGAAGCTGTTCTATGTTGTCATGCCCATAGTGCTTGTGGTGGCAATCTGTATCCTGTACTCCCTGCCAAGATATTATACCACACAGACATCCTTGGCACCAGAAGTGGAGAACACTTCTATATCGGGTGGCGCACTCGGTTCGCTGGCATCCTCGTTTGGAATAGACTTGAACAATATGCAATCCTCTGATGCCATCACACCTTTACTCTATCCAGACTTGATGAACGACAACAAGTTTGTGGTAGATTTGCTTCGGATTCAAGTGAAAACTATCAAGGAAAACCTTCCTCCCCATACTAACTACTATACATACTTGACTATGTATAAGAAAAAGTCATGGATGGAAAAATCCTTGGAGAGTATGAGCAACTTGCTGAGCCAAGAGGAGACTGCAGTGAAAAGCCTCGAAAAAATCAATCCCTATATGCTCACCAAGAAGGAAGACGGTATCGTGAAAGATGTAAGAAACGACATCCGTATAGATATCGACAAAAAGTCTGGTATGATTACAGTCTTTGCCACCGCACAAGACCCATTGATTTGCAAGATTTTAGCCGATTCCGTTTCTGAGAAATTAAAGGCTTTCATCATCAAATATCGCACTTCCAAATCTCTGAAAGACGTAGAGCACTATAAGAAGTTGATGGCAGAATCGCAAGCGGCCTACGAGAAGGTAAGGCGTCAATATGCCAGCTTTGCTGATGCCAACAATGATGTAATTATGGAGAGTGTTAAGTCAAAGATGGAAGATATGGAGAATGATATGCAGTTGAAATACAACCAATATACAGCATATAACACGCAATATCAGGCTTCCATTGCAAAGTTGAGGGAGCATACCCCTGTGTTTACCGTCTTGCAGGGGGCTTCCGTGCCAGTAAAACCTGCTGGACCTAAGCGAATGCTGAGCATTCTTGGTATCTTGACGTTCTCCTTCTTCGTCCTCTTGGCAGGTATCATATCCAAGCAGTTATTGAAAGAATTAAAATAGCAATTTAGATAAGTATGTTAGGTATATTGCTTTTGGCTCTTTTGCTGTTGGAAGTATATGTGTTGGGCTATCTGGAGTTTATCTCTTGGCGAACCATCTATACTCCCCTATGTTGCCTGATGTTTCCGTATCTATTGGTGTTGTTGATTTCCATGGCTGTGGCAGGGCACTTGGGATTCGTCAATTTCTACTACTCTAGCATCAGTGTATGGTGTGTCGGACTTCCTGTCTTCGCCATCCCAAGTTATCTTCTCTCGTTGGCAAAGAACAGATATCCCTTGATATTCGGCGAGAAAGTTCAAGAAGGTAGATACCCTGCCACGCTAGGTGTCATCTCCCTTCTGTTGGCACTGCTATTCTTATGGAGATTCCATAGTGTATGGAACAGTAGTACAGCTATGTTTGGTACAGATGATTTTGCCGAGGATTTTGCGGGTCATGGCATTTGGGCACACTTGCGTACCCTGGCAATGCCGCTGCTCATTGTCGCTGTGTATTATTTCAAGCGGAAGCAATGGTATCTATGGGGCATTATCTTTGCCTTGCTCCTTATACAACTCTTGTATATGGTGAAAGGTGCCATCATCATAGGTGTGGCATCAGGTCTGCTCATCCGTCTCATGGCTGGCAAGATGCACTTGAATCTGGGGCTTATTCTCAAGGTGAGCTTGGGTGCTTTCGCTATCTTTCTGCTCACTTATATGGTTCTTCCGCTACTAGGCAATGAGAGCGCAGAGGCAAACGTCGAGCTTTTCGAGATGGTGGCAGGACATTTCCTGCATTATCTTACTAGTGGAACGTTAGGGTTTAGTTATGACGCAAATCTCAACTTCCCCGATATGGGAAACTTTGAGATATTGGTATCTCCTTTTGTCAATATTTATAAGACGCTTACGGGCGACCCAAACTTGCTTTCGCCAGTCAATCCTCTCTATTTGCATACAGGCATCTCCTATACCAATGTGAGAACCTTCTTCGGTACGATGTTCATCTATTGCAATAGTTGGCAATTCATAGCCTATACGCTGATATTGAGCAGCTTGATCTATTCCATCCAATTGGGTTCGCTTCGCAGTGGCAATATGTTTCTATATACCCTACTCAGTTACTATTGCGGACTCTTGGGAATGGGATGGTTTGAGTTCTATTATTTCCACTTAGCCATCCTGGAAGTTCCTGTCATGATTCTGATGCTAATGGGCATTGCCAATGTCGAGAATAAATTTCGTGAGAAAATCCGCCAGAAACATCTCGTTGAATTAAAAAAATAAATTATGAGCATACGCAACAACTTTAAATATAGTTTGATTCTCACGCTCAGCACCTATTTAGTGCCTCTGCTGGTGTTTCCGTACATCAGTCGAGTGCTGGGTGCAGAACGTATTGGAGCTATAGACACGGTTGATGGTATCATAGATTATCTCGTACTCTTCTCCATGATGGGTATGCAGGCACTTGGCATACGAGAGATAGCTCGCCATAAGGATGATAAGGCAGAACTCCAATCTGCCTTCAATGACCTCTTTTGGCTTAACGCCATCACAATGGTCGTTGCCCTCGTCATATTATACTTCGCCTCCTGCTTTGTGCCAGAGTTACAACAGAGGGGAAGGCTGCTGCTGATAGGGTCTTTCAAGTTGGTGGCAAACCTATTCTGGATAGAGTGGTTCTATCGTGGGCTGGAGAATTTCCGATACATCACTATTCGTTCCATCATTGTCAGGCTCTTATTTGTAGCTTCGGTTTTTATTTTTGTTAGAGATGAAGGTGATTTCGACATCTATTATCTGCTCTTTGTGGGCATCGTGGTTCTCAATGCCTTTTGCAACTGGACTTATCGTAGCCGATTGGTTTCACTGAGTTTGCGCCACGTGAATCTACGTCGTTATCTCAAGCCTTTCGTGATGTTAGGCATTTTTGCCATACTCTCTGCTATATATACCAAACTCACCTTGCCAATACTGAGTTTCCTGTGTGGCGACGAACAGGCGGGGTATTACTCTGTGGCAGTAAGGATGTATCAAGTCATCATCGCTCTTATTTCCTCGCTCATCAGCGTGCTCATCCCTCGAATGAGTGTGCTTATTAAACAGGAACGATGGGATGAGGTAAATCACTATTATACTAAAGCTATCAAGCTACTCGTTGTGCTTGCAGCATTGATTATCATCATTATGGAAATCCTAGCCCCTTATGTGATATACATATTTGCAGGAAAAGGATTTGAACCAGCCATCCTGCCTATGCGCCTCGTGATGATTCAAGTGCTAGTGGTTGGATTAGAACAGATATTGGTATTACAGCTGCTGATACCCCTTCGGGAGGATAAGACCATCGTGAAATGTGGTTTGTGCGGTTCTCTCACCTGGTTGCTTCTCACCTTCATACTGATTCCTAGATTTCAGTGTGTAGGAGCAGCTATCGTATGGATTGCCTCGGAAACCATGGTATTGATCCTTGCAGCGAGGAAAGTGAACAAGAAATTGAAAGAGGTTAATAAAAGACGAACATTATGATGAATCATACAGCTATTATTATCGTAACATTCAACCCTTCGTCAGAGGATTTGCAGCACATTAGAAATTTGTCTGCTTCCTGTGAAGGCTACATTGTTGACAACTCCCCTTCCCCTATTTTACAGCAAAAAGAGATAGGAAAAATGAATTATAACTGGATGAAAGGGAACAAAGGAATTGGCGAAGCCCAGGAATATGCCTTGATACAAGTCCTGGCGCAAGGAGTCTACACGTATGTCGT
>ENA-UERG01001021-UERG01001021.1-human-gut-metagenome-genome-assembly--contig:-NODE-1021-length-25133-cov-5.172494_pt1 | contig 25133 bp, 26 predicted proteins | sample MGYA00242954_ERZ507954 | MGnify/ENA primary metagenome ERZ507954 (study PRJEB26167, sample SAMN06115478) | human gut metagenome | host: Homo sapiens | place: China:Sichuan | collected 2015-01-21... | reverse complement strand
GGGGAATCCTCCTTCCCGAAGGAGGAGAATGGAGAATACTATCGACTATCAAATTATTGTTGAATACTATCAACTATCAAATTATTGTTGAATACTATCGACTATCAAATTATTATTTTCTCAATTAATTTTACCACCAAATTTGAAGAAGAATCAAAAAATCCCATAGTTGCCCCCTGTATGAAAAAAGAACTCTAATAATCCACCCCTATAATGAAACAAAACTCTAACAATAAACGGGAACGAAAAAAAAATAAACGGGAAGAACAAAAAAATAGACCGACCGTAAAGTCCGCCTATTTCATTTTTCAAGTGCGCCTTGTGATACCCTATTTCTACTAAACGGTACCGGTCCCGCAGTTCTACCCTATTTATTCTTTTTAAGTATCTATTCTACCATTGCAAGTCGGGTAAGTATTTACTTAGGGTGGTACGGAGAATACTTAAAGTGATCGGTTTCACCAACACTTCGGTAGCTCCCGCCTTCATCGCGTTTTCCTTGTCGGAGCTGAAAGCATAAGCTGTCTGCATGATAATGGGGATTTCCGTATTCGACTCACGAATAATCTTCGTAGCCTCCAGCCCGTTCATCAACGGCATTTTGATATCCATTAGTATGGCACTCGCTCTATGTTGGTGTTCTTGAAACAACTGCACCATTTCTTCGCCGTTCTTCGCCCATTCGATATCACATTTTTTACCTATGATAGCTTTAATCAATTTAAAGTTGCTGTCGTCGTCCTCAGCCACTAAAATGAGGGGTCTCAGTACACTCGTTTGTTCACTTTCCATATTGTTATTATATTGCTTTTTTTATTTGTCATTTTTGGTTAATATCTCTTTTCAGCCCGCAAGGTATAAAAAATATTCATATATTTCGCTATCTTTGCGCCTCAATTTAAAAGAATAATATGATTTCTGTAGACGGACTGGCCGTAGAATTTGGCGGCACGACTTTATTTAGTGATATCTCTTTCGTTATTAATGAAAAAGACCGCATCGCCCTGATGGGGAAAAACGGGGCGGGAAAAAGTACACTGCTCAAGATTCTGGCAGGCGTGAGGCAACCTACACGCGGCAAGGTCTCTGCACCGAAAGAGTGCGTGGTGGCCTATCTGCCCCAACACTTGATGACGGAGGACGGACGCACGGCGTTCGACGAAACGGCACAGGCTTTCGCGCATCTGCACGAAATGGAAGCGCAAATCGAGAAACTGAACAAGGAGTTGGAGACACGGACGGACTACGAAAGCGACAGTTATATGGCTCTGATCGAGGAAGTATCCTCCCTGAGCGAGAAGTATTATTCAATCGACGCCACGAACTACGAGGAGGATGTAGAGAAAGCGTTGCTCGGACTCGGTTTCCGCCGGGAAGACTTCGGACGTCAGACGAGTGATTTCAGTGGCGGATGGCGGATGCGCATCGAGTTGGCGAAGTTACTGTTGCAGAAACCGGACGTGCTGCTGCTCGACGAGCCGACGAACCATCTCGACATCGAGTCTATCCAATGGCTGGAAGATTTCCTGATCAATAACGGCAAGGCGGTGATTGTCATCAGCCACGACCGCAAGTTTGTCGACAACATCACGACCCGCACCATCGAAGTGACGATGGGGCGCATCTACGACTACAAAGTAAACTACTCACAATACCTCCAACTGCGCAAGGAACGCCGCGAACAGCAACAGAAGGCGTACGATGAGCAGCAGAAGTTCATCGCCGAGACGAAGGAGTTCATCGAACGTTTCAAGGGGACGTACTCGAAGACCTTGCAGGTACAGAGCCGTGTGAAAATGCTGGAGAAACTGGAACTGCTGGAGGTGGACGAAGAGGACACTTCCGCTTTGCGTCTGAAATTTCCGCCTTCCCCCCGTTCGGGCAGTTATCCGGTCATCATGGAGAATGTTGGGAAAACGTATGGAGAGAAGGTGGTGTTCAAGGGCGCCAATCTGACGATTGAGCGCGGAGACAAGGTGGCGTTCGTCGGCAAGAACGGCGAGGGTAAGTCTACGCTTGTCAAATGTATCATGCGGGAAATAGAGCACGATGGCACGCTGACGCTGGGACATAATGTACAAATCGGGTATTTTGCACAGAATCAGGCTTCACTGATGGACGAGAATCTAACTGTGTTCCAGACGATTGACGACGTAGCGAAAGGGGAAATCCGGAACAAGATCCGCGACTTGCTGGGTGCTTTCATGTTTGGCGGTCCGGAAGAATCTATGAAGAAAGTGAAAGTGCTTTCGGGTGGCGAACGTACCCGCCTGGCAATGATCAAGCTATTGCTGGAGCCGGTCAACCTTCTCATCCTGGACGAGCCGACGAATCACCTCGACATGAAAACAAAGGACATCCTGAAACAGGCGTTGCTCGATTTTGACGGCACGCTGATTGTCGTTTCGCACGACCGTGATTTCCTCGACGGACTGGTATCAAAGGTTTATGAGTTTGGCAATCAGAAGGTGACGGAACACCTATGCGGTATCTATGAATTCCTCGAAAAGAAAAAGATGGATTCGTTGCAAGAGCTGGAAAAGAAATAATAAATAATAAAAAGAAGGGGTCGGATTCCGGGAGAAGATAAAGAATTTGTATCTTTGCGCAGGATGAAAGGGAAAAAAAGAATCATAGTAACTCTGCTGTTTTTTATCAACATTATCATGTTGGTGGCAGCCGTTATTCCCCATCATCACCACCCTAACGGAATGATTTGCATGAAGCAGGACTTGCCCGTAGAGCAACAATGCCCCAAGCACCATCATCATCCGGAGAGCGACGCCTGTTGCAACAGCGAGTGTCTGACACGCTTTCAGTCGTCCATCCCATCCATACACAGCTATAGCAGTCCGGATTATGTATTTATCGCTACGCTGTTCACCGATGTCATTATCGAACATTTACTACGCCCGCAGGAGAAACGGGTAAAGAACTATTACGTCTTCCGAGACTCTCTGCATAGCACGGATTTCTACCGTGCCACCTCGCTTCGCGCACCTCCCTACTCTGTTTTCGCTTAAAAACGCTCTTGCAAGTCAGTTGCAAAGGCGTTGTAACTAATCTTTGCAAGCCAGTTGCAAGAACCTTGCCGTATTTTTGCAGTATGAATCTGCAACAACAAAAAGAAAACAAAAAACTTAAGTAGGAAATATCATTTATGAAGAAACTTATTTTTTTCGGAGTGCTGGGTTTATTTATCCTTGCCTCTTGTAATAGTACCGTCACACATACACACAACGAGCATGATCATGAGGCGGAAGGACATAATCATGCCACAGAAGATCACGACCATAGCGCCCACGGGGATGAATCCGGTGAAAGGCACAGTCACGAAACAGCAGGCAGCCACCTCGAAACGGCCGAAGCACATAGTGACGAGATCATCCTTCCGAAAGTGAAAGCCGAAGCAGCCGGAGTAAAGGCTAGTATCATCGAGCCCGCTCCTTTCCAACAGGTCATTAAAACCAGTGGACAAGTACTTGCTGCTCAGGGGGACGAATCGGTTGCCGTAGCTACCGTAGCTGGCGTTGTTTCTTTTCGTGGAAAAGTGACGGAAGGAATGAGCGTCGGCAACGGCACACCGTTGGTCACCATTTCTTCAAACAATATAGCCGACGGTGACCCGGTGCAACGTGCCCGCATCGCCTACGAGGTGTCGAAGAAAGAGTACGAACGGATGAAAGCCCTTGTCAAAAACAAAATCGTATCCGACAAGGAGTTTGCACAGGCGGAACAGAATTACGAGAACGCCCGCATCAGCTACGAGGCCCTTTCGAAGAACCATTCGGCTATCGGACAAAATATCACAGCTCCCATCGCAGGCTATGTGAAAAGCATACTGGTGAAAGAGGGGGACTACGTGACCATCGGACAACCGCTGGTTAGCGTGACGCAGAACCGCCGTCTGTTCCTCCGCGCCGAAGTGTCGGAAAAGTACTACCCGTACCTCCGCACAATCAGCTCCGCCAATTTCCAGACTCCTTATAATAATAAGGTATACGAACTGCAAGCGCTCAACGGCAAACTCCTCTCTTTCGGGAAAACTGCCGGAGACAATTCTTTCTACGTGCCTGTCACCTTCGAGTTCGATAACAAAGGGGAAGTGATTCCCGGCTCATTCGTAGAGGTTTTCCTGCTCTCGTCGCCAATGGAAAACGTAATTTCCCTTCCACGCACCGCATTGACGGAGGAACAAGGAAGCTACTTTGTATATCTGCAACTGGATGAGGAAGGGTACAAGAAACAGGAAGTGACCGTAGGAGCCGACAACGGAAAAAATGTCCAGATCCTGTCCGGCGTGAAAGCGGGCGACCGCGTTGTGACCGAAGGAGCGTACCAGGTAAGACTGGCCAGTGCAAGCAATGCCATCCCCGCACACAGCCATGAACACTGATTAAATGAAGAATGAATCTTCATCCTTAATTCCTCATTCATAATTCTTAATTTAAAAAGATGCTTAATAAAATCATACATTATTCCCTGCACAACCGGTTGCTGGTGCTCTGCGCTTCCATTCTTCTGCTCATTGCGGGGAGCTACACTGCCATGCACACGGAAGTAGACGTGTTTCCCGACCTCAACGCGCCTACGGTTGTCATCATGACCGAAGCCAATGGTATGGCCGCCGAAGAGGTTGAACAACTCGTGACTTTCCCTGTGGAAACTGCCGTAAACGGAGCTACCGGCGTACGCCGTGTCCGTTCTTCTTCCACCAATGGTTTTTCTGTTGTCTGGGTGGAATTCGACTGGGGAACAGATATTTATCTTGCCCGACAGATTGTGAGTGAAAAGCTCGCTGTAGTCAGTGAATCGCTTCCGGTCAACGTTGGAAAACCGACACTCGGCCCGCAATCTTCTATTCTGGGCGAAATGCTCATTGTCGGGCTGACGGCCGACTCTACCTCCATGCTCGACCTCCGTACGATTGCCGACTGGACTATCCGTCCGCGTCTGCTGTCTACCGGAGGAGTGGCGCAAGTAGCGGTGCTCGGAGGAGACATCAAAGAGTACCAGATTCAGCTTGATCCCGAGCGGATGCGTCACTACGGGGTTTCGATGGGTGAGGTGATGGCGGTGACGCAAGACATGAACCTGAACGCCAACGGCGGAGTGCTTTACGAATTCGGAAATGAATATATAGTGCGAGGCGTGCTTTCCACCACTCAGACGGAACAGCTCGGCAAGGCGGTGGTAAAGACGGTGAACAACTTTCCTGTCACTCTGGAAGATATAGCAGACGTGGCGATAGGCCCCAAAGCACCCAAATTGGGTACGGCTTCGGAACGGGGAAAACCTGCCGTCCTGCTGACTGTGACCAAGCAGCCCGCCACCAGTACACTGGAACTGACGGACAAGCTGGAGGCTTCGCTAAAAGACCTTCAGAAGAACCTGCCACCGGATGTAAAGGTTTCTACGGACATTTTCCGCCAAAGCCGCTTCATCGAAAGTTCTATCGGCAACGTGAAGAAATCGCTCTTTGAGGGAGGTATCTTTGTCGTTATCGTTCTGTTCTTGTTTCTGGCAAATGTGCGCACTACGCTTATTTCGCTGGTGACACTGCCTCTCTCACTGCTCGTTTCGATCCTGACACTGCATTATATGGGACTGACTATCAACACTATGAGTCTCGGAGGTATGGCAATCGCCATCGGTTCGCTGGTGGACGATGCCATCGTTGATGTGGAGAACGTATACAAACGCTTGCGTGAAAACCGGCTGAAAGCGGAAGCGGAAAGATTGAGCACGCTCGAAGTGGTGTTCAACGCCTCGAAGGAGGTTCGTATGCCGATTTTGAACTCAACTTTAATTATTGTAGTCAGTTTCGTTCCCTTATTTTTCCTGAGTGGCATGGAAGGTCGAATGCTGGTCCCACTGGGCATTGCTTTCATCGTGGCGTTATTCGCCTCGACGGTGGTAGCATTGACACTGACTCCGGTGCTCTGCTCTTATCTGTTGGGAAGCAACAAGACGAACAAGGAACTGAAAGAGTCTTTCGTAGCCCGTTGGATGAAAGGGATTTATGAAAAGGCACTGTCTTGGGTGCTGGCGCACAAACGGGTGACACTGGGTGGAACTATCGCCCTCTTCATCGTGGCGCTCGGTGTGTTCTTCACGCTGGGACGTAGCTTCCTCCCTTCTTTCAACGAAGGTTCGTTCACAATCAATATCAGTTCTCTGCCGGGTATCTCGCTGGAAGAGAGCAACAAAATGGGACAGCGCGCGGAAGAGTTGCTGCTGACCATTCCGGAGATACAAACCGTTGCCCGCAAAACGGGACGTGCCGAACTGGATGAGCACGCATTGGGTGTGAACGTGTCCGAAATTGAGGCTCCGTTTGAACTGGGCGACCGCTCGCGCAGCGAACTGGTGGCGGATGTACGTGAAAAGCTGGGCACAATTACAGGAGCAAACATTGAAATCGGACAGCCGATCAGCCACCGGATTGACGCCATGTTGTCCGGTACGAAAGCAAATATTGCCATCAAGCTATTCGGCGACGACCTGAACAAGATGTTTTCCATCGGCAATCAGATCAAAGAGGCGATCGGCGCAATTCCCGGCATCGCCGACCTGAATGTGGAACAGCAGATCGAACGTCCGCAGTTAAAAATACAGCCCAAACGCGAAATGCTGGCCAAGTTCGGAATCACACTGCCGGAGTTTTCCGAGTACGTGAATGTCGCTCTGGCGGGAAAAGTGATCTCGCAGGTGTACGAACAAGGCAAGAGTTTCGACCTGATTGTGAAGGTGAAGAACGACGCCCGTGACGAGATGGAGAAAATCCGCAACTTGATGGTGGACACGAACGACGGACGCAAAGTCCCCCTAAGCTATGTGGCGGAAGTGACATCGGCTATGGGGCCTAACACCATCAACCGTGAGAACGTGAAACGGAAAATCGTGATTTCCGCCAACGTTGCCGACCGCGACTTGCGCAGTGTGGTAAACGACATCCGGAAGCAGATCGACGCATCCGTGCAATTGCCCGAAGGCTACCACATCGAATACGGCGGGCAGTTTGAGAGCGAGCAGGCGGCGAGCAGGACATTAGCGCTGACTTCATTTATCAGCATCGTTGTGATTTTTCTATTGCTTTATCATGAGTTCCGCAGCGTCAAGGAGTCGGGAGTCATCCTGCTGAACCTGCCGCTCGCGTTGATCGGTGGCGTTTTCGCATTGGTACTTACAACGGGGGAAGTTAGCATACCCGCTATCATCGGATTCATCTCTCTGTTCGGAATTGCTACCCGTAACGGTATGCTGCTCATCAGCCATTACAATCATCTCCAACAAGTGGAGGGGCTGAACGTGTACGACAGCGTGATGCAAGGCTCGCTCGACCGTCTGAATCCGATCCTGATGACGGCTTTGTCTTCTGCTCTGGCATTGATTCCGCTGGCTCTGGGAGGTGATCTTCCGGGCAACGAGATTCAGAGTCCGATGGCAAAAGTGATTCTGGGAGGCTTGTTAACTTCTACTTTCCTGAACGGATTCATCGTCCCGATTGTTTATCTGATGATGCACCGCAAGAAGGCTTCAGCAAGTCTGTAATTGCAATTTACAACCAATAAAGAAGATGAAAATGAAACAAATCATAACTATCGGCGCGGCACTTCTGCTCCTGAACGCAGGCAGTGCACAAGCCCAGAACAGCATTGAGCAGGTTTTGAGAAATATCGAAACGAACAACAAGGAGCTGCAGGCTAACAAGCAGCTGATTCAGTCGCAAAAGCTGGAGGCTAGAACGGACAACAATCTGCCCGATCCTACGCTTTCCTATGCACACCTTTGGGGCTCGAAAGATAAAAGTGAAACAATCGGTGAGCTGGTGGTTTCGCAGAGCTTCGACTTCCCCAGCTTATACGCCACGCGCAACAAGCTGAACCGTCTGAAAATCGGAGCTTACGACAGCCAGGCGGATGTCTTCCGGCAGGAGAAGTTATTGCAGGCAAAGGAACTTTGCCTGGACATCATTATGCTTCGCCAGCAGAAGCAGATTTTAGAAGAACGCCTGCGCAATGCGGAAGAACTTGCTAAAATGTACGCCAAACGCCTGCAGACAGGAGATGCCAATGCGCTCGAAACGAACAAGATCAATCTGGAGTTGCTGAATGTCAAGACGGAAGTGTCTCTGAACGAAACGGCGCTGCGCAATAAATTGCAGGAATTGAGTACGTTGAACGGAAATCTTCCAGTTGTTTTCGAGGAGAGCCAATACCCGGCCGTGCCTTTCCCGACTGATTATCAGATACTGAAATCGGAGGTGTTATCGGCAGACCGCACGTTGATGGCGCTTGGCAACGAGAGCCTCGTCGCCCGCAAACAAATTGCTGTCAACAAGTCGCAATGGTTGCCGAAACTGGAGCTGGGCTACCGCCGGAACACGGAATCGGGTACTCCTTTCAACGGCCTAGTGGTGGGATTCTCTTTCCCTCTTTTTGAAAACCGGAACAAGGTGAAGATTGCCAAAGCACAGGCTCTGAACATCGATCTGCAAAGGGATAATGCCGCCTTGCAGGTAGAATCCGAACTGGCACAGCTTTACCGGGAAGCCAAAACGCTTCATGCTTCTATGGAGGAGTACACGAGGACTTTCCGGTCGCAACAAGATCTTGCCTTGCTCAAACAGGCCTTGACCGGAGGACAAATCAGCATGATTGAGTACTTTGTGGAGGTGTCCGTGCTCTATCAGAGCCACCAGAATTATCTGCAACTGGAAAATCAATACCAGAAGGCAATGGCGCGGATCTACAAGAGCAAATTATAAATATAAAAGGTAGTTATCTACTTATGGAGGTATTTATCTACTTATGAAAGTAAACAGGATAAGATTTATCGAGCTGATCTTATCCTGTTTTTTTTAATTGTGCCGAGAAATTTACAGTATCCGAAGTTCCTCCGGCAGATAGCCGCTACGAATGCGCCATTCCTGCGGATAAAGATTGTTAGCCCGGTTGCCGATATTTTTCACGAAGCCCAACGGGACGCCTCTATAAGTAAGCAACACGAACCCGCGAGCCACCGCAGCAGGAAGTACAATAGCTTCTTTGCGCAAATAAGCTATCGCCTGCTCATAGCTAATGTCCTCAACGGCAAAAGCGCCGTCACGCAACAGCACAGGGCACAGTGCCAGCGCATGAGCGGGAACCAAATCCCGCCCTTTCACTTCACCCACCGACACACCGGACTGGATCACTTTCAAATTCTGTCGAAGTGCTTCCAACTCTTCCAGACGAGCATTGGGAAAGGCGTAAACGGTTTCCGCATCGGTCAGAAGAGAATAGTTGCCGATGTCCCTCACCCAACTCCGGGCTACGTCCATCAACTCTTTAGCGACAGACGGGACTCCTTTCCCAGCGTGTTTCCCTTTTTTCTTTGCAGCTCGCGCTATCGTAGATTTTGAGATTGCAGACTTCTGTGAATTGATGGTTTCCCATGCCTTCTTCGTTTCGTTTTCATCTGTTTCTATGCACGGTTTCCGAAGAACAGCCAGAAAGAATCCCTCTCCTTTCGTTTTATGAGGGAAGAAGTGATAGACGGGAATGCCCTCCAAATGAACGGTCCCGGTCGATTCATCTTTCAACAGATTTCCTGTTATATTCCATTCTTCCCGAACTTCCAACGGCAACAGTTCCGCCCCGAACTCTTGCTGAATCCAGCGTACGTTTTCTTCATCTTCTTTTGTATTAAAGGTACAGGTACTATATATAAGAATGCCTCCGGGCTTCAGACAAGGCCAAATATCAGCAATAATCCTCCGCTGTCTCTGCCAGCAAATCTCTACATTCTCCGGGGTCCATTCTTCTATCGCCACAGGGTCTTTGCGGAACATTCCTTCACCGGAACAAGGAACGTCGGTGAGAATTACATCAAAAAAAGACGGTAAAGCCGAGAAATCCGCCGGATCATTATTGGTAACCACCACATCCGGATGTCCCCACTTCGCAAGATTTTCCGCCAAAACCTGTGAACGGTTTCGTATGACTTCATTAGCCACCAGCAGGCTTCCTTCGGGCAGCACGCTACGGGCATGGGTAGACTTTCCACCGGGAGCGGCGCAAAGATCCAACATTATTGCCGGTTCTTTGATGTATTGGCGTAATGCCTGCTCTACAAACATCGAGGAGGCCTCCTGAACATAGAAACAACCGGCATGAAACAACGGATCGAATGTAAAAGTCAGGCGTTCGTCCAGATAAACCCCTTCGGACGACCAAGGAACTCGGTCGAAAGGAGAATGGACAGCAGATAACCCTTCATCCTGCATTTTCCATTTTTCATTGTTAAAGCGGATACTGACAGGTGGTTCTTGCTGCAGGGCAACGGCCAGTTTTTCATATTCTTCTTCACCTAATAAAGAGCGGGTATAGTCTACAAAAGAAGCGGGTAATTCCATTTTTCATTTATTAATTTCCGCAAATATCAAAAATATTTCGTCTCTTTGCAACTTTCTAAGTCATTAACTACGTCTAACAAACAAAGAAACAAATTAAAAAAACGATCTATATGAAAAATTTTCTACTTGCTTTGATGGTTGTATTGACCACTTGCACACTGGCTGTCGCTCAAAATCAGAATCCTGTTGCCCACGACTCCATCAGTCAGGCGGAACCGACTCTGGTAGTTGACACAGACACAACCGACTCTATCGCCAAAGAGAATGTTACTGCTACGGACACAAGTAATCATAGCGTTCTGTACAGCCTATCCAATGCGATGGAGGATGTTCTGATTCCTATCATCGCAATCATTGCAGTCTTCGGTTTTCCGGTGTTTATCCTATTCATCATTTTCTTCTTCCGCTACAAGAACCGGAAAGCCCGCTATCGCCTTGTCGAACAGGCTCTTGCTGCCGGACAACCGCTTCCGGAAGATTTCCTCAAGGAGGACAAGCCGAATGATCCGCGTACGCAAGGCATCAAAAACATCTTTACGGGAATCGGACTTTTCATCTTCCTCTGGGCTATTACCGGTGAATTTTCAATCGGCACTATCGGTCTGCTAATCACTTTCATGGGAATCGGGAAGTGGATCATCGGTAGAAAGAAAGATGAAAATCAAGAGAATGACAGTCAAAGATGAATCAACTCAATGATATATCGCTAGTCGCGCAGGTCGTGGTGTTCAGAAACACTAAGGCCTTCGACCAGTTGGTGAAGAAGTACCAATCACCGGTCCGGCGGTTCTTCCTGAATCTGACTTGCGGAGACAGCGAATTGAGTGACGACCTGGCACAAGACACGTTTATCAAAGCGTATACAAATATTGCTTCTTTCAGAAATTTGTCCAGTTTCTCCACGTGGCTGTATCGAATTGCTTACAATATATTTTATGATTATATTCGCAGCCGCAAAGAAACAGCAGACCTTGACGCCAGAGAAATAGACGCCGCCAACAGTGCCGAACAGGAAAACATCGGTCAAAAGATGGATATCTACCGATCGCTCAAGACGCTTAAAGAAATAGAAAGAACCTGCATCACGCTTTTTTATATGGAAGATTTAAGTATCGAAAAGATTGCGGGAATTACAGGAATACCGACAGGAACGGTGAAAAGCCATCTGTCGCGTGGAAAAGAAAAGTTAGCAACGTATTTAAAACAAAACGGTTATGACAAAAATTGAAAATGACGAGAAGCTTTTGAAGGATTTCTTCACGGCTAACAAACAGGAAATAGCTGATAATGGCTTCAGCCGCCGTGTCATGCATCGCTTGCCCGATCGTAGCAATTGGTTGGCACGCATCTGGAACGCTGCCGTGGTGGTTGCGGGCGCTGTGCTTTTCATTTGGATGGGCGGCTTGGAAGCTGCTTGGGGAACAATCAGAGAAGTGTTCATAAGCATGATTAATCAAGGCACTGCGGAGCTGGATCCGAAATCGATTATTATCGCCTCTGTCGTCCTGGTATTTATGGCAACACGAAAAGTTGCATCGATGGCATAAAAGTTATCAATAGCATAAGAGTTATAAAAGCACTTCGTCTGTTAAACAATAATAAATATACCCTTTCTCTCAAACAAGCCCAAACATAGATGTCGTATCTTTGTTGAACTGTAAAACTAAAATAGAGAGAAAAGTTTTGAAATTACGTATATTTATTTTATTCCTGTTCCTGTCTTTATTACACGCTCAGGCAGACATCATAGACAGTCTAAAAACACAACCCAGAGACTCGATCGGACTTGCAAGTGACTCACTTGTATTACGTTTTCTGGAAGAGTCCGGCATACCCATTTCCGACAACAATAAAGTAAAGTTACTGAAAAGCGGACGGGAAAAGTTTATCGATTTATTCGAAGCTATCCGGGAAGCCAAACATCATATTCATCTGGAATACTTTAACTTCCGCAACGATTCCATCGCCAATGCCCTATTCGACTTGCTGGCTCAGAAAGTGAAAGAGGGGGTTGAGGTACGTGCTATGTTCGATGCTTTTGGCAACTGGTCTAACAACAAACCTCTGAAAAAGAAACATCTCAAGAAAATACGTGAACAGGGCATTGAAATTGTAAAGTTCGATCCGTTCACATTCCCTTATATCAACCACGCTGCCCACCGCGACCATCGGAAAATAGCTGTCATTGATGGGAAAATAGCTTATACGGGAGGCATGAATATAGCAGATTACTATATCAACGGTCTGCCTAAAATAGGGACCTGGCGTGATATGCATATGCGCATAGAGGGAGACGCGGTCAATGACTTACAGGAAATCTTCCTGACAATCTGGAACAAAGAGACCAAACAAAATGTAGGAGGAGCTGCCTACTTTCCACTCCACGAGAACAAGACGGATAGTACCGACATCATTGTCGCAATCGTTGACCGTACTCCGAAAAAGAACAGCCGAATGCTGAGCCACGCGTATGCGATGAGTATTTATTCGGCACAAAAAAACGTTCACATCGTAAATCCTTACTTCGTGCCGACCTCTTCAATCAAAAAGGCGCTTTACCGAACCATTGATCGGGGGGTGGATGTGACAATCATGGTTTCCTCCGCTTCCGATATTCCATTTACCCCAGACGCTGCACTCTACAAACTTCACAAACTGATGAAAAGAGGGGCAACGGTCTATATGTATAACGGCGGGTTCCATCACTCTAAAATCATGATGGTCGATGATCTGTTTTGCACAGTGGGGACTGCCAATCTGAATAGCCGCAGCCTGCGGTATGACTACGAAACCAATGCTTTTATTTTTGATAAACGGATAACGGGCGAACTGAACACGATGTTTCACGAAGACATCCGGGATTGCACCCAACTGACTCCCGAATTCTGGAAAAAGCGTTCGCCCTGGAAGAAGTTCGTAGGATGGTTTGCTAATTTATTCACTCCATTTTTGTAATTTTGCATAAGCGTATATAGTCTTGAGCAAACGTATATATCATTTTGCGCAAGCGTACGTATAGTATTTGAAATTTATTCATTATGAAACAATATTTGGATTTATTAAATCGTGTATTAACCGAAGGCACAGAGAAAAGTGACCGTACCGGAACCGGAACCATCAGCGTCTTCGGTCATCAAATGCGTTTTAACCTTGAGGACGGTTTCCCTTGCCTGACGACCAAGAAATTGCATTTAAAATCAATTATATATGAATTACTCTGGTTCTTGCAAGGAGATACCAATGTGAAGTATCTGCAAGAGCATGGAGTACGCATCTGGAACGAATGGGCGGATGCAAACGGTGATTTAGGGCATATTTATGGGTATCAGTGGCGTTCGTGGCCTGACTACAACGGGGGATTTATCGACCAAATCAGTGAAACGGTGGAAACGATCAAACACAATCCGGACTCACGTCGTATCATTGTTAGCGCCTGGAATGTAGCGGACTTAGACAACATGAACTTGCCGCCTTGCCATGCCTTTTTCCAATTTTATGTGGCGAACGGCCGATTGAGCCTGCAACTTTATCAACGCAGCGCCGATATTTTTCTAGGTGTTCCTTTCAATATCGCGTCGTATGCATTATTGTTGCAGATGATGGCGCAAGTGACGGGACTGAAAGCAGGAGATTTCATCCATACTTTAGGGGACGCTCATATATACCTGAATCATCTGGAACAAGTGAAACTACAACTTACACGCGAGCCTCGTCCGTTACCGCAAATGAACATCAATCCGGATGTAAAAAGCATTTTCGATTTCAAATTCGAGGACTTTGAGTTAGTAAACCCGCATCCTCACATAGCGGGTGCAGTAGCTGTATGACAATATGAGTAAAATATCAATAATTGCCGCCGTAGACCGCCGTAGAGCAATAGGTTTCCAAAATAAACTCTTGTTCTGGCTGCCCAACGACTTGAAACGTTTCAAGGCATTGACTACCGGAAATACCATAGTTATGGGACGGAAAACCTTTGAGTCACTTCCGAAAGGTGCATTACCGAATCGCAGAAATGTAGTTATCTCTTCCAATCCGGCATTGCAATGTCCCGGTGCGGAAGTGTTCCCTTCGCTCACCGCCGCTTTGCAGAGTTGCAAAGAAGATGAACACGTATATATCATAGGAGGAGCAAGTATCTATCAACAAGCGTTGCCATTCGCCGACGAACTTTGTCTGACGGAAATAGGCAGTACAGCTCCCGAAGCGGATGTGTACTTTCCGGAGGTCTCTCCGGCTGTGTGGCAAGAAAAAAGCAGAGAGACTCACCCTGCGGACGAGAAACATCTCTGCTCGTATGCTTTTGTCGATTACACAAGGAAATAACTGACTTCCGCTTAGCGCAATCCTATCATCTCATCTGTCACTATAGGTTGATGAGATGATTTGACTAATCTTCATCATCAAAGTCTATATCTATCGGCATCTGTCGCTTGATGGCTTCATGGAAAGATATTAATGTTTCAGTACGAGCCAGACCAAGCGGCTGTAATTTATCATGAATAATGCTCAACAGGTGATGATTGTTTTTAGCGTAAATCTTGATAAACATATCATATTTTCCGGTAGTGAAATGACACTCGACTACTTCGGGTATAGCTTCCAAAGCCTTCGTCACCGAATCAAAAGATTCAGGATCTTTCAGATATATACCGATGTAGGCGCAAGTCTCATACCCTACTTTCTCAGGATCAATAATATATTCTGAACCTTTCAGGATTCCAAGATTTGTCAACTTCTGAATACGTTGATGAATGGCAGCACCGGAAACACTACACGCTCTTGCTACTTCAAGAAAAGGAATACGCGCATTTCCTGCAATCAGTTTCAGGATTTGCTCATCCAAAATATCTATTTGATGATGTCCCATTTTCAAATCAAATTGTTTAAAACGATGAATCTTTTGTGCAAAGTTAGCGATTTTTCGGCAACAAATACTATAAACTATTACTTTTATTTATAGGAGGCGGATAAGTCGCCAATAGTTTGTACCTTTGTAAAAACATAAATATACTATTTATATGAAACAAATTTGCTGTACCATCCTACTATTCTTCGCTTTTGCAGGAAGCCATGCGCAAGATTTTGCGGATTACTTTCAGAACAAAACTTTACGAGTAGATTATATCTTTACCGGAAATGCGGAAAGACAAAATATTTACCTGGATGAATTATCGCAACTACCGTCTTGGGCAGGACGGCAACACCACCTTTCGGAACTTCCATTGGAGGGCAACGGACAAATCATCGTTAAAGATCTCGCTACTCAACAAACTATTTATAAGACTTCTTTCTCTTCACTGTTCCATGAATGGCTGAGCACAGACGAAGCAAAAGAGACTGCTAAGGGCTTCGAAAATACATTTCTCCTGCCATTTCCCAAACAGCCTGCTGAAGTGGAGATTTCTTTGTATTCTCCCCGCAAAGAGGTTATGGCACGCTACAAACACCTTGTCCGTCCGGATGATATACTGATTCATCAACGAGGCGTGTCCCACGTCACTCCGCACCGGTATCTGCTCCGGAACGGAAACGAGAAAGACTGCATTGACGTTGCCATACTTGCTGAAGGCTATACGGATAAAGAGATGGATCTGTTTTACCAAGATGCGGAAAGTGCCTGCGAAAGCCTGTTTTCGCATGAGCCGTTCCGCTCAATGAAGGACAAATTCAATATTGTTGCCGTAGCCAGCCCGTCCACCGATAGCGGTGTTAGTGTTCCTCGCGAGAATCAATGGAAACAGACGGCTGTCCACTCACACTTCGACACTTTCTATTCAGACCGCTATCTGACTACCAGCCGAATAAAGTCTATCCATAACGCTTTGGCGGGTATCCCCTACGAGCACATTATTATCCTTGCCAACACGGACGTCTACGGCGGAGGAGGAATCTATAACTCCTACACACTGACCACCGCCCATCATCCCATGTTTAAACCAGTGGTAGTCCATGAGTTCGGCCACAGTTTTGCCGGGTTGGCTGATGAATATTTTTACGAAAACGATACCATGACGGATACTTATCCACTGGATGTCGAACCGTGGGAGCAAAATATATCAACACGGGTGGATTTTTCCTCCAAATGGGAAGATTTGCTTCCGGCAGGCACTCCGATACCTACTCCTGCCAACAAATGGGAGAAGTTCCCTATCGGGGTATACGAAGGTGGAGGTTACTCTGCCAAAGGTATTTATCGCCCTGCCCATAATTGCCGCATGAAAACAAACGAATACAAGGAATTTTGTCCGGTTTGCCAACGTGCCATCCGGCGTATAATCGAATTCTACGTTCCTTGATGTAAGGATAAGAATGAAATTGTAAAACAGAAATATTATCTAATTTTAAAACCCGAACCTCATGATCAGACTTCAACCAATCAGTACATCTGACCTGCAACATTACAAATTTATGGAAGAACTGCTGGTAGATTCTTTTCCACCGGAAGAGTACCGACAATTAGAACAGTTACGTGAATTCACTGACCGGACAGGCAATTTCCATAATAACATTATTTTTGATGACGACTTGCCGATAGGCTTCATCACCTATTGGGACTTCGGTAACTTCTATTACGTAGAGCACTTTGCAACCAATCCCGCTTTGCGCAACGGAGGGTACGGCAAACGTACGCTGGAATATCTATGCGACTACTTAAAACTCCCCATTGTACTCGAAGTGGAGCGTCCGGTAGAAGAAATGGCAAAGAGACGTATCGGCTTCTACCAACGTCAAGGATTTGTCTTATGGAAGAAAGACTACCGCCAGCCTCCTTACAAGCCCGGTGATCACTTCCTCCCAATGTATCTGATGGTACACGGCAACCTTGATCCGGAAAAAGACTACGAAGATATAAAACATAAACTGCACACGGTCGTCTACGGAGCAAAAGAGTGAAGTAGAAAGAAAACAGAACAAAGAAAAGGCTTCCAAATCATTTTGGAAGCCTTTTCTTTATATAATAGAATTAACTAATTATTTCTCACCACGTTTAGTAGCAGAATAGTTAATCTTCAAAGCATAAGATTTTCTGAGAGCATTTTTTACGTCAGTAACAATACCCATCTTTGTCTTTTGGTCTACTTTCAGAGACACAGTCATCTTAGCGGCGTCCCCTTCACTCATACTAGCGCGTTCCTGGAAAATGAAGTCCTGCACCTCGCCCACTTCAGCATAGCTGTCGTTGAGCTGAATACGACTTTCAGTACCCATTTTCGCACGGTATTCTTGTGTAGGTTCACCTACATAAATGAATGTCACCAATGATTTCTTCTCCAGTTTTTCGAGCTCAGTACCTTGCGGAAGCGTAAACTGCACCTTTAATGTTACCTCACGCATTGTTGTTACAATCATAAAGAAGAACAACAAGGTAAAGATAAGGTCAGGCAACGAAGAAGTATTCAATGCCGGCATTTCACGTTTACCAGTCTTATTAAATTTTCCCATTACTTACCTCTTTTTTTCTCCGTATTTTTTAGGTTCTGCCTCAGAAATACGTTGCGGATAAATCTCACGGACTGCTTTCTGTTGTAGATCGTTCAGTTCCGAATAAGTAACCCCAAATTTTTCTTTAGCCAACTCATCTCTCAATTCATTGTATGCAGCAACCAATTCATTCTGAACATTGATATATGCCTGATAAGAAGATCCACGGTCATTCTGCAAAGAAATTACGTGCTTGTCGTTAACCATGCATGTGCCGAAGAACTCTACATTCTTCTGTGTTTTTTCAGGCATATTTTCTGCGTTAGCAACGTTAGCGATAAATTCTTTGGCCTTTTGTCTCAACTGATCAACACCGATATAATCATTTCCGCACATCAAAGCATCATCCTTATTCAGATACACCTGCAAGATGTTACGTTCTTTGATTTTATCCGTATTCTCGTTCTTTTCATCTTCGGGAGGTGGAGGCAAAAGTCTTGCCAAACCACGGTCCGTATCCATTGATGTTGTAATCAAGAAGAAGATCAGCAACAAGAAAGCGATATCCGCCGTAGAACTTGAGTTAATATCAGGAACTTTTCTTTTTCCTTTTGCCATTGTAATTACTTTTTAATTGAGTACTCTCAATTGATTATGATAATTTTTTCTTTATACCACTTGCAATGATTGCAACAATTGTTACAAACAACAGGATGTAAATAGAATAAAGGAACATATCAGTCAGCTTCAACCAGAAAGGAACGTTGTCAGTACCATCATAACCCGGAATCTGCATAGGTGTACCGTCACCCATAGCCCAAGCTACAACTAAAACAACAACCAAAAGAACCAGACCAAGCAAAGACTTAATAGCGGCTGCCGGGCTGTCTTTCAAAGCTGCACCAAATTGGAATACTGCGGCAACTAAAGTAGCGGCAATAGCAATACCAAACAAAGCATACATCAAATAGAGTAAGGCATCTGTCTGGGCCGGTTGCCACATTTCGGGATCTACTCCCGGGATCACTGCCGCTCCAGTAGCGTCTCCTCCGAAGAAGAAGAGCCCCATCACGATCAGGATAATAGCAAACATCGCATACAATGCGTAATACGATATTCTATATGTTAACTTACTCATTTCGAATTATTTTTTATATTTCAGGTTATATTTGATCACCATGTCAAGCAAAGAGATAGAAGAATCTTCCATTTCGCTTGTAAGAGCTTCAATCTTAGAAAGTACGTAGTTGTAGAATACCTGAAGAATCAAAGCAACGATCAAACCGAAGATAGTTGTGATCAAAGCGACTTTCATACCACCTGCTACAACCGTCGGAGAGATATCACCTACCTGCTGGATTTTATCAAATGCCTGCACCATACCGATTACAGTACCCAAGAATCCGAGTGACGGAGCCATTGCGATAAACAGTGTGATCCAAGAACATCCTTTTTCAAGGTAACCAGCCTGTACACCACCGTAAGATACAACTGACTTCTCAACTACGTCAATACCTTGATCGATTCTCATCAAACCTTGGTAGTAGATAGAAGCAACAGGACCTCTAGTGTTACGAGCAATGTCTTTTGCAGCTTCAACGTCACCTTTTTCCAAAGCAGCTTCGATAGATGCCATGAATTTTTTTGTGTTGATTTCAGCCAAGCTCAAATAGATGATACGTTCGATACAGAAAGCCAAACCAATCACCAAAGCGATAGCTACCAAACTCATGAAAGATGCAGTACCTTCGATGAATTTAACTTTGATTTCCTTGTGAATACCACCTTCTTCTGCAGCAGGAGCAGCAGCAGTTGTAGCTTCAGCAGCAGGAGCAACAGCTTGTTGTTCAGTTTGTTCTGCTGCAGGAGCGTCTTGAGCCTGAGCAAGTTGAGTTGAGCCAAATGTCAAGGCCCCAATCACAGCAACAATTGCGAATAACTTTTTCATTGTGTGTCTAATTTTTAAGATTAATTAATTGATTATTATTATTGTTTTCACTTCTCGTTTCACATTCAATTTCTGCGGAGAGACGGGGATTCGAACCCCGGATACACTTTTGGCGTATACACGCTTTCCAGGCGTGCCTCTTCAACCACTCGAGCACCTCTCCCTATGGGTTTTCTGTATTTTCAGCTACAAATGTATCCTTTTTTTTCTTTTCTTGAAGCATTATCCCTTTTTTATCTCGAATAAATACTGTAAATTAATATAATTTAAAACCTTTCGTGCCTTATTTGCGGAATCCGAACACTTTTAGCGCATTTTCAGAAGTGACCTGAGCCACGTATTCAAGGCTCTTCTGATAAATTTCCGCTACTTTGGCAAGGGTATCTTTCACGTTGGCGCTTTCATTTCTCTTCCCGCGATTCGGAACGGGGGTCAAATAAGGAGAGTCGGTTTCGAGCACAATACGCTCCAAAGGAACGGTCAACAGGGTTTCCGGCAACGTCGACTTTTTGAAAGTGACCACTCCGTTAATGCCCAGCATGAAACCATCGAACTCCAGCAGTCTAGCCGCTTCTTCCGGCGTTCCGGTAAAGCTATGGAAAATCCCTCTTAATGCGGTTTTCTTATAGGGTTCCATTACCTTATATATATAATCAAATGCTTCTCTCGTATGAATAACAACCGGCAATTCATATTCAAGCGCCCATTCGATCTGTCTTTCAAAGACCAAAAGCTGTTCTTTCAGAAAAGTCCGGTCCCAATAGAGATCCAGACCGATCTCACCGATAGCCACAAAATAATTGGGAGCCGACAAACGTTCACGTACAATTGCCAATTCCTGCTCATATGTTTCATTCACCGAAGTAGGGTGCAATCCAATCATCGGATAACAAAGATCCGGATATTTCGCACAAACGGATAATAAAGCGTCAATCGTCGTACTGTCAATATTGGGCATAAAAATAGACGAGACACCGGCATTGCGCGCACGCTCCATAACTTGCGGCAAGTCTTCGGCAAATTCTTCTAAGAAAAGGTGTGAATGGGTGTCTATCAACATGATAACTAATTTTCTTCTTTTACTTTCTCGCTGGAACGGTAATAATATATCAGTCCATAATCACGGCACTTATCCAAACGATCCTCGTTTGGAGTAACGTCTTGATATTTCGCTTCTACCTGATTCCAGATATCCAGAATCAGTTCATCGGCACGCTCACGCATAGAGGACAGCTCATCAAGACTACGGTTGGTCAATGCCTGATAATTCTTTTGCCGTTCATAACTGTCCAGAAAAATATCGTAATGCACTTTTACACGTGCAATGGTCGGGTTATAAATAGGTATACCGCCCTGTCCTGTCCGGCGTTGCTCGCCTTCGATGATTTTCTTCCCCCACTCCACCAACGAAGCCTCACTCAACAGATCGGGCACGACATTGGCATCGGGCAAATCGTACAGTTTTTTGTGTACCGCTTTTATCTCGTCACGAAGCACAGCCAAATTGAGCACTTGGATAAAATGAGAAATATACAACCGGGCGGTTTTCACATTTGCCTGGTGCTTGCGACTAGCCCGAGACTGATTCTCGTAACATTGCGTATAGTAAATTTGCGCAGCCTCGAACCTCTGCAGGAAGTTACGTGCCTCGAACAGCGTCTTTAATGAAATAGCCAAATCGCGTACATTATATACATCCCCTTTTTCGACCGCCGCTTTCAGCGCCCGAACTCTCGCTTGATCTGTATTTGGTAATCGTCTATAAGGCATGCTTCAAGGACTTAGCTACATTTCACGGTACATTAACAATTTCACCAGGTTCTTCAGTTCTTTTTTTCTTTCCTCAGCCACTCCCACTGCGGCAAGGCTTTCCATGGCAAGCGTGTAATAGCCGCGCATTTTGTTTTCGCAGACACTGCGAATGTCCAGTTGGTTATACAGTTCAGTCACCGCTTTTATTTTCTCGGCCGACTGACAAGTTTCCGCATCCAGCCAACGGTTCAGTTCCTCCCTCTGTTTCGCATCCGCACGATCCAATGCCTTGATGAGCATATATGTTTTTTTGTTGCACAGGATGTCTCCGCCTATTTTCTTTCCGAACACTTCCGGATCTCCATAAACGTCCAACAGGTCATCTTGCAACTGGAATGCAACGCCTATCTGCATTCCGAATTTATATAGATTTTCCGCATCTTCGGCAGTCGCCCCCGCCAAGATAGCGCCAATCTTAAGACTGCCCGCAAGCAGCACTGCTGTTTTCAGGCGGATCATTTCAATATACTCATCTTCCGTCACATCACCACGGGATTCAAATTCCATGTCCAGCTGCTGTCCCTCGCAAATCTCAAGCATAGTCAGGCTGAACAGGTCCATCACCTCTTTCAAGTGTTCCGCCGGGCAAGCCGTCATATAGCGGAATGCCAGAATCAGCATAGCGTCTCCCGACAGCACAGCCGTGTTATCATTCCAGACTTTGTGCACGGTCGGTTTTCCCCTACGCATATCCGAACGGTCCATCAAATCATCATGCAACAACGTGTGGTTGTGGTACACTTCGATAGCAGCAGCCGGTTCATAGATAGAAGCAACATCCTCCCGATACAAATTGTACGCCATCAACATTAATACGGGGCGTATCCGCTTCCCACCCAGAGAAAGAGTATATTCGACCGGTTCATAAAGTCCTTTCGGTGTCCGGGTAAATTGGATATCTGCAATATATTTATTTATTTTATCAAGTAGTTGAGAAGCTGTATACATGAGGATGGAGAAAATATTTAATGAATGAAAAGAGGCTGCCGAAAGCAGCCTCCCCAATTATTGTGTTACAAATTACTGCAATCTGAACATTACAGGAACTGTAAATTTAACACGTACCGGTTTTCCGCGCTGCATACCTGGTTTCCACTTCGGCATGGTGTTAATCACACGGAGGGCTTCCTTGTCCAAGTACGGGTCAACGCTACGTACTACTTTTGCGTCTACAATACTACCGTCCTTGTTGACAACGAACTGTACGATAACACGTCCTTGAGTTCCGTTTTCCTGAGCGATAGTCGGATATTTGATGTTTTTAGCCAAATATTGCATCAAAGCTGCCTGACCGCCGGGGAAATCCGGCATGTTTTCTACAACTTCAAAGATAGTCTGTTCTTCCGGCTCTTCTTCAACAACCTGTACCGGTACATATTTTACTTCTACCGGAGCAGCATTATCTTCATTGATAATGGTTGTTGTTTCATCAATTTCGGCTTTATCGTCAACAATTTCCAACAATTCAGCCACTTTCGGAGCTTCTGGTGGCGGTGGAGTCGCTTGTTCAGGGGTTTCAGTGATAGGAATGATTTCCTCTTCAAACACAACGTCAGCTACTGCCTGGCTTGTATCAATTTTCACGTCACGCTGGGTCCATTCGAACGCCACGAACATGAAAGCCAACACTACCACGTAACCAACGAGCAGCCATGTAGACTTCTTGCCTTCCAAGTCTGCTTTGGGTGATTTTTTAACTTCCATAAATTTATTAATATAATGATTAAAAAAAAGTGTCCTTTCATGTGTCTCCGGGCAAATATAGTACATTTTCAGATAACCGTCCACCTCTTCCTGTCTTTTTATCCGGCTTTTTAACTTTTTTAATCCTTTCTGACTTATCCGGCTCCTTTTAACGGCAAATGCATGGTTGATTTTCAAAATAAATGTATCTTTGGCGGACAAATCAGAAGAACTGAATATGAAAAAGATAACAATAGCAATCGACGGTTTCTCTTCTTGCGGAAAAAGTACAATGGCCAAAGACCTTGCCCGCGAAGTAGGATACATTTACATTGACAGCGGAGCTATGTATCGCGCGGTCACCTTATATAGTATAGAAAACGGCATTTTCGACGGGAACGACATCGACACGGAAAAGCTGAGAAAAGAAATCAGAAACATCCGTATTTCATTCCGCCTGAATCCGGCGACCGGACGGCCGGACACGTACCTCAACGATGTAAATGTGGAGAACAGAATCCGGACGATGGAGGTGTCGTCTAAAGTCAGTCCCATCAGCGCACTCGATTTCGTACGCACAGAAATGGTAGCGCAGCAACAGGCAATGGGAAAGGAAAAAGGCATTGTGATGGATGGACGTGACATCGGAACGACCGTTTTCCCGGAAGCCGAGTTGAAAATTTTCGTAACCGCCACACCCGAGATCCGTGCCCAACGCCGTTACGACGAGTTGAAGGCAAAAGGTCAGGAAGCCAGCTTCGACGAGATTCTGGAGAACGTGAAACAACGGGATTATATCGACCAGCATCGCGACGTCAGCCCATTGCGGAAAGCAGAGGACGCTCTGCTGCTGGATAATACGAACCTGACAATCGAGCAGCAGAAAGAATGGCTGTTTGAACAGTTCAACAAAGTAAGTGGCATTCAATAACCGCAGACAACGACCGCAAATTATGATTAAGGTAGAGATTGACGAAGGTTCCGGCTTCTGCTTCGGTGTGGTGACGGCCATCAACAAGGCGGAGGAGGAATTGGCAAAAGGAGAAACACTTTATTGTCTCGGAGACATCGTTCACAACAGCCGAGAGGTGGAAAGACTTAAAACGATGGGATTAATCACCATCAATAGGGAGGAATTCAAGCAGTTGCGGAATGCAAAAGTACTGCTCCGCGCGCACGGAGAACCGCCTGAAACTTATATGATCGCCCGCGAGAATAATATAGAAATCATCGACGCGACTTGCCCGGTGGTGTTACGCTTGCAAAAACGTATCAAACAGGAGTTTCTGCAAGACGCCGCCAACGATGAAAAACAGATTGTGATTTATGGCAAAAACGGTCATGCGGAGGTGCTGGGACTAGTGGGACAGACCGACGGGAAAGCGATTGTCATCGAGAAGGCAGAGGAAGTAAAGAAGCTGGACTTGAATAAAAGTGTCCGTCTCTTCTCGCAGACCACCAAGTCGCTGGATGAGTTTCAGGAAATTGTAGCGTATATCAAACAGAATATTTCACCGGAAGCGACATTCGAATACTACGATACGATTTGTCGCCAAGTGGCAAACCGTATGCCCAAGTTAAGGGAGTTTGCGGCTACACACGATCTGATATTTTTCGTCAGCGGGAAGAAAAGCTCAAACGGAAAGATGTTGTTTGAAGAGTGTCTGAAAGTGAACGCCAATTCACATTTAATTGACAATGAGAAGGAAATAGACCCTTCCCTACTCCAGAATGTACAGTCAATCGGGGTTTGCGGAGCTACCTCCACTCCCAAATGGCTGATGGAAAAAATATATAGCCACATTCAGTCGCTTATAGAAGAAAGCAAATAGCTGCAATTTGAACATTTTTAATGTTTTCTTCATA
>ENA-UERG01001020-UERG01001020.1-human-gut-metagenome-genome-assembly--contig:-NODE-1020-length-25211-cov-53.530636_pt1 | contig 25211 bp, 19 predicted proteins | sample MGYA00242954_ERZ507954 | MGnify/ENA primary metagenome ERZ507954 (study PRJEB26167, sample SAMN06115478) | human gut metagenome | host: Homo sapiens | place: China:Sichuan | collected 2015-01-21... | reverse complement strand
GTCATTCCACCCGCGGTTATTCACATTCGCCCCCTTCGGGGACGGTAGAATGCTACTTGCGAAACTTCAGTAAAAAAATAAACAAGATGAAGTACATATATCGAATATATCAATTATTCATTTGCCTGCCCATTCTCGTTGTGGCAAGCATCCTTACCAGCCTAACTACAGTGATAGGCTGTATGCTGGGCAATGGCCACTTCTGGGGATATTATCCAGGCAAGTTGTGGTCACAGTTGTGGATCAGAATCCTCTTCCTCCCCGTCAAGGTAGAGGGTAGGGAGCACCTGAAGAAAGGCCAGAGCTACGTGTTCGTGGCGAATCACCAGGGCGCCTTCGACATCTTCCTCATCTATGGCTTCCTGGGCCGTAACTTCAAGTGGATGATGAAGAAAGGCATCCGCAACATCCCGCTCGTAGGTCTCGCCTGCGTCTATGCCCACCACATCTTCGTGGACAAGAGCGGTCCTTCCAAGATCCGTGCCTCTTACGATAAGGCGCGCGAGGTGTTGAAGGAAGGCATGTCGCTCGTGGTGTTCCCTGAGGGTGCCCGCACCTTCACCGGCCACATGGGCGTGTTCCGCCGTGGAGCCTTCATGCTTGCCGACGAGTTGCAGTTGCCGGTTTGTCCGCTTACCATCAACGGCAGTTTCGATGTCAAGCCACGCATGAAGGACATCTACTGGGTGTTCTGGCATCCTATCAAGCTCACTATCCACGAGCCAATCCAGCCGATAGGCAAGGGACCGGAGAACATCAAGAACCAGATGACCAAGAGCTACGACGCCATCATGCAGGGACTTGATAAGGAATATCAGGGCTTTGTTGAAAATCTCGACCAATAAATTCGCTTATTTCAGATAAAAGTTGTACTTTTGCACTTGTAACTATAAAACAAAAGAATATGAGTGATAGCATTGTAATCATTCCTACATACAACGAGAAGGAAAACATCGAGAAAATCATCCGTGCCGTCTTCGGCCTGGAGAAGGAATTCGACATCCTTGTCATCGACGACGGAAGTCCGGATGGCACGGCTGCCATCGTCAAGAAACTCATCGCTGGCGAGTTTGCCAATCGCCTCCACATCCTGGAGCGTAAGGGCAAGCTGGGCCTCGGTACCGCCTACATCAAGGGCTTCAAGTGGTCATTGGAGCATGGCTACGACTTCATCTTCGAGATGGATGCCGACTTCAGTCATGACCCTAACGACCTGCCACGCCTCTACGCCGCCACCCACGACGAGGGTTACGATGTAGCCGTAGGTTCCCGCTATGTATCGGGAGTCAACGTGGTCAACTGGCCTATCGGTCGCGTGCTGATGAGCTATTTCGCTTCCAAGTACGTGCGTTTCGTTACGGGCTTCCAGGTACACGATACCACAGCCGGATTCGTGTGCTACCGTCGCAAGGTGTTGGAAACCATAGATTTGGATGCCATCCGCTTCAAGGGCTACGGTTTCCAGATAGAGATGAAGTACACCTCTTATAAGATTGGTTTCAAGATCAAGGAAGTGCCGGTTATCTTCGTGAATCGCCGCGAGGGAACCAGCAAGATGAGTGGCGGTATCTTTGGCGAAGCATTCTTCGGAGTGATGAGATTGCGACTCGATGGCTGGTTCAGGAAATACCCAAAAATAAGTTAGTAACAGGACTTTTGCAAGTGACATCCTGCTGCCTTAGAATAGTCGACTCTCGCAAACGTCCCCGAAGGGGGCGAATGTGAATAACCGCTGGTGGAATGACCGAAGGTCATGGAACCTGCGGATAGCTGACACACTCTCTAATCGTCCCCGAAGGGGGCGAACAGTAGCAAGACAGGAGGTGGTTCGCCCCCTTTGGGGACGCTTTCTCCCTCCTGTTGATTGTCCGCAGGTTCCATGACCTTCGGTCATTCCACCAGCGGTTATTGAAAGTTGGCCCCCTTCGGGGACCGGAGGTTACTTCCGAAACTTGAATTAGTAATTAGTAGTAATTAGAAGTGACATTACAGGATATAGCAAAACTTTACGGGCGTTCGCCCCAGGCGAATGCCCTCGTTGATTTACTGAAGAAGAAGTCGGTGCATTCACTTTTTCTTCAGGGATTGGTGTGCTCTTCAGCCTCCATGTTTTTCGGTTCGATGAAGACGAGGTTGAAGCGGTCGGTGCTTTTCGTGCTCGATGATGCCGACGAGGCGGGATATTTCTACCACGACCTCACGCAGATGCTGGGGCAGGAGAGCGTGTTCTTCTTCCCCTCCAGCTATCGCCGTGCCGTGAAGTATGGTCAGCGCGATGCCGCCAACGAGATACTCCGAACCGAAGTGCTTGCCCGATTGTCGGCAGGCAACCCCATTTTTATCGTTTCTTATCCCGATGCCCTTGCCGAACTCGTGGTGTCTAAACAGCATCTGGATGAGAAGATTCTGAAACTTTCTGTCGGTCAGCAGATTCCACAGGTAGATGTGGTGCATCAGTTGCGCGATTTCAAGCTCCAGGAGGTGGACTATGTCTACGAGCCTGGCCAGTTTGCCGTGCGTGGAAGCATCATCGATGTCTATTCCTACAGTTGTGAATTTCCCTTCCGCATCGATTTCTTCGGAGATGAAATCGATACCATCCGCACCTTCAGCATCGAAGACCAGCTCTCCAAGGACAAGCGCGAGAGCATCGAGGTGGTGCTGGAACTCGCCACCGGACAGACCGTGAAGCAGTGCTTCCTCCAATTCCTCGAACCTTCTGCGCTCGTGGTGATGAAGGATTACATCTATCTGCACGACTGCATCGAGAAGATCTACAACGACGGATTCTCCACCCAGAGCCTTACCGAGCAGCTGGAAGGAGCCACCGAGATGGAGGCAGAACGCATCCGCCAGGAGATGAAGAAGGAACTCAACCTGGTGAGTGCCACCGACTTCCAGCATGCCCTGTGCGAACACGTGCGCGTGGAATTCGGCAAGATGGCAGATGGCGCAATAGCCCGCAAGCAGGATCAGCTTGCCGAGGCCAAGGGCCACTCCAATGCCGTGATCAGTTTCGATATGGCACCGCAGCCGCTCTTCCACAAAAACTTCCAGCTCCTGGCTCAGACCCTGGAGGATTACCAGCTCAAGGGCTACACCTTATATATATTGGCCGACAGCCAGAAGCAGCAGCAGCGACTCAAGGACATCTTCGCCAGCGAGGAACTGGAGAAATATCAGATACAGTTCAAGCCCGTTGACAAGACTATCCACGAGGGATTCGTTGACCACGAGAAGAAGGCATGCTTCTTCACCGACCATCAGATTTTCGACCGTTTCCACAAGTACAACCTGCGTTCCGACTCTGCCCGTGCTGGCAAGATGGCACTCACCATGAAGGAGTTGCAGGAGATGGCACCGGGCGATTTCATCGTACACGTGGATTTCGGTATCGGAAGATTTGGCGGACTGGTACGTGTGCCTGCGGGCGACAGTTACCAGGAGATGATCCGCATCTTCTATGCCAACCACGACATCGTAGACGTATCCATCCACTCGCTGTATAAAATCAGCAAGTATCGCCGTGGCGATACCGGTGAACCGCCGCGCCTCTCCATCCTGGGTTCGGGCGCCTGGGATAAGCTGAAAAACAAGGCCAAGAAGCGCATCAAGGATATAGCCCGCGACCTTATCAAGCTCTATGCCAAGCGTCGCAAGGAGAAGGGATTCGCTTACAGTTCAGACAGTTATCTGCAACACGAGCTGGAGGCATCGTTCCTCTACGAGGATACCCCCGACCAGAGCAAGGCCACAGCCGAAGTGAAGAAGGATATGGAGAGCAAGCGTCCGATGGACCGACTGGTGTGTGGCGACGTGGGCTTCGGCAAGACCGAGGTGGCGATCCGTGCAGCCTTCAAGGCAGCGTGCGACGGCAAGCAGGTGGCTGTGCTCGTGCCTACCACGGTGCTCGCCTACCAGCACTACCAAACCTTCATGCATCGCCTGGAGCAGTTGCCCGTCACCGTGGACTATCTGAGCCGTGCCCGTTCAGCCAAGGATACCCGACAGATTCTGCAGAGCCTGGAAGAAGGCAAGATAGATATCCTCATCGGAACCCACAAGCTCATTTCCAAAACCGTGCATTGGCACGACTTGGGCCTGCTCATCATCGACGAGGAGCAGAAGTTCGGCGTTTCCACCAAGGAGAAGCTGCGCCAGCTGAAGGTGAACGTGGATACCCTCACCATGAGTGCCACGCCTATCCCGCGCACCCTGCAGTTTTCGCTGATGGGTGCCCGTGACATGAGCATCATGCGCACCCCGCCGCCAAACCGCTTTCCTATTCATACAGAGGTGGTTACCTTCAATGCGGAAACCATATCCGATGCCATCAACTTCGAGATGAGCCGCAACGGACAGGTGTATTTCGTGTGCGACAGGATAGCCAAGCTCCCCGAGCTGAAGATGCTGATAGAGAAGAAGGTGCCCGATTGCCGCGTAGCCATCGGACATGGACAGATGAAGCCCGAGGAACTGGAAAAGATCATCATGGGATTCATCAACTACGACTTCGACGTGCTGCTCTCCACCACCATCGTGGAGAACGGAATCGACATCTCCAATGCCAACACCATCATCGTGATGGATGCCCACCACTTCGGACTGAGCGACCTGCACCAGATGCGAGGCAGAGTGGGGCGTAGCAACAAGAAGGCATTCTGCTATCTGATAGCTCCGCCTAAGGCTGCGCTCACCTTCGATGCACGCCGCCGACTGGAAGCCCTGGAAACCTTCAGCGACCTGGGTAGCGGTTTCAACCTCGCCATGCAAGACCTGGATATCCGTGGTGCCGGCAACCTGCTGGGTTCCGAACAGAGCGGATTCATGGAAGACCTGGGTTACGAAACCTACCAGAAGATTCTCTCGCAGGCAGTAACCGAACTGAAGAACGAGGAGTTCAACGACCTCTATCAGGAAGAGATGAAAGAGGGCGAGCAGCTTACGGGCGATGACTTCGTAGACGATTGCGCCGTAGACAGCGACCTGGAGATGTATTTCCCTGATTCCTATGTTCCCGGCAGTGCCGAGCGAATGCTGCTCTATCGTGAACTCGACCATCTGGATAGGGATGAGGAAGTGGAGGCATTCCGCCAGCGCATGATCGACCGCTTCGGTCCGATACCTCAGGAAGGCGATGAGCTGATTCATGTGGTAGGTCTTCGCCGTGTGGGCAAGCTGCTGGGGTGCGAGAAGATTCTGCTCAAGGGTGGAGCCATGCAGCTGCAGTTTGTAAGCAATGTGGATAGTCCGTTCTATCGCAGCCAGATGTTCTCGCGAGTGATAGCCTATGCCACCAGTCATATTCAGGATTGTGCCCTGAAGGAGAAGAACAACAAGCGTATCCTCCGCATCAGTCATGTAAAGAGCGTGGAGCAGGCAAGGAGTCTGCTGGATATGATTTCCCGGATTCAGGTGAATGAATAAGTGCCATCAGGTTTTCTCATCAGAAAACCAGGTGGACTAAAGATAGCTTTTAGTTGGATATATATAAAAATAGCAATGGTTTCGATACTCTTATCGAAACCATTGCTTGTTTATTTGTATAAGTAAAAGATGATGATTTAGCGTTTCCCAACGCCGTTTGTTTTAACTGATGCAAAGGTACGAAGTTTTCTGTAAATGATGGGGTAAATTTTGTTGTTTATAGGAGTAAAAATTGTTTTATTTGTAGTATTTGGACTAAAATAACTCTCATCTGGACAATTTTCCCCTATTGTTCACTCCTTTGGAGTACTTTCTAAAATATTTTATAAATAAAATCAGCATTTCATTTGCCTATGTGGAAAATTCTTTGTATCTTTGCGCCCAAGTTCTGACAGATTGAAAGGGAATCTTCTGTAAATCCGTGCAATCTGTAAACGAATGTAGGTAGAATTATAGAAATATATCAAATAATAACAATCATGAGACAGAAAAAGTTTATCCTTCAGGAGCAGGAACTTCCTACTCAGTGGTACAACATTCAAGCTGACATGCCTAACAAGCCATTGCCACCTTTGAATCCACAGACCCACAAGCCGCTCACAGCCGACGACTTGTCACACATCTTTAATAAAGAGTGCTCCAAGCAGGAGCTCGATACAGAGCATGCATGGATCGACATCCCAGAGGATGTGCGAGAGAAGTATGCCTACTACCGTTCCACACCGCTGGTTCGTGCCTACGGACTGGAAGCGGCACTGGGTACCTCGGCACACATCTACTTCAAGAACGAGAGTGCTACCCCATTAGGTTCACATAAAATCAACTCGGCCCTGCCTCAGTGCTACTACTGCAAGCAGGAGGGCGATACCAACGTTACCACCGAGACCGGTGCCGGACAGTGGGGCTGTGCCCTTTCTTACGCAGCCAAGCTCTACGGTTTGGAGGCAGCCGTTTACCAGGTGAAGATTACCATGCAGCAGAAGCCATATCGCTCCAGCATCATGCGCACCTTCGGAGCCACCGTCGAGGGTTCTCCATCCATGAGTACCCGTGCGGGCAAGAACATCATCACCCGTGACCCACACCATCCAGGTTCTCTGGGTACGGCTATTTCCGAGGCAGTGGAGCTGGCTACTACCACTCCGGGCTGTAAGTACACCCTGGGTTCCGTTCTGAACCATGTGGCTTTGCACCAGACCATCATCGGACTGGAGGCAGAGAAGCAGATGGCGATGGCTGGCGAATATCCTGATAAGGTGATTGCCTGCTTCGGTGGAGGTAGTAACTTTGGCGGATTGGCTTTCCCATTCATGCGTCATAACCTGAGTGGCAAGAAGCACACCGAGTTTATCGCTGCCGAACCAGAGAGCTGTCCTAAGCTGACACGTGGTAAGTTTGAGTATGATTTCGGAGATGAAGCGGGATATACTCCATTGCTGCCTATGTTTACCCTGGGTCATGACTTCAAGCCAGCCAACATCCATGCCGGCGGTTTGCGCTATCATGGTGCGGGCATGATCATTTCGCAGCTTATCAAGGATGGCTACATGCATGGTGTAGATATCCCTCAGATTGAGGCGTTCGAGGCAGGTATGCTTTTCTCTCGTGCTGAGGGCATCATTCCGGCTCCAGAGAGTTGTCATGCCATCGCAGCTACCATCCGCGAGGCGAAGAAGGCGACGGAGGAGGGAACCGCTCCGGTTCTCCTGTTCTGTCTCTCAGGTCATGGCTTGATTGATATGCCATCCTACGAGAGCTATCTCAATGGAGATTTGCAGAATTACAAGGTTAGTGACGAGGAGATTGAGAAATATCTCAAGAATGTTCCTCAGGTAGATTAAATTCAGGTAGATTAAATTCAAGTAGATTGAAAAAAGCCAGGCTGCTCACGCAGGCTGGCTTTTAAATTTGATAATCTAATTTATCAATCTATATAAGTAAATTATTTGCTATACTTTTATGCATTCAGCCACTCTTCGATGGCCTTGGCAATTACGTCGAAACTGGTTGTTGGCTCGAAGCGGGCTACAACCTGACCCTTCTTGTTGACCAGGAACTTGGTGAAGTTCCACTTAATGTCAGCGCTCTCCTTATAGTTAGGGTCTTCTTCAGAGAGCATCTTGTCGAGCACAGGGTAGAGCGGATGGCTCTCGTCCCATCCAGCGAAACCTTTGCATTCCTTGAGGAACTTGAAGAGGGGAGCAGCGTCGTCGCCATTCACCTTAATCTTCTTGTAGCGCTGGAACTCCGTGCCGTATGTAAGCTTGCAGAACTGATGAATGCTTTCGTCAGTACCTGGTGCCTGCTGTCCAAACTGGTTGCAAGGGAAGTCGAGAATCTCGAAACCCTGCTGGTGGTATGTCTCATAGAGCTTTTCCAACTCCTCATACTGAGGGGTGAAGCCACACTTGGTAGCTGTGTTAACGATGAGCAGCACCTCGTTGGCGTACTCTTTCAGGGAAACATCCTTTCCCTTTCTGTCCTTAACGGAGAATTCGTAAACGGTTCTCATTTCTTATTTATATATTCTAATTTTATGTTACTTCTTAAAGCCCATTTGCAGGGCAGTTTTAAAAACTAACTGCAAAGGTAATACTTTTCTTTCAGAAATCATCATACATTGGTATAAAATTTCTAAAAAAAATAGAAACAAAAAAGGCTCCAGCAATTTCACAATCCCCGGAGCCCTTCCCTTCCCCTAGAAAAAAAGAACGTTAGGGGAAGTTACGATTAATCTATCATTTAACTTTTCTAAGAACTTGATGCAAAGGTACAAACTTTTTTTGAATAATGTATCATTTACAACTAAAATTTTCCTAAAATTGTAGTTAAAAAGCCTTAATTACCCTTTTTGTATGCACTTTAGGCCCTTTTCTGGTCCTTTTATTCCCTTTTTCTGCATTTCTAAGCCCCATTTCAAACCGTTTAATCCCTGTTTGCGTCCACATAAACAATATATAGATTCAAGTTTCGCAAGTAACCTCCGGTCCCCGAAGGGGGCCAACTTTCAATAACCGCTGGTGGAATGACCGAAGGTCATGGAACCTGCGGACAACCAACAGGAGGGAGAAAGCGTCCCCGAAGGGGGCGAACCACATCCAGACTTGCTACTGTTCGCCCCCTTCGGGGACGATAGAGAATGTGTGTGTCTGCTATCCGCAGGTTCCATGACCTTCGGTCATTCCACCAGCGGTTATTCACATTCGCCCCCTTCGGGGACGGCAGAATGCCACATGCGAAAGTTCAGTATTTTATGTTCTGTTCATTTTCTGAAGAGATTAATCTTCAAATCTTTTTCCGTTCTCATAAACGCCCTTGGCTGTTACCTGGCCGTTGCGGTCTTTCTCCACGAATCTGCCGTCGCGGGCATCCTTCTTGTAGTTGCCCTCAAAGCGCTTGCCTTCCTTGGTCTCCTCTATGCAGAAACCCTCGCGCTTGCCGTTGCGATAGACGCCCTTGAAGCGGTTGCCGTTGGCGTAGTGAATCACCACGTTGCCGTCTACATGACCCTTTCTGAACTCGCCCTCGTAGATGTCGCCGTTCTTCTTGGTCAACTTGCCCCTGCCGTTCTGCAGGTCGTCCTTCCAGGAACCTACGTAGATATCACCGTTCTTCCAGATGAAGGTACCCTGTCCCGAACGCTGACCGTCGAGAAACTGTCCGGTGTATTTCGAGCCGTTGGCTGAACGGAAGATTCCCTCGCCGGTGCGCTCGCCCTGGGCATAGTCGCCCTCGTAGACGTCGCCGTTGTGGAACTTGTAGATTCCCTTTCCGTCCTGGATGTCATCCTTCCAGTCGCCGATGTAGGTGTCGCCGTCAGCATATTTGAACGTACCCTTTCCCGAACGCTGGTTGTCCACCCACTGTCCGTCGTAAGTGGTTCCGTCGCCCCAGTCGAAGAATCCGTTGCCGTTCTTCATGTCGTTCATCCACTGGCCTTTATACTGCGCTCCGTTCGAGTAGGTGTAAGTACCCCTGCCCTGTCGCTTGTCCTTGTACCAGTCGCCGTCGTACTTATCGCCGTTATAATAGTACATCACGCCGTGTCCGTGCTGGAAGTCACGGAACCAGAGTCCCACATATTTATTATTGTTCTGGAAATAATACGTTCCCTTTCCGTGCTGCTGGTCCTGCAGCCACTGTCCCTCGTAGCGTTCGCCGTCGGAGAAGGTGTAGACACCATATCCGCTTCGTTTGCCCTTCAGGTAGGAACCCTCGTAGGTGTCGCCATTGGTGTAGACGGTGGTTCCCTTGCCCTGCGGCTTTCCGCTCACCATCTCGCCCTTATACTGTCCGCCGTCGCGGGTGATGCAGGAGCCGAGCGAGATTTTCTGGGCAGATGCTGCCAGTGGCGACAGTGCCAGCATCAGGGCGAGCATCAGGGGCTTGCCTGCGGTTAAAGCCTTGCTCACCCACATAGGGTTGTTATATTCGTTTGTCTTATATTTCATGTCGATTATAGTCTTTATGATTTGAAATTCAGTCGATAAGATTCGATGTTCCGTCGATAATCTATCGATTCAATCCCCAAAGTTAGCGGTTTTTCGGCAAACAGCCAAATAGATTAAACAAATTTAAGGTAAAAAGAAGAAAAATAATAGTTATCAAGAAAAAATAATATCAAAACACAATAATCTGCCCATTACGCCGTTTCTAGAAAATAACAATTTTTATCGAACCCAGCAAATCAAACACATATATGATTTTGAATTGTGCAATAATAGACGAGGATCCAGGAGCCTTGGAGCTCCTGAAGAAGTACGTCGACGATACGCCGACGCTCAACCTCATTGGTGCCTATCCCAGCGCCATCCATGCAGTAGACGGTATTCGCCACAACCATCTGGATATTCTCTTTCTTGCCATCCACATGCAGCAGATCAGCGGACTGGAGTTTGCCAAGATTGTGCCTAAGAACGTAAAGATTATCTTCACCACTGCCTTTAAGGAATACGCCATCGAGGCTTACAAGGTGAACGCCTTCGACTATCTGGTGAAGCCGATTACCCACGAAGATTTCATGGGAGCCTGCGAGAAGGTGTTCAACAGCTACATGCAGGACAACAAGTACAATCCCATCAAGCGCGACAAGTTCCTGATTGTAAAGAGTGATTTCAGATATGTCCGCATCCCCTTCGAGAAGATTCTCTTCGTTGAGAGCCTGAAGGACTACGTGATGTTCCATCTGGAGGGTGGAGAATGCATCACGACGCTGAGCAACCTGAAAAGACTGGAGGAGAAACTGCCGGGGGAGATGTTCAAGCGGGTTCACCGTTCCTATCTTGCCAACATGACCAACTTCGACACCATCGAGCGCATGAAGATGATTTACGGCAAGTTGGCCATCCCGATTTCCGAATCCTTCAAGGACGAAATTCTCAAGTTCATCGAAGAGCACGAAATATAAAAAAATAAGTGCGCCCCCTTGCCGGAGGCGCACTTATTTTTTTATATTCCCGCAATCTGTCCCGGAGTAGAAACGAAGATATGGGCACCATGGGCGATGAGGAAATCCAAATCACGGAAGCCCCAGAGCACACTGATGCACGGCATTCCGCTGTTCTTCGCCGTCATCACGTCCACGTCGCTGTCGCCAATGTAAACCGCCCCGTCTCTGTCAGCATGCAACTGGCGCAAGGCTTCGTTCACGGTATCCGGAGCCGGTTTCTTCCTGATATCCTCACGCTCTCCTATCGCCACCTCTACCAGGTCGCCGAAGAAATGACGGCAGAGTGCCTGCGTTGCCGCATAAAACTTGTTGCTCACCACGGCAATCTGCTTTCCCCTGTCTTTCAGTTCCCTCAGCATCTCCATCACGCCCCTGTAAGGCTGCGTCGTGTCAAGATTGTGCATCATGTAATGCTGGCGGAAATCAGCATACGCCTTCTCAAACTTCTCGTTCTTCTCGCCATCCGGAACGGCTCTTATCATCAGCAGCTTCACGCCATTGCCCACAAAGCGGCGCACCTCATCCAGCGTTCTCTCGGGCATTCCGTTCTTCTTCAGGGCGTAGTTGCAGCTTGCCGCCAGGTCCTGCAGCGTGGAGAGCAGCGTACCGTCAAGGTCGAAGATGTAAGTATCGTAGTTAAACTGCGCATGAGGCGACATTCTCTTTACCCTGAAATCACCGCCATGCAGCACGCAGACGTCGTTGGTAAAGAGGCGCACCTCGTCGGGCGCACCCGTGGTGTAAGTGCTGTTCTCCTTCACCTGTCCGTAGGCGTAGCCCGTTCCCATCGTTCGGTTCTCGCCATACTCCCAGCGCTTGAAGGCCTTCGTCTCCGCATCCACCACCACATATTTATATTCCAGTGGCGATTCCAGCGCCATCACGTTCACCGAGAGCACCCAGTCGTCGCCCTGCAGATGGGTCATCGGCAGATAATGGTCGGTGTTCCATTCGCCCAGGGTTGGATGGTTGCCCAGCAGTCCCAGCGCCTCGTTCTCGTGAAGGCGTGGGGCGGAAACCTTGAAAATCACGGTCTGCTCGAAGATTGGCAGTCTTGCCACCTCGTCGCCCTTCCACTGGGCAGGCACGGTGTAGTTAGACACCTCTCCCGTCAGCTCCACCTCGTCGTCGAGCCAGAAGTCAGAAAAGATGTAGTTCATGTTGGCATCATAGGTGTAGGCACGGGGCGAACGCACCGACTCCCTTCTCATCAGGGCGCCCTTCGCATCCACCACCTTATAATAATAGGCGATGGCGCTGTATGGATGATGGCGGTTCTGGCGGGCATGCGTCTCTGCCAGCCAGTGGTAACCGTCTGCCGTGTTCAGTGCAAGATCGAGCGTCTCACGCTTTCCGTCGCGCGAGAAGAAGGTGATGTCAGCATGCACCGTCTCACCCCACTCCGCCTTATAGGCTATCGTAAATTTCATTTTCATATCTTCATTCCGTATTAAATCTATCATTTCTTCTATGCAGGTATTTTTACCATGCAAGGGTATTTTTATCCTGCAAAGGTACGGAAAAAGTTCATACCACGGATAAAGAAATCGGGAATTAACCTATTTTAATTGACAACGCTTTGCTATTTGCCATTTTTACTGTACTTTTGCACCGTAAAACGTTTATGTAGAAATACAGAACTTTCGCAAGCAGCATTTTCCCGTCCCCGAAGGGGGCGAACGTGAATAACCGCGGGTGGAATGACCAAAGGGAATGGAACCTGCGGATAGAGTATACACCCTCTCTTGCCGTCCCTGAAGGGGGCGAACAGTAGCAAGACGGGATGTGGTTCGCCCCCTTTGGGGACGATTCCTCCCTACTATTGGTTGTCCGCAGGTTCCATGACCTTCGGCCATTCCACCAGCGGTTATTGAGAGTTGGCCCCCTTCGGGGACCGGAGGGTACTTGCAAAACTTGAGTAGATAAAACGTTAAGATTGAAAAATCGTTTAAATCAGATAAATGAAAATGAAGAAAAAGTCAGTTTCTAAGTTGTATCTCTATGGGGCCATCGGCTGCGTGGCGGCGATTGCCTGCATAGGTTATCTCTACTGCTTCTCGGCGTTCTCGAAAAGCAGCGAAACCAAGTATGTGTATATCGACACCGACGATAATATCGACTCGGTATATAATAAGGTGGAACCCTTCGCCAAGAGCATCCCGATGCAGGCGCTCCGTACGCTCACCCATCATTCGGGCTACGCAGACCACATCCGCACCGGCCGCTACGCCATCCATCCCGGCGACGGAGCCTTCAAGGTGTGGAGACATCTGAAGAACGGACTCCAGGAACCGATGAACCTCACCGTGCCTTCCGTGCGCACCATCGACAAGCTCTCGGCAGAACTCAGCAAAAAACTGATGCTCGACAGCCTGGAAATCCGCAAGGCACTCACCGACGAGGCCACCTGCGAGAAGTATGGCTACGACACGGCCACCATCGCCTGCATGTTCATCCCGAACACCTACGACATCTATTGGAACGTATCCGTAAGCAAACTGCTGGATAGGATGAAGAAGGAGAGCGACAAGTTCTGGAACTTTGAGCGCACCCAGAAGGCGAAGGCGATGAAGCTCACCCCGGTAGAGGTAATCACCCTGGCGAGCATCGTGGACGAAGAGACCGCCAACAACGCCGAGAAGCCGATGATTGCCGGCATGTATTACAACCGACTGATGCTGCGCAACGCCGAATATCCAGAAGGAATGCCGCTGCAGGCAGACCCAACCATCAAGTTCGCCTGGAAGCAGTTTGGCCTGAAGCGCATCTACAACAACCTGCTGAGTATCAAGAGCCCGTATAATACGTATAAGAATCCGGGACTTCCTCCTGGTCCTATCCGCATCCCTTCGGTGGCAGGCATCGACGCCGTGCTCAACCACGTAAAGCACGAGTACATCTACATGTGCGCCAAGGAGGATTTCAGCGGTACCCACAACTTCGCCCGCACCTATCAGGAGCACCTGCAGAATGCGGCGAAATACTCCAAGGCACTCAACGAGAGAGGAATTAAGTAGGCTTCCGTTCTGAAAACCTGCATGATAATTCCCAAAACATACACAATTAATAGAAGAATCATAGGGAAACTTGCAAAATGTCACTCATTTTGCAAGTTTTCTTATTTTATATTTGGTAGTCTCCCAAAATAGTTGTAATTTTGCAGCATTAAACATTCCATTTAAAGAATTTATTACATGAACAGAACGATTATTACAGTAGTAGGCAAGGATACCAAAGGTATCATCGCCAAAGTTTGCACCTATTTGGCAGAGAAAGACGTCAACATCCTCGATATCTCCCAGACCATCGTGCAGGAGTATTTCAACATGATGATGATTGTCGACATGGGTAAGATGAACACATCTTTCGAAACTGTTGCCGATGAACTCGATGAGCTCGGCAAGAGCATCGGCGTTCAGGTAAAATGCCAGCGTGAGGAAATCTTCAACATGATGCACCGCATCTAAAAGATTCATCTAAAAGATTCATCTTTAACAGTTATTCATTTTTAAAATCAATAGAAGGAAAATGATCAATATATCTGAGGTAATAGAAACCAACAAGATGATTGAGCAGGAGAACTTCGATGTGCGCACCATCACCATGGGTATCAACCTCCTGGATTGTGCCACTTCCGATCTCGACCAGCTCTGTGAGAACATCTATAACAAGATAACCCGTCTTGCCAAAAACCTGGTGAAGACTGGTGAGGATATTTCTAAGGAATACGGTGTGCCTATCGTCAACAAGCGCATCTCCATCACTCCTATCGCCCTGGTAGGCGGTTCGGCCTGCAAGACCACCGACGACTACGTGAAGATAGCCAAGACCCTGGACAAGTGTGCCAAGGAACTGGGTGTCAACTTCCTGGGCGGCTACTCTGCCATCGTGAGCAAGGGTATGAGCAAGAGCGATGAACTCCTCATCCGTTCCATCCCTCAGGCAATGGCACAGACCGATTTCATCTGCAGTTCCGTGAACGTGGGTTCCACCAAGACCGGAATCAACATGGACGCCGTGCGCCTGTTGGGTGAAATCGTGAAGGATACTGCCGAGGCTACCAAGGACAAGGGTTCCCTGGGTTGCGCCAAGCTCGTGGTGCTCTGCAATGCACCGGATGACAACCCATTCATGGCAGGTGCCTTCCATGGTGTTTCTGAGGCCGATGCTGTAGTGAGCGTAGGTGTCAGCGGACCAGGTGTGGTAAAATATGCATTGGAGCAGGTGAAGGGCGAGAGCTTCGAGGTGCTCTGCGAGACCATCAAGCGCACAGCCTTCAAGATTACCCGCGTGGGCCAGTTGGTAGCCAAGGAGGCTTCCCGCCGACTCAACGTGCCATTCGGAATCATCGACCTCTCTCTGGCTCCTACTCCAGCCATCGGCGACAGTGTAGCTGATATTCTGGAGCTTATCGGACTGGAGCGTGCCGGTGCCCCTGGTACTACAGCTGCCCTTGCCTTGCTGAACGACCAGGTGAAGAAGGGTGGAATCATGGCTTCCTCTTACGTAGGCGGTTTGAGCGGTGCCTTCATCCCTGTATCTGAGGACCAGGGCATGATCAATGCCGTAGAGGCTGGTGCGCTGACCATCGAGAAGTTGGAGGCGATGACCTGCGTGTGCTCAGTAGGTTTGGATATGATCGCCATCCCTGGCGACACTCCAGCCACCACCATTTCGGGCGTCATAGCCGATGAGGCTGCCATTGGTATGGTGAACCAGAAGACCACCGCCGTGCGCATCATCCCTGTAGTGGGAATGAAGGTAGGCGACACCGTAGATTTCGGTGGTCTCTTGGGTTATGCGCCAATCATGCCAGTAAACAAGTTCAGCTGCTCAGACTTCGTGAACCGTGTAGGCAGAATCCCTGCTCCTATCCACAGCTTCAAGAACTAAGCAGGATTTTCAAGATATAATAGCTAGAAGCGGGTTGACGAAATCGTCAACCCGCTTTTATTTGTTAAACATTTCTAACGAATTTCGGATATTCTGAAAAATATTTGTATCTTTGTGTTCTTGAAATAAGTAATAAAAAAGAAATGCACAAGATAAAAACATGTGCTATATAAGTCGAACTTAATTAGTAATAACCATGAGCAAGTATTTTGCAGAATCAGAATTGATTATCAATGAGGATGGAAGCTGCTTCCACCTCCACCTCCGCCCAGAACAAGTGGCAGATAAAGTAATCCTTGTAGGCGACCCAGGTCGCGTAGCCCTCGTAGCATCCCACTTCGAGCAACAGGAATGCGAGGTTTCAAGCCGAGAGTTCCACGCCATCACCGGAACCTATAAAGGCAAGCGAATCACCGTGCAGAGCACCGGAATAGGCTGCGACAACATCGATATCGTGGTCAACGAACTCGATGCCTTGAAGAACATCGACTTCACCACCCGCACCGAGAAACCCGAGCACACCACCCTCACCCTCGTGCGCATCGGCACCTGCGGCGGTCTGCAGCCAGAATGCCCAGCCGGCACCTTTGTAGCATCGCAGAAGAGCATCGGCTTCGACGGACTCATCAACTTCTACGCCCGCCGCAACGAAATCTGCGACCTAGAAACTGAGGCAGAGTTCAAGCGCCAGGTAAAATGGATGGACCAGATAGGCAATCCATACTGTGTAGATAACGACCCGCAACTACTCAACCAGATAGCCGGCGACGATATGGTTCGAGGAATCACCATCGCCTGCGGCGGTTTCTACGGTCCGCAGGGCAGAGAGCTGCGTGCCCCACTCGCCGACCCAGAGCTTAATGCAAAGATAGAAGCATTCGAGCATAACGGATTAAAAATCAACAATTTCGAGATGGAGAGCTCCGCCCTAGCCGGTCTATCCCTCCTCTTGGGCCACAAAGCATTAACCTGCTGCATGGTCATTGCCAACCGCCGCACCAAGAAGGCCAACACGGGCTACAAGAGCACCATCGACAACTTGATAAAAGTAGTATTAGATAGAATTTAAAGTAAAAGAAAAATGAATCAAGAAGAATGTATCTGCGCCCTGGCAACCCCAGCTGGCGGCGCCATCGGAATCATCCGACTCAGTGGCAACAACGCCATTACCATCACCGACCAGGTTTTCACCGCAGCCAGCGGCAAATCCCTGACCGATGCCAAGCCCAACACCCTCCACTACGGAGAAATAAAAGATAAAAACGGCAACACCATCGACGACGTGATGGTAAGTGTCTTCAAGGCACCCCACAGCTACACCGGCGAAGACTCCACCGAGATTTCATGCCACGGCAGCAGATACATTCTGCAGCAAGTGATGCAGTGCCTGATACAGGCAGGTTGCCGCCACGCACAACCGGGCGAATACACCCGACGTGCCTTCATGAACGGCAAGATGGACCTCTCGCAGGCAGAAGCCGTTGCCGACCTCATCGCCTCCACCAACAAGGCAACCCACCAGATGGCGATGAGCCAACTGAAGGGTCACTTCAGCAACGAGCTCTCCACCCTTCGTGAAAAACTCCTCAAAATGACCTCACTCCTCGAACTGGAACTGGATTTCAGCGACCATGAGGACCTGGAGTTTGCCGACCGCTCAGAGCTCCACGCCCTGGCCGAGGAAATAGAGAAGAAGATAACCGCCCTCGCCCACTCCTTCGAAACCGGCAACGCCCTGAAGCAAGGCATCCCTGTAGCCATCGTGGGCAAGACCAACGCTGGCAAGAGCACCCTTCTCAACCGTCTGCTGCAAGATGACAAAGCCATCGTAAGCGAAATCCACGGTACTACGCGCGACGTCATTGAGGACACTACAGACATAGACGGCATTACCTTCCGCTTCATCGACACGGCAGGAATCCGATCCACCGACGACAAGGTGGAGCAGCTGGGCATAGAGCGCACCTATCAGAAGATAAAGGAAGCCAAGATTCTCATCTATCTCATCGACGGAAGCACTGATGATGACCAGCAGGATAAAGACATGGACGAGTTTATGGAGATTATTAATGACTACGACTGCCCGAATATAATCTTAGGTATCAACAAGTTTGACGACATCACGGAGTATGATGAAGAGAATATCAATGGATTCAACGCTATGACGGAAAGTCTCAACTCGTTCAATGCGTTCCAAAGCCAGTGTAGCGGAAAACCATTGAAGACACTCAACATAGTTCCGATGAGTGCCAAGTTGGGTTACAACATGGATGGTCTCAAGGAATGTCTGGTAAAGATTGCCAATGTTCCAGAGATTACGGAGAACGATGTCATCATAACGAATGCCCGCCACTACGAGGCGTTGACGAAAGCCAACGAAAGTCTGCAGCGAGTATTGGAGTCGATGGATGCCGGCATGAGCGGCGACATCATAGCCGAAGACCTCAAGATGGCATTGGAAGAGCTGGGCGAAATCACTGGCGGACAGATAAGTAGCCAGGAAACGCTAAACAACATCTTCAAGCACTTTTGCATCGGGAAATAACAGAAAATGGTAATAGGGAACGCAGTGCGTTCCCTATTACTTTTTATATTATTACTCCCCAAATTCCTCCTTCACATCAAAGCAAGGACAAGCCTTGGCAGAGAATTCATTATGTCCATGAACCACTGCCTCCGGATATTCCTCCTTCAGCTGCTTTATGAGCGCTTTCAGCGCAGCCTTCTGCTCGGGGGTTCGGGTGTCCTTCGGCTTGCCATCCTGGGATAAGCCGCCGATGTAGCATACTCCGATGCTCACGGTGTTGTGACCCTTGCAGTGGGCACCCACCTCTTCAACAGATCTACCTACGTGGATGCTTCCGTCACGATAAATCACGAAATGATAGCCGATGCTGAAAAAGCCACGCTCACGATGCCAACGGTCTATGTCGGCTACCGTGTAGTTGCGACCCTCTTGGGTCGCACTGCAATGAATGATGATTTCCTTAATCTTACGCATAATATATACTATTAAAATAAATTTATAATATAAAATCAAAAATAATCTATAGGGGGATTTCATCTGTCCACAAATCGATGATAGTCAAGCTGACACCCTCATGTGTCTTTACCCCCTTCTTCAATCGCTCATAAAGACGGTCGAAGTGTTCACGGGAATGAATCACAAGTCCAGTAGCAACTGCCTTACCCAAAATGATACAGCCCTTTTTCAACGTCAGCGGACCATTGCCCGGCATGAGATAAGGAAAATCAGTGGTGTATTTCGAAGCACGAACCCCTTTCTTCAGAAGAATAGGCATTTTCTTGCTCTGCTGATTTTTCTTTCCACTCTTCTTTTTCTCCTTGCTCATGACAACGGAAAAAAGATCTACCCAATACTCCCCTGCTGGCAATAAACGCTCAGGATGCTCCAAGGTGTTGCAAACCTTTACACCTTTTATTACCAATGTGCCATCCACACCCCAACGGGAATAGCGACGGCGATAAAGAATGATATTCATGATAATTGACAATTGATAATTAATAATTAATAATTGATAATTGATAATCTGGCTAAAGGTGGTCATCAAGGATTCATTTGATTGAAAATCCTTAATGACCGAAAATGACCGTGACCGTTAATGACCGGATGTATGAACGATCACTTACCTATAACCATATTCTATACCGTAGGCGAAACCTTCTGATAACGCATATCAGGCAGAACAGCTATCAATCCCTGCCGCTTCCAGTTTTTCAGCATCTGTCTTACCACCTCACGAGTCACGTTTGCCCCCTTCACGGCAATGCTTTGCTGCAATGCCTGCTCAAAGGAGAAGGTAACATCCAGGCGCTCGAAGATGGAATCATTTCTGCCACGGCGGGTGCGGTCGTAAGCCGTCTGTCCGCAATAGCTCTTCGACGAGAAGGCATCCTCTATGCGGCTACGGAAGAAGTAGAGCGCATTGTCGAGCTGATAATCGGCCAAGATGTTGAAGGCTGCAAGCATGGTTGGTGTCTGCATCTTTACTATCAACTCCTTCCATAACTGCGGATTCTGCTTCAACTGCTTCTCAGCGCCTTGAAAACCATGCTTCTGAATCAGCGTTTCTACCACCTTGCAGAGCATGATGCAAGTCATCATTCGCATTGTGGTAGGACAGATTCGGAAACGCTGACGGGCTTTCACCTTGTCATCATTCTTCATGGTTTCCAATCGAATCTGCTCCAGCCACTCCCTGCCCTTTGTCTCCAGTTTTGGAAGCGAAACTTCGCCCTCTATCAAAGGCAGCAGGTGGGCAATCTGCCGAATGTGTTCGCGCTGCGATTCGGTAAGGACATAGAGATTATCCGTAAGAGGAGTGAAGGTATTGTCGGGTGTGCGAGCCACTACGATTCGGCTTTGGAAACCATCCGTATAGTTGTTCACCACTCTATAGAGAGCATCGGGCGTTCCGCACATCACCACGTTCCATAAGAGTCTGTCTATATGAACATTCACAGCATCAGCACTTCTTGCCTCACGCTCGTAACTCGTCCCATCGTACGCCTGTCGGAGCATCACGGAAAAATCGCTCATTGCCGATTTCCATTTCTGCGCCACGGTGTCAGCTTCCGGAGTAAACGAGAAGGCGTGTTTGCCTTCCGTATTAGCCAGACGCTCGGCAAGATTTGCCACTGTATTGTTCAGCGTCAGGCATCTTACGGGCAGTTTCGGCTCTTCCGGCTGCTCCTTCTTGTTCTTCGCTGCACGCTTCTTGGCTCTCCATTCATCCTCCTGCTGCTGATACATTTTGTCCATATCCTTCACTTCCGAAGTCCATGCATCAACCACGGGGTCGATGCTTCCCTTGCCAGAGGCGAAATCACCTGCGATGTAAGAGATGAGGTTCAGCGAGTTCATCTTGCCGTGAACAGCCACCTTTACGCCCGTAGCCAGCATTCCGATGACCGGACAGATGGCAGTAATTACGGGCATTGCCAGGGGTGGTCCCACGGCGTTGATAGAATCACGCACACCCTGCGGCATCTTGGGCAAAGCATTGAAATAGAACATTTCGTCCTTGGCATTTGCCTCGTCCAGCGCATTCACCAGTGCCTCGCTGTCTTCATTCGCATTCCCATTCGAAGCCCCCTGTTTCAGCTTTTCCTGTCGCAGAGCGGCAAGCACATCCTTCAGTCGCTTAGGCATTTGCGTAATCTTCTCGTTCAACGCCGAGTTGATGCAAGCCATCTTCTCCTGCTTAGGGAAACCATCGTAGCAGGGAATGATCTGAGCCATGAGATTGCGGTCGAAGCCACAGATGTGGCGCAGGTTCACGGCAAGCTCGAAGGTAAGCGTATTGCGGTTGGAACGCATAGGCTCCTGACCATCATTATACATCTGCCACCACTTTTGGATGATTTCGGAATATGGGATTCCGAGGTAATCATTGCTGGATGATGAAGAAGAAGACGGAGCGGATGAAGCGGAAGCAGGCTGAACCTGATTCTTAGAAGGATTCTGAGGATTCTGAGAGGCTTGAACCTTTTGAGAATTATTCTGTTTTTCAAGAGATTTCTGATTCTCTTGATTTCCCAGATTATTCTGAGGTTCCAGAGTCTTTTCCTCTACATTCTCCAACCAAGGTTTGTAATGCTTGTTCGCCTTATGCGCCCCTGGAGGAAGTTCCTCCTGTCCATATTTCTCTCGCTCTTCCAGCACCTTGCCTTCAGCTGCCACGGCAGCTTCCTCATAATCATCCTTGAAGAGTTCGGGAGACAAGTAAAGCAAATCTTCAGCATCAGCAGAAGTTGTGAAATACACTCGGTTAATATCATGTGCCGAAGTATCCATCTCGCACTCCATCATCTTGGCAATTCTTACCTGGTTCTCCAGGATAGTCTTGCCCATCTCTCGCTTGCAAACCGCATGACCGCCCTGTCTTGCGCTGCGTTCCAGCATCAGCAGACCGTACTTTTCCGGCTCCTGAAGCATCAGCTTAGCCGCCTTCTCGAAGTCCTGCTTATCATCCAGGTCGAAGCCGAAAGCCCGGCTAGGAAGCTTCGTGCCCTTCACCACGCCCTGGGGATAATGCCCGGAGTAGTTAAACTGCACCAGTCTTCGCTTCGCCCCGTCGTTCCCCTCACGAGCCAGTCGCAAGTTCGCTTTCTGTTCGTAGCTTCCACGAATCTTTCTGTATTCCTCTTCCGAGGTGATGGAGCGGGCCACCTTGTGCCCGTTCTCCACCCTTATTAAATAGCAACTCATCTATATTCTCTCTCCTATCGCTTCAACTGATAATCCACCACAGCCTCAGCAGCCTCTTCCGCCTCCTTCACCAGCGCACTTCCGATGTTGATTCCTTCATCGCAGAACACCTTCAAGGTGAGCTGGATGGCTCCATCCTTGGTCTTGCTCACACGACCGTGCGCCAACTTTCTGATCAGTTCCGACTGAGAGCGGATTCGTGGTTTAACCACGAAATCAAAAGTACCATCCGAAAGCTGCTGGGCAACGCCCTGCGAACGGAATCCCTGCACCTTCTCTCCCCCTCCGTGCTCAATAGGCGCAAAGAGGAAACACTTGCTTTCATCATAGAAAGCCATACCACCCAGCTGCACGTGCTGGCTACCATTGTTATTCACCTGCTGGCCATTAACCTGCTGATTGTTTACATTTATCTTCATAAATACTTAAATTAAAATAAGGTTGAACGAAAGAAGTGTCGTAAGTTTCAGTTTGCGCAAATTATCCCGGGACAATTCTTACTCCACCTATTTCAATTCAAGATTCATTACTTGCCGAGCTTCTCAATATCTGTTACGAGGATATCCTGATAAACCTGACCATTATACTCACGAGCCGTGAATCGGAGCGTAACCGCCACCAATGTTCCCGGAGCAAACTTACACTGAGCCACATTGCCCAGCATAGCCGCAGCATATTGGTTCTCGTACTTACCGCCCATCTCCTGCAACACGATGTTGCACTTCATCATCTGGCCGTTCTCACTCTTCTGACTCTGTACAGCGAAAGCCTCGCCCTGCTGTACCACTCTCATGATCTTACTATTCATATCATATTAATGTACGAAGATGTTTCAAGATCTCTTTGATATTTCGAGCTGTCTTGTTCTTCGACGATGCAAAGGTAGGGAAAAAACAAAAGCACCGCCCATACCATGTGGTACGAGTGGTGCTATCTTTTTTGCTTGAGGTACTAAGTTTTTTAATTTGTGGTATTATCTATGTAATTTTTGTGGTATTATCTATTCTCATATCCTACGTAAAAGAGTTCATTTTATATTGAACATAAAAATCGATACATTGTTTGAACTTCAAGCCAAACTCTCTTTTTGCTTTCAGCCTTCTATCTCCTTTATCCCATTCCTCGATTTTGTTTCCCTGTTCATTTATAGTTTTTCTCAATGCACTTTTGTCTAGACCTGCACTAAAGATTGAATTCATCTTTTTACAAAAAGCATTCACATTGTCTTCTATCCATTCTTTTTCCAGTAACACACAGAAGAAACATACCCAGTAAGCCTTAGGTATATTCTCACTCATCTTATCTATAATAGTGAGCACCATTGGTGCATGCATATTAATGCCAGACTTCTTGGCTTCTTCTTCACTAAATTTGCATTCTATCTGGGAAAAATCAAAATCAAATATCTTACTAGGCACTCTATTCGCTTCTCTCAACTCATCAATATCCTGATAAACATAAGTAAGCGTTAATACAAACGTAAAGAAAGCACAGATCTTATCCTCATCCTTTCTTATCTTAAACAGCAGTCTGCCGGCTTTTACCTTATCCAGAGAATACTTACCACCCTTAAAAACGCAAATGCTCCTAAAGCAGTTATACAACTTATTGGCGTTCATCTTCTTGGGAATTTCATGCTCGGAAAAATCAATTTCAGTCTTATAGTCATCCTTCTGCTTTTTAGTGACGTTGACCTCAATATTATCCAATACGCCTGACTTGAAGAGTTCAATAAGAACCTTCTGAACATGTACTTTTAACGACTCTTCGGTTATTTCATCATCCAAATACATTTTTCTCCATTCCTTATGAGATTTCAGTACAAAGGATCCAATCTTATTGGTATAGGCAAACAACTGATTATTATAGAGGTCTTCATAAAGACTTCCCCCATGCTTTGCATCTATTATATTTGCAATATTCAGAAGTGCAGCACAAAGTTTTTTTAGTGCAGAATCTATGGCAAAATCAAGAACCTTATCATTAAATACATTATTATTCATCAGGTTGTTGATGGTTGTCTTGAACTTATCTCTTTCCGTATAGGTAAGCCCATCGAATTGATTCTTATTGTTGTCATCAGAAGAGGTTTCGGGAACCGGTGGCAACATATCAGCCATACTATTGGCAAATAAGGATTTGTCCATATTCAGAGACTCATAGGTCAAAGAAGAAGCATACTGATTAATCTTAGATTTAGTTTCTATCCAAGTTTCCCGGTTACTCCATTCCACGTAATCAACATCTCTATCAATATCGATGATTAGATTAGTTTTAAGTTTCTGCCCTATCTTTTCAAACATTTCGCTACTTTCAAACATAGCAATAAGTAACGATAGTTTATGAATGGTTCTATCGCCAGCACAATCCCCATAGCAGGTTTTATATTCCTGCATGAGCATTTCCAAATCCTTTAAGTATCTTGTTTTGTCTGCTGCCATATGATTAGTATTAAAAAAGCGTGGGCAAAAACCCATACGCAATCATCGCTCAGAGGCCGACCAAAGCCCTAACTCCAGATATACATACAAGTCTTGCCCACGTCGTAGATTTTGACTTCTACACACATGAGCGCCGCTTGTTGCCATCCTTGAAGTTAGCTTATCTTCTGTTGAAGTTTGGTCGTTTCTGAGCGATAAGATTTATACTTGCTGACAACGCTTTCCGTGCACCTACCTATAGGGATAGGCTCCTGTTTCTATATCTTTTCTTTCCTTATATTATAATAGTTTATAAATCAATGAATCGTTCTACGAATCGCTTGAACTTTTCAATGACAGTTTTCTTTTTCTGTTCACGTTTATTGCCGGCACCAAAGATAGGCATCGGGGGCAGTACTGTTGTAATAGCCATTCCACTCTCCTCTACGTAACCGTCATGCAGAGACTTGGTGATAAAATCACGGGTTGCCTCTTCCTTTAGGTTCTCTTCGCTAATAATGACTTCCAGTTCCCTTTCCATCTGCTGACGGATGTAATTCTGCCATTCTTCGTAAACATCAACATCCTTACCTTCTTTTATGACATGAAGGTAGCCCTCTATGAGGTCTTTCTTATCCCTCAGCTTCGGACTTGATGTTATGCAACGGATAATATCCTTGATAAGATCTGCATCTTCACAGTTGCTATCATGATATTTTTTCACAAGAGCCAGGATGTAAGGAATATCAATATCAAACTGGCGAATCAGTTCTATCTCAAATTCCAAATC
>ENA-UERG01001019-UERG01001019.1-human-gut-metagenome-genome-assembly--contig:-NODE-1019-length-25238-cov-9.845515_pt1 | contig 25238 bp, 26 predicted proteins | sample MGYA00242954_ERZ507954 | MGnify/ENA primary metagenome ERZ507954 (study PRJEB26167, sample SAMN06115478) | human gut metagenome | host: Homo sapiens | place: China:Sichuan | collected 2015-01-21... | reverse complement strand
CCGTTCGGTATCAATAATAATGCGTTCCCGTCATCGTGATATCCGCATACAACACGATATCGCCTACCGTTCCTGCGAGAAATTCACCCGTAAACGGCTGAGTTAAATTCCAGTCGAGATGCCAACCGCTGAATCTGTACGTTGCCGAAGGGCTTCCGCTACCCGAATGGTAAATGCCGCCGCAACCGTAATCTCTTTTAAGCGTGCTTACGACATTGAAAGTTCCACCGCCATTTTAAACAGCAGGCTTGCCATACGGTTTTCAAACGCGCCGAGTGTACCCTGCAAGGTAGAAACGATCACCTGCGGGAAGTATTCTTTGCCGTCGTTTGCCGTAAGATAACCGCAATAAAAATTGATTGCTTTCTCTATAAATTCCGAGCGACTTTTCACGTTTTCCGCGCGGTATAATTTCTCAACTTTTCCCATCGTTTCTTCGCGTACCCACAGCGCGAATTTTCTTTTATCTTTCGGCTCGGACATTGTTTTCTCCTCCTTTGCGTTCTGCAACGCCTTGCTTTTTCTTTTTGTTTCGCCGTATTTTCTAATACCCGACTCTTTTCTCTGAATCTGTCTTATTTTGCAACCCCTTGCCCGTTTTTCTCAAAATTCCTTATGCGGTCGGCGTTGCCGTCCGCTGTAAGATGAGAAGGGGTGCTACTGCAACCCCTTCGCTTATTCCTGCAAGCAAATAGGGAACGACTACATTTCAAGTTTCGGTTCGTTTCCGCCGCTTTTTACTTCAATTGTTTCCGCTTCCCTCTGCACAAAATTTTCTACTATCTGCCGCGCGTTCGATATAAACGCCAAGTATCTCGGATAGTCGTATCCTTGCGTATCTACGAGAATTCCGTCGTCTCCCGTTTTTAAAAGAAGCAACACCCAGGCGTCTTGCCCCGTTCGCCCTTTCAGATATTCTCTGTCTTTCAACGGCTCTTTCAGCACACTCCTGTATTCCGCATCCGAAAGCGTTATCACGTCCGACACCTCGTATGCGCGGGGCTTTATTTCCGGTTCTTTGCACCGTAAAACGGCATTGATTTTCATACCCGTCTCTCCTTAGTTTTTGCATAGAAAAAACGCCGCGTTTACACACGACGTTTTGCTGTTTGTTTATAAAATTTTACATATCAAGCTTTCATTTACGCCTTGATATGATACGTTTTTCCCCCATTATCTGCATTTAACCTATTTTAACCTATTTTTTTTAAAAGATTGTAGGTTAAATCATGAAAAGCAAAGAATAAAAACCATACTCCAAGTCGAAATTATTGTTTTTCGAAATAATCAAGCAACGCTTTGTAATGATCTTGTCCGTCCAGGCAAGTGTCCGTCAAGTAGCCTTTTTCCGACTTCCATTCCTTTAAACCGCGATAATAAAATGCTTTCTTGCCGTCCTCGATAATAAACGGCACGATATTAAACCGCAAGCATTCTTTGAAACAAATCAACCTTCCCACTCTGCCGTTTCCGTCCTGAAACGGATGAATTTTTTCAAAATTGTAGTGAAATTCTATGATATCGTTTATCGTAACCTCTTTTTTATTGTATTCGGCAAGCAATTTTTTTATCGCCGCAGCTACTTTCGAAGGCGGCGTTGTTTCGTTTCCGCCCACTACGTTTGCTCTTTGTTTATACTCGCCGACGTTAAACCACGGCAGGTAAGAATCTTTCGTACCCGTTTTCAGTATTTTGTGCAGCTTTTTAACGATTTCTTCTGTCAACGGTTCTTCGGCGCAGTCGATCACATAGTCGATTGCGCGAAAATGGTTTGCCGTTTCGATAATATCATCCACGGGTAATCCCTCTTCCGCGCCGATCGTGTTCGTTTCGAAAATAAGTCGAGTCTGATCCTCGGAAAGTTTACTGCCTTCGATACGGTTTGAATTATACGTCAGTCGTACTTGCGTTTCGTGATACAAGCCGCCGCTGATTTTTGCGTTTTTTTCTTCCCGCAAAATCTGCAACACTTTATTGTCGCTGACTTCCTCAAACAAGTCTTCTTTTTTACAGCCGAAAAATTCGCATAAACGTAAAATTACGTTATCCGCGATTTTTTCGCCTTTCGATATTTTCGCTATCGTTCGTGAAGATATGCCGATTTTTTCTGTCAACTCGGATTTTTTTAAGCCGTTTTGTTTAAGCAAGCGCGTTAATCCGTCATACGATATCATAGTTAAGTCTCCTTTATCTTTACTTATTATAGCATATTATCAATAAAAAGTAAAGATTTTACGCCGGATTAAAGAAAAACAGTAAAGATTTTTTATTACCTTACCCGTATTCTTCTCTTACGCTTTCGAGAATTGCCGAAATTTCGTCAACCGAAAACGCCGTATAAAACGCGCCGTTTATCTTCTCTACGAGTTCTTCGTCCGTTTCCGCAGAAAAACATTCCGTCAGCTTTTCCGCAACGTCGTCGCCCGAAAGATTGAAAAGCGCAAACGAATATACCGCCTGCGCTTCCCGTATCTTTATTTCGCTATATCCCGCTTCCGTCATCGCCTGTTCTATCTCGGCGTAGCGTTTTTCTTCTGTTTCCTGCCTGTCCTTTACAATTGTCTGCACGCCGTCCGTATTTATATCCATACTGCCCGAAAATATCCCCAGCACTACCGCCGCGGGCGTCATTAAAAGCACGAGACTTCCGAGGATAATTCCGCCGACCACTTTCCGTCCTTTTTTATTCGACAGCACCGCCGTTCCTATTTTTTTGAGTATCGGGATTATCGGTACTGCCATTATCTTCCGCCTCCGCTGCCGAACAGTTCCGCCTTATATCCCGGCGCGATGACTTCAAGCAAGTATCTCTCGTTCCCGCAACGGTATAAACACGTTCCGCGTTCGGGATAGCGTATGAGTTCGAACTCGCTCGGCTCTATCTGCAACGCGTCCATATATTCCTTCGGGTTGATTTGCCCCGCATTGAATAAAAATTGATGCGTCGGAATAGAAAACAGCGGTTTCGTAAATTCGCAGATCGAAGGCAGAAGGAAGTCCTCTATATTCTGACTTGCGAGTATCACCGACGAGTCCTTTTTTCTTACTCGCTTCATCGCGTTGCGGATATATTCTATCGCCGTCATATTCGTTAAAAACAAATACAATTCGTCTATGCTTGCCGCCGTATTTCCCTCGCCGAGCAACCTGTTCGACATATACGACAGAATATTAAACAGCATAGCGTCTTTCAGCCTGCGGTTAGAGTCCATCAGCCCTTTCACGCCGAAACACAAAAAATCGCCCGCAGTAATATTCGTATGCCCGTCGAAATACTTACTTTCCGCGCCCACGCACATAGAGTGTATGCCGAGGCACACCTCCTGCAACGTTTCTTCAGAATACAAGTATTTCTTTCCTTTATCGTACAAGATATATTCCTCTTCGCAAAGCGAGTAAAAGTCCGACATCGTGGGATAATCTTTCGCGTTTTTCTGCGTATAGTCCGTCTGATCCGTTATGCCGAATTTATCGTAAAGTTTCGTTAAAAGAATTTCTATCGTGTCGATTTGCCTGTCGTTGAAATCTTTATACGACTTGAAAAAGTCTTTTAAAAACGCGATGTGTTGCGAAAGTCGCGTTACTTTTTTAAACGCCTCGGGGCAGTTCTCGGTATTTTCTTCTTTCCTGCCCGTTTCGTCGAGTTCCGTCCACGCTTTCGGCTCTAATGGGTTTATTTTATATTCGCCCGATAAAAAGTCTATATAACACCCGCCGAGATTTTCGCACAAGTCCTCATACTCACTTTCGGGGTCAAGGCAAATCACTTTTTTGCCCGATTCGCGGATATTCGTGAGTAATAATTTCAGCAAATAACTTTTCCCTTGTCCGCTGTTGCCGAGAATTAAAACGTTGCTTGTGGTTTTATCTTCCGCGCGGCGATCAAGGTCTACGATTACGTTCGTGCCGTATTTATCTCTGCCGATATAAAACCCGTTCGGATCGGTTTTGCCCGAGAACGCGAACGGGTAGAAATTCGCCGCCGAGCTTGCGGGCAATACACGCTCATACAGCGTTCCGAATTGATTTGCGCCGAAAGGCAGAACAGACAAAAATCCTTCTTTTTGCCTCAGCGTAAGCCTGTCCACCGTAATCTTCGCCCGCGCAAGTTCCATAAGCGTTTCGTTTTGAAGTTCGCGTAAACTTTCAAGCGATTTCGCCTTTAATTCGATAAACACCGCGCAATGAAGTAAACACTCGCGGCTCTTTCTTAAACCCGCCAAAAGGTCTATAACGTCCTGCAAATTGCCCTCGGCTTCCACGCTGTCCGTCATATCGTCCGCGGCGGATTTCATCTTGTTTTTTCTCGTGGCGTTCTGAATGATTTTGCGTTGTTCCACCGCTTCAACGAGCCTATGGTACACCCTTAGCGTTACGCCGTTTTTGTCCGCGATTCTCGCAAGTATCGCTTGCTGCTCGGTAAGCGGCGGATATTCTCTTACCGCCCACACGCTTCTGTATCCGTCGCCCACGATATAATGATCCACGTTGAATTTGACGATCCCCGGCAGTACGCAATCGAAAAAGTTTTTCGTTTCAAGCCTTTCCGCCTTTTCGGGCGATATTTTTCTTTTTGTCATTTTTTATTCTCCTCTTTTCACACATAAAAAAATCGGCTGACTACTTTTTAAGTCAACCGATAGAAGTTTAATTTTTGTTTTTACATTGTAAGCGTCGGCGAAATATTCTCTTCGATATTATCTTCCGAAAGCCCGTTCGTCGCCTCCGACAACTCACGTACGGTGGCGGTCAAATCGTGTTGTCTGCCGATATCCGTTACGTCTATTTTTCTTACGCACTCGGCAAGCCATTCGTTTTCCGAAACAAGTTCCGAAATAATATCATAAATATTATCGCCGTCAAGCTTTTCTTTTGAAATATACCCCGATCCCTGACGATGTTCGAACCCGTGCTTTTTCAATGACGCGCCCAACATTCTATATCCTTTCGGATATAATTTCAACTCTTTCATCTTATTCGTATCGAGATCGAAATTTATCGCCTTTCGTTTTGTTCTTTCCATTTTTTACACCGCGAATAAAGGATTTGTTTGTCTTTGCCGCGCAAGAATATCGATATTTTGAAGAGGCAGCGTTTCATCGTCTTCGTTATCCTGCATAATCCATTTTTTGCAATATGCGCCAAACCATTTCTGTTTTTTCAGCGTTATATTCGCAAGTGCCATACACGTATAATAATCTTTCTTCGGATTGCCGATATAAAGCACCGCGCCGTCTGCCTGACGCTCTTTTTCGCAACCGTATTTATCAAACTTCGCGTCGATTACCCGCCACATATCTTCCAACTTATATTTCCCGTCTTTTTTCACCCGCTCTTCGTCGAGTTGTATCAGCATCTTCATCATAAGGCCCTGTCCTCCTTTTACCTCTATTATACGGCATTTTTCCGCATTTGTCAAGCAGAACGCGCCCCACGCCCTAAACGCGCGGTTATTCTGCGCGATCCAAATCGAAATACTGTTCGCCGTCGTAATCCGGAACATTTTCCCCCGACTGCGACGCGTCAAAATACAAGGCTATAAGGCGTTTAATCTCGTCTTTCCCCATTCTATGCACGTCGAACCCTTGCTCGGATAGCACCTTTCGCACCGTGTTGGCATAGGCGAATACCTGCGGCGGCTTCATATTCCTGCAACGCAACGCAAACAAGAATTTCCGCGCCGTAGTGAGTTCCGTTTGTATTCCGTCCAAAAAAGCCTCGTCTTTTTTCAAAAGCCTTTTCACTTTCAGATTGTCTTCGCTTTCCGCGCGCTTTTCAAGATAGGCTTTGTTATCGTCGAACCGCTCCGCCGAATCAACACACGCCACCTCTATATCCGGCAAGGCGGATAACGCAAGCGTCAGTTTCCGAACTTTGTTTTCTACGCTTTCGTAACTCAATACCGAGATATTCGTCGGAATGATCGTAAAAAACAGCATTTCGCCGTTCGTCGTCAAAAGTCCGTATTCCGTAAAGCCTTTGATCCCTATCAGCGACTGTACCGTCGCTCCGCTCTTCTTTTTCCGTTTTGTTTTCATTTTTTACCTCACAAAAAAGCACCGCCCGTAAGCGATGCTTTTTACCGTTATTTTCGTTTTATTTCAGCGTTAATCCGTTTTTTTGTTCCTCCACAATTTCATAAGCGGGAACAATTATTTTATCGTATCTCGCGCAAATATATTTCGTGTAAAATTCTTTCTGCAATCCGGTAATCCCTTCCGTTGCATAAATAAACCGTCCGATTTTTTCTATATCGATTTGCGGATATATTCTCTCTATCGCCGCATTGCAATCGGCGTTTTCCGCGCCCGTCATAAAATCGTAATAGTTGATTTTCTTCTTGTCTATCTGAATTGCAGAAGTTGGGAATCTGAAAATTCTCTTATCCAACTCTTCTTCGTCGGAAAGGACGGCTTTCATTACGTTTTCATCCGCCTGCGGCAACAAACAACTCCCGCAATCGTAAATCGGCGCAATTTTCGCCTTTCCTGTTTCGCTTTCTACTATAAAGCCCCAATTCCCGTTATGCCTGTCGAAGTTGCCGAGCAACGCGTCCACTACAAAAACATTCCAGAAATGCTCCGTCAATTCTACCGGATCAACAAACTGCTGTTTTTCCATCGTTTCCGTAATGTCTTCAAGTTCCGTTCCCGTTCCGCCGTGTTCCGAATCGATTACCGTGTTTTTTATCGAGCAAAAATCGTACAGTCTTGCGCCGTTTGCGGTAAAATCTTTGCACGCGCATACGATTTTTTCTTTTCCGCCGACCGTAAACGTTCCGAGCAAGGTCTTCTGCGCCTCGATTCCGATCATATTAAAAATCGTACTGCCGAAATGTTCGCTGATACAACTATTCGTATACGAAAGCTCCGTCGGCTTTTCCTGCCCGGATGGCGGAAATTTCAGCATGTACTCTTCGCCGTTATATTCCACTGCGATTTTCTTGCCGTTCGCCCCGTTATATGCGCGGCTTAAAATTCGCTTGCATTTCGTGAAATCTATCATTTTCCGCCTCCGAATAAATATTTCTTCCTTAAATAATCCGCGTGTTCGGGCGTGATTGCGCCTTCGTTTATTTCCGCAATATTAATGCTCCCGTACAACTCGCCCCACAAACAGTCCATTATCGTAGATCCGTTCTTCAAGCCGTCTTTGTACGCGTCGAGATCGTTCTGCAAATATTCGGGCAAGCCGTATTCGTAACTGCGTTCCCGTTCTTCGTCGAGCTTTTTCTTCTTTTCCGTTCCCGTCATAGCTTTGCCCTCCTTGCCTGTATTATACAGATTTACTCGCTTAAAGTCAAGCGGTTTCACCTTTCACGCCCGTTTTATACGCGTTTTGCCGTTATTTCTCCCATTTATACGTCTGCTGTTCGGTTATAAAATACCGCGCGGCGTAGCGTATATAATACAGCACCGTAGCGTCGTCCTTACGAATCGTTAAAAATCCGTAACAAAGCGTTATCACGGCGGGCAAATAGATTTTCAAGCCCGCTAAAGCAAGCACCGATACAAGCGCGGCTACGCACAGCACGGCAAAATCTTTCATTCCCCACAGCCACAAATTCGCTTTGGATTTCAAGTTCTTTGGATATAAATATTTCATTTTCTTCTCTCCGTTTATTATGATTTGCAGGGCTATAAGTCGCTTATCCGTATTCTTATAGCCCGGCATACCCTATCGCCTTGCTTAAAGCGTTCACGATCGGGCGGATGTCTTTCCCGTAATCCCAATCAAGATTTTCAGATTCTTCACGCCGTATCCCCGACTTGTACGCCGCCTTATGCAACGTAAACTCACCGAGTAATTCCGTGTTCTTCCGCGCGAAGGTTACGCCGTTTTCCTGCCCGTAACGCCTTACGAAAAGCAATATTTCCGCCGCGTCGGAATTATCGTATAAATAGCAATCGTACACGCAGACGGCGTTCTTGCCGAATCTCATCGTTACCGTCCTTCCGCTCGTTAAGTCAAGCGTTACCTTGCCGTCGGTTTCGGCATAACAAAATTCAGCGGAAACGTTGTTAATCCGCTCGTTGTTCTTACAAGTCCTTGCCATACAAAAAATCGCGGCGAAAAGCAGAAGAAGATTGATCGCCGCGAAAATAATTAAACTTTTCTTTTTCATTATCCCATTGTCTGCTCCCGTTTCTGAAATTGTCCGCAAAATTCCTGCGGCGTTTGACCGTATTCTGCCTGGATCGTTTCCGCAATCATATCCTTAATCAGTTTTTCTTCCGTTTCCGTCGGCACATAGTCGAAATACTCGCTGCCTTTCGGCTTATCTATCTCGCATTCGATTCTTAAAGTATCGTCAAACGGGTTATACTTCGCATACACATTCAACCATACGTCGTCATCGTCTTTTGTGCTTGTCCCGAACTTTTTGTCTACGTCGAACCATGTTTCTATATACGCCGTTATTTCGGTTGCGTATTCGCCGTCAACGTCCATACCACGATCAACGGCTATATCTTTTCTTTCAAGTTCGTTATTTTCTTTCATCTGCCGCTCCTTGCTATGGCGCGGCTTAAATTGATTGCCGTGGTCGTCGCGTGTACCACGTTCATCATATTAAATTTCGCGGAACTGTCAAGCCCGAACTGCTGCGCGATTCTCGGCACTTCGCTTGCCGCAAGCATTATGCCCAAGCCTAACAGCATATTTACCGAAAACGTCATCAGCCCCGCGAACAATAACGTCGTCTGCATAAACGCCGTCAGACACAGCGCGGCGACTTGTTTCATCCATTGCACAAACCCATCAGTATACCCTCTCGGCACGGAAAACATATACAGCGAGCCTACCGACATTTGTACAAACAGAATTCCCCCGCGCTTGATATTCTGAAAAAATACCTTTATCACGCAATACGCGAACGCGATTAACAGGCACACGTTCAAAAGCAGATTGCCCGCGGCTTTCAGCGGCGCGAACGTGTTTCCGAGCACAATCGTCGCCCGCGACGAAAAATCGATTCCGCTTTGCCACGAGAAGATCCGCGCGAGTTCTCCCGCAAACGTGTTTTGCAGCGATATGCAGAATTTATATAATTCTATCGGCACGAGCCCTATCAGCGAACACGCGAAAAAACCTTTTAAAATATTGAGCAGTGTACTCTTTATATTCGCTCTTCCGCTTTGGTACTCTACGGCTAAATCGAAAATAGCGACAACCACCCCCGCCGCGAACAACCCCCAGCCGAACAGCGTAAACAATTGCACGATTGCCCTTATCCAGGCGAGATCGAATATCTCCGCGCCCATATTCCCCATCATCGTAAAAAAGTCCGCTATAGCACTGTAAACGCTGTTATACAGCCACCGCATCATCGCGTTCCAGATAGAATCCGAAATCGCCTTCGCCGCGCTCGCAAAACCGCCCGTGATCGCGTCTACGATCGAACGCAGAAGATCTTGCAACCATCCAAACATTTCGCTTTACCCCCTTATCCGAGTATTTTCCAGATATACAGCGGCGCGGTGAGCGTAAACACAAGACATGCAAACAATATGCACGGCGCGGTGAACTCGAACTGCCCGTGCTTTCGGTAATCGAAATACGCCGTGCCGAGTTTTACGAAAAACAACACCGCGAGAACCATATCCACCACAGGGAAGATTACGTTGTTTACGACCCTTTTTATCTGTTCTTTCGCCGTCGTCCAGGTCTGTTCCACCGCACCCGCCACGTCGCCCGGCTTAGTCGAGGCGGCAAACGCCGATATTTTCGGTTGACTTATGCTTATTACCACCAGCAGCAAAAACACCACCGACATTACTATCCAAAACGTTCTTCTCGTATGATTTATTTTCGCTTTGATCATAACTTTTGCTCCTTTTCAAAAATTTCGTTACTTCCGCGTGTGACACGCGTTTTACGGGAATTCGCAAGTTCTCGCAGAATTTTATTTCTTCTTTCATTCCGTTCGAAATCACGTCCCCAAATACCCAAAGTTCGTCGCAATACCATAACAGGCTCATCCCCGCGCTCATTCCCAATGCCCGCTCCTGCGGGTTGTCGTCGTCCAGACATAGCGCATAGAAATGAGTCGTTATAGGCGCAACTCCCTGCTTTAACGCGTACTTTGTATACAAAACCGCGTTTTCTAAATTTTCCTTGACGTTTCCGCCGAGCGGAGCGCAGATATATACTTTCTTTTTCATACGCTCATCCGTCCTTCTCGTTTTTTCTATCCACCCCCTTTATCCGAAAAACATAACGCCCGCCGACAGCGCGTTTTCGACTTCTTCCTGCGATATCTCTTCCGGCTCGGCAAACCTTTTGAGACTTTCCTTTACTTCTTCGTCGGTAAGCGAACGGAATTCGTCGCCGTCTTCGCCGACAATGAAAAACGGACCGGCGATTACATCGTTTCCGATCCGTCTGTTTCCCCGCATTCCGTTTAATTTGCCTTCTTCGTTACAAATAAGAAGTTTTTCATTATCTAACGGCAAAACTTCGATATACCCGCCTACCGCCTCCTGCTCGGCTTCAAGAGTATTCTCTATCTCCGTTTCGTAAGCGGGTTTACCGATATGATCAACGATATCGAGATTTTAAAAACCTATCGTGAAATAGGTTGCGAATACGTGGTAATTCCCTACGTAAATCCCGAGCACCGTTCAGGCGGAGATAAATTCGGAGAGCTTATCGAAAGCGCGAAAAAAATCGGTGCCAAGGCAAACGAACTCGGAATGAAATTGGCTTACCATAACCACGACTTTGAATTTGAGAAAATCAACGGCGAATGCGCCTTAGACGTTCTTTATAAGGAAGTTCCCGCCAATCTGCTCCAAACCGAATTAGACACCTGTTGGGTAAACGTCGGCGGCGAAAACCCCGCCGATTATATCCGCAAATATAACGGCAGATGTGAAATTGTCCACCTCAAAGACTTTGTAGGTCAAAAGAGTGAAAACATGTATTCTCTCATCGGCATAAAAGACGACGGCAAAAAGGCAGATAAGCAATGTTTTGCATTCCGTCATTTAGGCGCAGGCGTACAGAATTTCCCTGAAATTTTAGCGGCTTGCGACGAATGCGACATTCGTTGGTTGGTTATAGAACAAGACGTTCCCACCGAAGGACTTACAAGTTTTGAATGTGCAGAAAAGAGTTTGCAATATCTGAAATCTTTATCACCTTCCTCTAAAGCTGAAAGTAAATCCAAAATTTCAGACAAAAGAATCGTAAACATGCGAATGAGCTCTGCATATATGATATGCGCCTCCAAAAGTCAAACAAACTTTTGGAGGCGCATTATTTTGAAAGGGGTTATACGTATTTTTTAATTTTCTTCGTCTTTGTTCGCCCGTTTTTGCAGGCTTCTTTGTGCATCTTGAAAAAAACTGTTTCCGATATTATAATAATTCCTCAAAAAAACAAGAAACAAATCCCTTCTCGATTAAAAACTCAAACGCCTGTTCCAACTTTTTTCGAAAATCAGCCTGATATTGAGCATAATCCTCATAAAAATACTGTTCGTGAATCATAATTTTCACCACGTCACGATCCTGTAAATTTTGCAACTGTCGGAGATTACCGGCACAACTAAAACAATTTAATATAACGTCAATCCCCGCATATGCAATTTTATCAACGCTTACAATTTCGCCGGCTCTTATCCTTTCAGAATCCGCCTCGGAAGTTAAATAAGATTTTTTAGGCATTGCAGAATTACCGTATAGTCCCAATAAACCTTTTACCCCCAAATTCTTCAAAGCATTCAATCCCTCCGCCGTTATTTTCGTGCAATGAATCGTTGTCGTAGCAGCTAAACTTTCACTCCCTGCAAAGCGTAAAATCTCACTTTGCACAGCATTACATTCGTTATAAACCTGCTCATAAGCCGCTGATTCATAGGGATATGGATTTTCCAACTTAGAATGAAAGGACATTTTTAACCAATCGGCGTTATCCTTCCATTCTTTTCGATATTGTTCGGAAAAGGAAGAAAGATTAAAGGCCGTATCTTGATAGAACAAATTTAATTGTATTTTTACACCATACTGTTCATTAAATTCCTTTAGCATCTTTAAATACGGATGCATAAAAAGGCTTCTGCTATTATTTTCACTCAATTCGCGAAAAAAACGAATATTATCGTCTATCGTAAAAACAAAAACTTTTCGTCTCATAGCGTCTTCTCCAAAACGGTCTATCTACAATATTCTCCAACCATTTTATTCAATTTTTCACGGAACATAATATTCTTCTATAAATAGAGTTGGACCAAAATGAGCAAAAACCTTATTTAACGAGCTTACAATTTTAATATCCATAATCATTCTACTTGCTAAATGTTTTACTTGCTTACTTACTCGCTTAAAAAATTATAACGCAACAATTGTTTTTGTAAGTCTTGATTCTTCTGCGGCAAAAGCCATTTTATGACTATCAATCGATATGTCAATGCAGCTGATTCCGCTTGTCTTTTCTCCGTTAAGGTACAAATAAAGTTCGTGCATTAAGCCCATATCGCCACCGGCATGTCCGCCATAAGCAACGTCGCCCTTGCCTAAATCCACTTTTTGAACGTCTTTCCCGAATACACGCAATTCCAGCTCGTTCCCTTCCACGTTCCCGCAAAGCTCCGCCTTCGTCCCGTGAATTTTCAAATCCCTATAAATTTCTTTACTAAACGCCGTCATTGTGTGCGTAGCAACTACTCCGCCCTCAAATTGAAGAATCGTGCATTGATGATCTACAACGTTGTTATCGCTATCAAAAACGCACCTATCATAATCCGTGTGAACAAGCTCGTTTAAAATATTTTCTTCCGTGTCTTCCTTTCTGTTATAATAGCGGGACATCCACGGATACTCCACATAAAGTTTTTGCGCTTTGTATACGCAATCTTGTATGCGGCAATCGGAGCAATACGCGCTTGCGCCTACAGGTTGATTTTCTTTTTTGAAAAAGGATAAATCCCCAAACGACGCGACGTTTACGCATTTCTTGTCTATGATCCAACGCAAAATATCCATATCGTGACAACACTTTGCCAAAATCATCGGAGAAGATTCCAACGAATTTTTCCAAGGTCCTCTTACGAACGAATGCGCTTGATGATAAAATCCCACGTTTTCACTTGCGCTCACATTGATGATATCTCCCAATTCACCGCTTTCAACAATTTCTTTCACCTTACGGTAAAAAGGCGTATATCTTAATACGTGGCAAACAATAACCTTACGATTGTAACGCATAGCGGCTTCGTAAATTGCCAAAACGTCCTCAAGGGAATTCGCAATCGGTTTTTCCAAAAGCAAATCATAGCCCTTTTCTAAGAACGCGATCGCATGTTCTTTGTGATCAGCGTCCTGCGTAGCAATCGCCACGATATCCGCCTTTATATTGGCTTTTAAAAAATCTCTATAATCACTAAAAAACGGACAATTATATTCTCTTCTTATTTCATCCGTTTTTTTAGGATTATTTTCTATAATAGCGACTATTTTAAATTCCTCTTCTCTGAATTTGCTATAATTCGCATAAATTTTGCCTCTTTGTCCATAGCCGAAAATTACAATAGATTTTTTCATACTTCAACTTCACCTTAAACCAACTCTATTTCCAACCCGTCAAACGAAACTTTTAAACCAAACGGGGCGGCAATTTTCTCTAAATTATCCTGTAAAGGGTTTCCGTTATGCGAGAAATGATTTACATATATTTGCGTATTCTCGTCAACAACGCCCATTTCTTTCAATTTCAATGCAACCCTATTACAACCGTCAAAGCCCATATGTCCTTCCGTATCTTTTATCGGGTTGTTTACCATCGTACAATCCAAGCTTACAAAATCCAACCGGATTTTGTTTTTGAGCAAATATTCAAAGGCATCTTCATATAAGTATCCCGTGTCGTTCGCATATAAAATACTTTTATTTCCCTTTTGAATAAGATAAATAAAGCAATTTTCGTTTTTCATATGCCTTGCGCGAATAGGCGTAACAACGTATTCGTCTAAATACAGCTTTTCATACTCTTTGATAAGTATAAATTCATAGCAATCCTTTATGGCTTGATACATTTCGTTATACGCTTTGTCAAATTTTTTTTTAACTGCTTCATTTCCATATACGTACACTTTCTTTTCCGCCATATTATGCGCATAAGCTAAACCCCGCATAGTAATATCGTCGATACTGCAATGATCTATATGAGAATGTGTGAATAAAACGTATTTCACTTTACTCAAATCAAGCCCGTACTGAAATACATGATAATACGTATCCGCGGGAAAATCCAACAAAAGTTTCTCGTCAATGATTGCCTGCGAACGAGTTCTAATATTCTTTCCTTTTAACCGACGAGCATTTTGACAATATTCACAATTACAAAAAATTGCAGGGAATCCTTCCGCCGCCGCCGTTCCTAAATATTGAAATCTCATAATGCACCTTTTTTTTATTTTGGGATAGGTTTGTAATAACCTATCCCAAAACCATTTTTTAGATTAAACTATCGCAATAGAATAAGTTTTCTTAAACGACTTCGTTACTACAGGACCGAACGCGTTACAACTATCGTTGTAATTATAGAAGTCAACGCTATTGGTTACTACCACTTTGTAATTGCCTGCCGCCAAGCCTTCAATCGTATAAAGACCTTGTGCATTCTTCACAAACGTATAATCGACTTTCTTGTTATTTGCGTCGTAAATCTCTACGTTAGAAAGATTCGATCCGCTTACGTTAAGTTTTCCTTCTTCAACCTTTACGCTTGTATCAAATTTCTCAAAAGTAATTTGACCGATTTTCACTTCGGTTACGCCCTTATGATTCATTGAAGTTGCTTTGTTGAAGTTAATTGACATCCAATAACCGGGCTCAATTACACCGTATTGTTTTAAGATAAACGTTTGCAAGGAAATCTTGACTTGTACCCATTTATTCGTTTCAAGAGATATTTTATTAGGAACGCCGTTTTCTACGTCTTTGCTATTGTATAATGAAATATTACCATAGTCTGCCGTAGATGTCATATTCAGCCACACGGAAACGTACTCGTAATCCGTAAGATTCAATGCGTTCAAGTCAAACGTAGAATTGATTTTCAAGTTTGCCCAGAACGAAGAAGTTACGCTTGCTTTCCAAGAAATATATCCGCCCGTATATACGGTATCTTCGGGATTTCCAGCGTTATACGTTACAACTGCATTTGCTGCCGTACTAACAAAATTACTTGAACAATCCGCACTCATATCAATAAACTTGTTATCAAGCGTATTCGTCGTTTCGTCGAACGTTCTCGCTTCGATTCCGCCTATTCTCAACTCGGAAACTTGTGCAAAATTAGCCGCCGTTGAATTAAACGAAATATTCAGGAATTTTGCTTTATATCCCATCAGGAATGAAGAAATTTTAACGTCAACGTACACCCATTCGTTCTTGGGCAAATTCGCCGTATTCGCCAAATCGGAAGCCACGAAAGCCTTAAACGTTCCCGCCGTGCTTGATTTCGCATATAAGTAAACGCGAACGTAATCGTATTTTGCAATATCCGTTTCGCTCATTTCGGGGGTAAAAGCAAAAGCAGACCAACTCGTCGTACCTTTTGCCGTCCAACTTAAATACGCTCTTTCGCTGTCCGTCTTTGCCACGTACGACAAAGAGGTCCCGCTCGATATGATATGACCCACTACCGAATCAGGCGAATCGATATTCAAAAGCGTCGTTTCCGATAACTTTTTCTGCACAATAATTTCAACGCTTGCGTCGTTTGCGCCTTCGTAAGAATAGGTAATCAACAATCTACCCGAAAGATCAGGCGTAAAAGTATCTTCCGTTACTTCAATTTTTTCGTTGTTGTATACATAGGTATATTTTGCATTACGGGTTACCGTTTCATCCGTTGCTTGATCACCACAGTAAACCTTTGCTAAATCCAAATCAATCGTATCCCCGACGAATACGTTCTCATTGTAATTGCCAAGCTTGATTTCATACGACGCTATCTTAAATTCAACGTCATTTTGACTTACAACATATCCTTTCGTCAATCCGACAATCTTTACCGTATATTCACCGGTTGCTTTTGCCAAATCGCTCCACTCGTAAACGCCGTCCGCTGTTTTATCAAAAGACTTCACAACTTCATTACCGTTCATCACGTTAACCTTGTAGTCTATAGAGCTTTGGGTTGCCACGTTCACAACAATTTTTTCGTCATTCGTAAAAGCGGATTTATCCATCGAAAGCGTAAATTCTGCTTTCTTCTTTAACTCAAATCCTGCAATCTGTACTTCTTGCACGTTATCCGCATTGCCGTCTTTGGACGAATTAAACGTTACGGAAAGGAATTTTTTCGTTAAACCATTACCGCCTTCCAAGAACGCCGACATCGGAATATGCAATTCGTGCCATTCGTTCAAAGAAAGTCTGTTTTCGTCTTGATAATTCGGCGCAGCCGCACCCACAAGGAACTTGTCCGAACAGCTCAATACTCTCCATCTGTAAGTGCCATTGGGAGAAACCGCTTTTACTCTTATGGTTACGTAGTCGTATTCGGCAAGAATGTCCGTACTAACCGTCGATTGCAATCTGAACATTTGCCAAGTAATTTTAGCATTATCTTTAATGCTCCAACTAATATAACTTTCTTGAGTCGCAGTTGCAGGCACGTAAGTTACAACGTTGTTTGCGGCAACTTGAAGATCACCTAAAACGTCGCTATTCGTCATATCCAATGCAAAAGTTTGACTCACCGCTTTACGCGTAACGTTGATTTGAAGCGTTTTAGCGACAGCCCCTTCATATGTATAAGTAAGCACGATTACACCGCTGTTAGACGGCGTGAAAGAATTACCGCTTACTACTTCTTCTTTATTTGTATACTTACTAATAAACGTAACGTCCTTTTGGGGAACGTTGCTCGTTTCCACTCCGTTTACCGTAACCTTAGCGTCAGGAATGATAAATTCTGCACCTGCCACCACGTCGGTGGGAACAACGGGAAGTTCGATTTTTGTTGCTGTATCTACAATAAATTTACCGTTTACCTCACCGATATACAAATCGTTGTCGCTTACGATTTTATAGGTATAACTACCCTTTACCAAATCATATTTAATAACGTTTCCCTCAACGGATTTCACCGTTTGAACTTCTTTCGTATCCGCATTTACGACTTCCAACTTAAACTCAGGAACAACTTCATACTTTGAAGAAACCGTAAACGTCACTTCCGTCGTCTCGCCGCTCATGATGTTAGGCGCGTCGCATTCCACTTGGAAGGCTGCGGAATATTTAGCCATAATGTTTGAAATTTTCAATTCTACCAGCTCTTTATGGTTTTCAGAAGTTACACTGTTGAAGTTTACGGGAATGAAAATCTGATTAGCATTGCTCATTTTCGACAAGAATACTTCCATAGGAATGGATACCTTATACCATGTATCCGCCTTGAAGGTTTCACGATATTCCACCTCGTTAAACAAGCTCAAATTTACTTGTGAATCATCCAACGCGTCTAAATACACGTAAAATTCTACAAAATCAAATTTTTCATAATCTGAGAGCGGCAATCTCGGCGTAATGGACATATTTACCCATTCGCTGCCAGTATGTTTTACGCTCAGAACCTTACCATATTCATCATCGTCAACTATCTCTGCTGTTACGGGCTTATTGAAAGCGTATTGCGTTGCACTTGAATAATTTGCAAAACGAATAACTTCCCCCTCCAAAATAGTATCCCCGACAAAGAAATCTATCGTTGCCGTTGCCGTATTAGAGCTTCCGTCCGTAGCCGTTACGCTTATTCTGTAATTTCCCGGTTTATCGGGCGTAAACGTATAGCCGTCTCCCGTTTCCGTCAACGCTACTTCCGTCAAGCTTTCCCCGTCCACGAAATATACTCTTACTTCTTTCGACGTAATGTTTCCGCTTAAATCGGCAACTGAAATCGCAGGCAACGTATACAATACGTCGACAACGCCTTCGCTCGGCTTATTAATGCGAATCGACGGCGAGCCAAGATCCACTACCTGCAAAGTGTCTGTTTTTGTAAATGTTGTTTTTTTATCGACATGGACGGTATAAGTAATCACATAGCCTTCTACGTCGGTAATATCAAAAACGTTTTCTAAAACAGAAACGCTGCCGCCGCTTTTTGTTTTTACTTCATAAAGAACTCTATAGGTGTTTCCGTCTTTATCCCGCACGCTGGTTAAGTCAATCGTATACATTTCTCCTAAATTAACGGTATGCGATTGATTTTCAAAATCAACCAATTCCACCGTCTTCTTTTCCTCTGTACAAGCAAAAAACAAAGAGAACAATACGCAACCAAACAGTAGACAAATAAGATTCTTAATTTTTTTCATTTTTATTCTCCTATCATAATATTTTTTTATCATAATGTTATTTCCTAATTTCAATTCTAAAATTATCAAAGAAAAATTCTCTGTTTTCCATGCAATCATCTTTATAAGCAAGCAATAATTGCCCCGGATTTTTCAAGAAATTAGGTTGTATCTTCAAGATATCGGACACTTTGTATTCATAAGACGTCCATTCTCCCGGATGACAATAGTTGGAGGTGGATAAGAACGTTTTCCCGTTTCCGCCCATCGTGTAATCTAAGGGAAGATTATACACTTTATCCGTGTTATTGTACGTTTCAAAACAAATGTACGCGTAATTAGCGTCTTCAGCGGACATATTGTATAATTCCGTTGCGCGAACCAAAGTTTCCGCTATTTTAAAATTTTTCCAGAAATTCGTGTTAACGCCGTTTAACACCACTCTCAATACCTTTGTTCCCGAAGGCGCCGTAATGCCGTATTGACTTGCGGTTACAATTTCCATCGTACTCGGGTTATCGTTTGAAACCATATATTTTTGATAATTTCTCTCGAAGTCGGCAATTTCATAAGCGTCAAGTTCAATATCAAAGGTCGTTTCGGATTTTTCTTCTTTTTTAATAAAATTGATATTATCTAAATAATATTTGGGGGTAGAATCCGTAACGTTAAGCGATTTAGCGTTTTCAAAACAGAAATAAAGCCCTTGAACGTTTGTTATATCCGCATTTACCGATATAATCGCGGCTTCTACGTAATAAACCAGCTTATTCCAACCTTTTTTCAACGTGTAATTTTTCTTTCCTACCCTGTTAATATCCGTAATGCTCGTTATGCTGCCGACTAAACCGACCTCAATCGTTTTCTCTTCCTCATTTGCGTTATAAATATCGAAAGATATATAATCCGTATAAGAAAAATCCGCATAATTGTAATGAAACGACGTTGATTGAGTCGGAAAAAATACTAACGGTAAGCTACCTGCGCCGTACCATCCCAACGGGTCAAGTCTTACAGACTTTTCGCCGTGGGATACATACGTTTTATCTTCGTTTAAGGACAATTTCCCAAAACCGTTCATATGGCGCGCCATTTGTAAATCGGGCGCCCAAGCTTCAAAATCGGCAAACAATACGTCTTGTTTGGCAGGATCGACCTGTTCGGTTGGTTTGTCCTTACAAGAAACTAAAACCGTCGAAACACAGGTTGTCATTATCAGGAAGGTTGCCGTTAAAAATTTAAAAATCTTCTTCATAACTCCCCCTCCCTTAGTTTTGATAAACCACGATATCTTTTACGTAGATTGTTTTAGATTCATTTTCGCCTTTGTTGCTTTGGCTAAAGTACATGATTAAGTAGTCAAGCTTTTGATATTTTTTCCAATTAAAGCAACCAATACTGTTTACAGCTATTTCATTCATGCCCGGCTTCAATTCTTGGCTATTCAACTCTATGTTAAGTTTATACCCCGTGAATTTCGCTTGCAATCTAAACGGAATCGTTGTATCCGTCGGATTGTATATCCGTATGATAACCTTATTCGTCGCATTCGTTATCGCATTTAACGTCGCATTTTGGAATTTAATGTTTTGGTGCTTATCGGTAACCTTATCTACGTTCAATTTCACCATATCGGCTTGCTCAATATTTTCCAACGTAACGCTTACGTTTGCGCCCATAGAAGCAAAGCCGGACTGTAAATCTTCGCAGTCAAAAACCGTTGCCTCGCCGCCTAAATTGAAATTAAACCAGAATTCCCTATCGCCAAGCTTGTTTCCGAAATTAACGACATTGTCGGTTTTATTTAAATTTACCTTTACTTCATAAATCTTACCATTGTTATAAGAAACTCCGTTCGTAAGTTTTACGCCGTCGGAATATAAATCGCGTTCCGAATACACCTTATAAGTAATATGACCGTAATTGTCATCCGTTACGTCTAGTACGCAAGTTTTCGCCTCCGAATTTGCCAACAACGCCAAGTTGATCAAAGCTTGTCTGGAATTGTAAAACATTTGAGAAGTTGACGCTACCTTTACCCCGGAATAAATTAAAGACGAAATATTTCTTTGTACCGAACTAAAATCAAATCCCAAATCTTTATAGATATTATCTAATGCGTACAATAACTCGTATTCTTCGTTTCCGTCACGAATCGCTTCTAAACGCATACTTGCCAAAGGCGCGTCCAACCCATAAGGCGAACCGGGATAGAATAAGAACCCGTCTCCGTTTGCTTGAGGATATCTATCCGCGACTTGATAATAATCATCGATGAATTGATAATTCTTCCCATCGTATTTAGCATACACGTCTACTGCCCAGAAGAAGTTCCCGATCACATCGTATTCGCTCATCATCCAACTTAAACTTCTGGCGGAAATCAAAGTGTCTTCCAAATGATATCCGGGATACGGCGGACGAGGTTTAATACAAGTATACCACCAACGTTGCTCTTGATCGGCGTATTTTTCCCTTTGCATTTCCGAATCGTACTCGCTGGCATAAGGACAGAATGTTTCAACACCCATTTCCACCGCCTCTTCCTTGTAAGGCATCGATACAATCAAAGGTAAATCTTCTAACGCTTTTCTAACCTGCTCGACAAATTCAGGGCTTGCATTATATTTGCTTGCAATAGTTGCAACTTTACCTAAACTTGCGTTAACGCCAAGTTTGAAGTCTTCACAAACGACGGGAACCCTATCCATTAAACCGAACAAATCGGGTTCGTCAATCAAACCGCAAGAAAAAATTGTTTTTGCCATTAAATTGAACCCCGTAGCAAAACTCTTTTCCAAAATCCCTTCAACGTACATAATGAAAAGATTGCGATCAAAGGTTTTTTGTCCGTTTCTTTGTGCCGTGAAATACGGAATATTAAAATTGCTCGTTTTCGGATTTTGTACAATTTCGTAAGCCTTGTCTACGTAATATTCCATACATTCTCTTGAAGTATTGATCGCAGATCCATGCATTACGGTACCGGGAGAAAGACGATATTCCGCCATCTTCGCAATATACGAATCTATCATTTCCTGCGTACTGTCCAATTCACCTAAATAAGTATGGAACGTCGTATTAAATTTCGATTTAGAGTGCGTCGTTTGACTTACTTCTAAATCGTACACCGTCAAAGTAACGGGAATGGTTTTCATTGCGCCGTCAAAGCTTATTTTAACATTCCCCGTATAAACGCCTGCGGGTTGACTTACAGGCACGTTAAATGTGATGAACAATCCTTGATTGTTGCCATCTTGTATATTATTTTCCTTATACTTTACCGCCGTTTCAATGGGCAAAAGCGCATCGGGATAATTGCCGGCGGGCATACCGTTTTGATCGAAAATATTTTCAACGGTAATATATTTTTGATGATAAACCTCTATTCTCGATTTTTCAAAAACATGCTCGCCGGAAGTCAAATCAAAAGTTTCTACGGTATATTTTTTTATATTCTTTTTCGCAGTCATAATCAATTGCGTGCTTTCATATTCGCCTTTGCACGCTTCAACCTTTACAACCGCTTCCTTTTTAGTATAAATACCATGTTCGTCTTGCAATACTTTTTCCGTTGCAAACGTACTCCAAAACTCTATATCCTCCGCACTTGCAGCTGCAACATCATACAAACCGGATACAACAGGACAAAGCAATCCTACCGACAGTAAAACCGCAACCGCTTTTAAATAAAACTTGCATTTCATCACGTATTTTTTCCCTTATTATTTAAATGTGCTTGTTTCTATTATAAACCCGCCAAAGCCAACGCATTATTCCATCTTCTATCAAATTCTTCCGTCCAATAATTGACATCGTCATAGAAGATTTTTTCTGCCAAAGTTGCATAAGATCCTTTGCTATCCCCGTTCAAGAAATGATAGCCGGGCTGATCCCCGCACGACTTATAAGGAGCCAATCCACCGAACAATACCAAGGGGAAAGCCGCCGTAGCAGGTAAAATATCTACTTCTGTTTGATAATTGTTAAAAAACTCCAATCTATCCTTTTGCATAGGAGACAACGATTCAAACAACGTCGGATTTTTTGCTTTGCAATCATAGTTAAAGGGCAAGGACGCGCCGTTTGTTGCTTTAATATACGCTTCGTTTGCTTTATCGGTAGCCATGTAAATCAAGAAATCGTAAGCCAACGTTTTAGCCTTTGCCGTCTTGGGTACAACCGCATTATGTCCGGGTCCAATAGAATAAACGCAAACACGCGCTTTCAAAATGCGTTGGAAATCTTCCGCAGACACGTTCGGATACGACGTCTCTCCATTGTCGATAGCCGTAATTACAGCGCTTAAAGTTTTGTCATCGTTGATAGTAGACGTTTGCTTAATAATGGAACTAATCACAGGCGTTTTCATCATTTTAATCGTATCGCATCTACCGTTCGCAGAGATTAAACCTTCTCTAAAAACTTTCATTTCGTTGTCAAACCAGTCGCCGTTTGCCATAAATAAGCCTTTACCCAAAAGCAAATTGTTTTGAGTTTCTCTATACGCTTCACGACCGCTGCTGGGATTCAAATTCGTATATCCGTTATTCTTCGACATAATCTCTTCAAGGACCTTTAACGACTCCAATCTGCCTTCTTGAGACAATACCGACGATGAAATGGAGTTCGTGGATTCATCGTATCCGTTAAAGAAATCGACGTATCCTTGCGAGCCTTGATATTGAGCCCACCACGTACTTAAAACATAGTTGGTGTATATGGACGCGCCATAAGTAAGGAAAGAATACGAATTTGAATAGCTTGTGTTTTTATTATCCCCGCTATTCATCGCCTTCACGTCCTTCAAAATTTGAATCAATTCATCCGTCGTATTAGGTACGGATTTACCCAAAGCGTTAAGCTTGTCCTCATTATAGACAATTCCCGTCATACCGCCTGCATAAACGTAAGAGTAGTATTTATCCGAATCATTTTCGCCCTTGTTGATATCTACATCTACGTTGGATTTTCTTGTAGATTCATACATTTTTTCTTCAACGGTAACGTCTTCCCCGAATACGGTTGCTTTATAAACCGTATCCGTAAGGTCTTCCGCTTTACCATTCGCACCCAAATGTTTATTTAACACTTGGCCCATAATAATTTCAAACTTATTTGTGCTTTCCGATGCCGTCAACATATCCGACGCATACTTTTCCACTTCATTTTGCGTAATATCAATCACCAATTCGGGGTACTTTTCTTTCACCCAAGCCTCTTTCACGAATTCGTCTTTGATTGCATAAAGCCAATCCGTACCATAACCTGCGTTGTAAACGTAAATTTCCAAGGTTTGTTCACTTTCGGAATTTACCTTTCCTTTTCCGCTGCAACCGGTCAAAGCCACTGAGCTGAAAACAATCGTAGCCGCCAACATAGAACCTATAATTTTTTTCATAAAAATTCTCCTTAATTTTTACTTTTTTATTTTTAACCTTTTAATCCGCCGACGCTAAAGTTTTTCATTATTACGTCAGAAAATATACTAAATACAATCAATATGGGCATCAAAGAAATAACCAACGCCGCAAAATACCCCGTGGTATTACCCAATCTGGGCAACGTTCTCGACAAGCTATACATACCGGACGCTATCGTAGGAAAGCTCGGCATATAAAGCAATACTTCCATATATTCGTTCCAAGCCGTGATTCCGGACATAATACACAAAGTACCAATAGCAGGCAACGCTTGCGGAAGCATAATTTGAAAGAATACTTTCGTATGACTTGCGCCGTCGATAAACCCTGCCTCCGCATAACTCCACGATACGTTTCTAAAAAAACCATACATGATCAAAAAGTTTAAACCCGTACCGTTAAGATGCTTCAGTATGACGTACAGCGGCGTGTCGTAGATATTCAAAATGTCGTTTACTAATTTAAACGTTGCGCCCGTCGTACCCGTCGTAGGAACAGTCATGGAGAATATAATTATCGCGTAAATCATTCCGCCTAATTTGAATTTATATTTGGAAAGCGCGTAGCCCGTAAACGCACTCATCAATACGCTGCCGCCCACATATGCCGCCACATACCAAACGCTGTTAAAAAACATAGCAAAAATATTTGAACCGTTTGCTTCCAACTTTTGGAATGAAAATATATAATTATCGAAATAAAGTTTCTTGGGAAGCGTAAAAATGCTGCCGTTTGCCTTATTGATATCGTAAATTATGTGGTTTTGCAATGAATTCACAAGCAACCATGCGAAAGGAACAATCATAGACAATGCGTACGCTGCAAAAAGAAGAAATATAATCGCATAGAGTACCTTTTCTCCTTTTGTTCTTTTATACAACAACGAAACCTCGTTTTTATTTTTAAATAGCTTCATATCCTTTCACACCCCTTAATACTCAACCGCAGGAATTTTTTCAAACGCCCATCTAATAAATAGTATTATCGGCATACCGATTGTCGTAAAGACCAATCCGGCGCAACTAACCAAGCCGTAATTACCCGTTCCGCCTAATTGACCGCCACCGTAGACTTGCTTAAATATCCAAAACGATAACGTCGTCGTATTAAAAGCGCCGTCGGGATGAAACAATAAAATCGGTCCGCTTGCATTGAATAATCCCGTAAGTAAGAATACTAACATAGTAGATAAGGACGACCAAATTAACGGGAAAATTAAAAGCACCAATTCTTTAAACGGGGGACAACCTTCCAATTTAGCCGATTCTAATATCTCTACGGGAACACGTGCCATCGCCCCGCTCATTAAAATCGTATTACTTGAAAAACCGGTCCATATACAATATACTATGATTGCCGAAGTGGCAGTTTTCGGATTCATCAAGAAGCCTTCCGGCGGAACGTTAACCCCCATTTTCATTAAAAAAGCAGCTAAAGGACTTTGCGGCAATATCATATTAGAATACACCGTTGTTAAAGCCACCCCCGATACGATTGCGGGTAAG
>ENA-UERG01001008-UERG01001008.1-human-gut-metagenome-genome-assembly--contig:-NODE-1008-length-25409-cov-4.819122_pt1 | contig 25409 bp, 22 predicted proteins | sample MGYA00242954_ERZ507954 | MGnify/ENA primary metagenome ERZ507954 (study PRJEB26167, sample SAMN06115478) | human gut metagenome | host: Homo sapiens | place: China:Sichuan | collected 2015-01-21... | reverse complement strand
ATTCTCGTAAAAAGACATGAAAACAGTTGTTACTTTTCGCTGAAAAGGACAAACTGAGTTCATAAAGCTATGGTAGAATCAACATCGATGGGAGGGATACCAACGCATGAATGAAGTCAAAACCCCGAAAAAACCGCTGATTGTCTATTACGCAATCGCGATTCTGGTCGTGCTGCTGATTAACACGCTGCTCGTGCCGATGGTGAGTCAGGCGCGCGTGAAGTATGTCGATTACGGCACGTTCATCCAGATGACCGAAGAGGACAAGATTTCTGAAGTTCAAGTGCAGGACAATCAGATTATCTTCGTCACCAAGGAGGACGAAGCCAATAAGAACGCTGTTTATTACCGCACAGGCAAGATGGATGACCCGGAGCTGACCAGCCGCCTGTCCGAACACGGCGTGAGGTTCGACAAGGAAATTGTGGAGGAAACGTCGCCGCTGCTGTCGTTCCTGCTTTCCTTCGTCTTCCCGATTGTGCTCTTTATCGCGCTGGGGCAGCTGCTCACACGCCAGATGATGAAGCGCATGGGCGGCGGCAAGGGCGCGATGTCCTTCGGCATGGGCAATTCCAATGCCAAGGTATATGTGAAGGACAGCGCGGGCAGCATTAAGTTCGACGATGTGGCGGGTGAGGACGAAGCGAAGGAGAACCTGAGCGAAATCGTCAACTACCTGCATGACCCGTCGAAGTACCGCGATATCGGCGCGTCGATGCCCAAGGGCATTCTGCTCGTCCGCCCGCCCGGCACGGGCAAAACCATGCTCGCCAAGGCAGTCGCGGGCGAAGCGAACGTGCCGTTCTTCTCCATTTCCGGCTCGGAATTTGTGGAGATGTTCGTCGGCATGGGCGCCAGCAAGGTGCGTGACCTGTTCAAGCAGGCGAAGGAGAAAGCGCCCTGCATCGTGTTTATTGACGAAATCGACGCCATCGGCAAGAAGCGCGACGGCGGCAAGTTCGGCGGCGGCAACGACGAGCGCGAACAGACGCTCAACCAGCTGCTGACCGAGATGGACGGCTTCGAGGGCAGCAACGGCGTTATCATCCTCGCCGCGACGAACCGCCCTGAATCCCTTGACCCCGCGCTGACCCGCCCCGGCCGTTTCGACCGCCGCGTGCCCGTGGAGCTGCCGGATTTGCAGGGCCGCGAAGCCATCCTCCGCGTCCATGCGAAGAAGATTAAGACCGAGCCGAACATCAACTATGCGCAGATTGCGCGCATGGCGTCCGGCGCATCCGGCGCGGAACTGGCGAACATCGTCAATGAAGCCGCCCTGCGCGCTGTCCGCAACCACCGCACCGCCGCGTCTCAGGCGGACATGGAGGAATCCATCGAGGTCGTTATCGCCGGTTATCAGAAGAAAAACGCGATTCTCACCGACAAGGAAAAGAGCATCGTGTCCTACCACGAAATCGGTCACGCGCTCGTCGCGGCGCTGCAGAGCCACTCCGCACCCGTGCAGAAAATCACCATCGTGCCGCGCACGTCCGGCGCGCTCGGCTACACGATGCAGGTCGATGAGGGCAACCACTACCTGATGACCAAGGACGAAATCATCAACAAAATTGCGACGCTGACGGCGGGTCGTGTGGCGGAAGAAATTGTGTTCGGCTCGATTACGACCGGCGCGTCCAACGACATTGAGCAGGCCACGAAGCTCGCCCGCGCGATGATTACCCGCTACGGCATGAGCGACGAGTTCGGCATGGTGGCAATGGAGACGGTCGAAAATGCCTATCTGGGCGGCGATACGTCCCTGTCCTGCTCGGCGGAAACGCAGGCGCGCATTGACGCGCTGGTCGTCTCCATCGTCAAGGAGCAGTACCAGAAGGCGACGCAGATTCTGACTGACAACCGCGCGAAACTCGATGAGCTGGCGAAGTACCTGTACGAAAAGGAAACCATCACCGGCGAAGAGTTCATGAACATCCTGAACAAGAAGGAAGCCTGATTGCACCTGTAATCCAAACCAACAAGTAAATAACCAATCGGAGAATAGGGAGCGAAAATCAACCATGAAGAAATTTCTGACCAGCAAGATTGGCAACATCCTGCTGTGCATCGCCGAAATCATCGTCGGCGTGCTGCTGCTCGTCAACCCCGATGCCGTCACCTCCGCCTTCATCATCGGCGCGGGCGCTGTCATGATTCTTACGGGCATCGTCTTCTGCACGCTGTATTTTGTCGGCGAAGCAGAAAAAATGGTCATCAAACAGCTGCTCTTCAAGGGCTTGCTGCTCATCATCCTCGGCGTTCTGTGCGTGACGCAGTACGGCGTGCTGCTGGCGGCGCTGCCGTTCGTAACGTGGGTGTACGCCATCGCCATGCTGATTCTGGCGGCGTATAAGGTGCAGTGCACGGTGGACATCCTCCGCCTGAGCGGCATCCGCTGGTACTTCCCGGCGATTTCCGCGGCGCTGGCGGTTGTGCTGGCGCTGTTCATCCTGCTCAACCCGAATACCGCGATGAACATCGTCTGGGGCTTCATGGGCGTGTCCATCATCCTCGAAGCCGGGCTGGAAATCGCGACGATTATCCTGCTGAAGTAAGGGCAACCATCGGCGTCCGCTGGAAACACTTCCGGCGGGCGCTTTTGACATACTGGAGGAAGAAAAATGGGAGAGAAAATCAGGCGGAAAGCCCTGCTGATTCTGTCCTGCGTCCTGATGCTGGAAGCCGTCGGCATCCGCCATGTCCCCAATTTCCAGCGTGTCGGGCTGATTCTGTACGCCGCCGGGATGCTGGCGATGTACGCGATGACGCTGCGCCGCAAAATCAAGGGGCTGGCAGTGAACGAGAACGACTTTATGCCGTTCCTGTTCGGCGCGGGGCTTCTGGCGATAGAGGTTCGCCGCTATGCTTTCGGCGAAGAGGGCAAGCTGTGGCTGTGGATTATCATCATTTCGCTGCTGCTGGCGCTGCCGATGTTGCTTGCGGAGCGCCGCGTTCCGTCCGGAAAGGCGGGAAACAACAAATACTGGATGCGCGCCATCACGATTGTGTTCCTGATTGTCCTCAGTTGCTTCAACTGGGTCTACGCGACCAACGTTGCTTTTGACACGAGCGAAGGTACGGCGACGACGGGCGTCATCACGCGGAAACGGATGGAAAAGGGGACGAAGCACCGGATGAGCTATTATCTGGAAGTGTCGAAGCCTTTGACGAACGAAACAAACACGTTTTCCGTCAGCAAGAGTGATTATAACCGATATGACGAACAGCGGGTTGTCACCGTGACGGAGTATCCCGGCTTCTGGGGCGCACCGTATTACGAGGTCGAACTGCCGAAGCCGCAAAAGGAGAATTAACATGCCCAAAAACAACAAATCCACCGCCAAGAGCCCCTTCACCCCGAAACCCGTGGTTTATGCCGCGTGGGGACTTCTGGCGGCGGCGCTGGTGGCGCACTTCGTCCCGGCGCTGGAAGCCGTTGCGCTGATACTCTACGCGGTCGGGCTGATTGCGCTCTGCCTCCCTGCCCTGACCGCCCCGAAGAAGGGGACAATCGCCGTCCCGCGCGTGTTCCTGCCGATGCTGGCGGCGGCGTTTCTGATTGTCGGTTGCCAAATCGGGATGCGTCCGGACGAATCGCCGCTGGTGTGGCGGAGCATCCTGCTTGCGCTGATTCTGCTGATTCCGCTGATGATTTCGGAGAAACAAGCCGCTGCCGACATTGACCGGGGCAGATTTGCCGCGCGGGTGTTCGTCGTCGTCGGAACAGTGTGGATAAGCTGCGCGTTCTGGCTGATTGCGACGAACTCGGTGTTTGACGCGGACGTCGGCATGTCGCACATCAGCACCGTCACGCAGACGCGCGCGACAAGCCGCTATTGCTACATGGACGTGGTTTGGGACGGCAGAACGCTGGATTTTCCGGTCAGCAAGGAGGATTTCAGCGAAATAGCCGCGGGGGACAAGGTGCTGGTGACGGAGTACGACGGCTTCTGGGGCGCGCCGTATTATACATGGGACTATCCGCAGGAGGAGGCGGACTAACGTGACGAAATCCGCCAAAATCAAGACGCGAAAGCCCATCAGCACCGTCACGCTGCTGGCGTGGGGGCTGCTCGCGCTGGCGACTGCGTTCGACCACATTCCATCGTTCCGCGCCGCCGCGCTGATTCTCTACGCGGTCGATTGGCTCGCGCTCGCCATTGCGGCAACGCTGACGAAGCGCAAGCAGACGCTGATTATCCGACCGGGGATGATTCTGCCGCTGTTTATCTCCACGCTGCTGCTCTTCCAACGCAAAATCCGCATGACCATGCAGCCTGCGGCGACGATTTGGCTTGTCACGGCGTGCTTCATGCTGCTGACGTTGCCGATGCTGCTTGCGGCGGAGAAGCAAGTGCCGGACGAGCGCGCGGACGATGAAAAATACTGGGGGCGCGCTGTGATTCTGGCGCTGGTGGTGCTGCTTTCCGCTCATAGCTGGGCGTGTTTGAGCAACGCTGCGTTTGACCAAAGCGCAGGCAGTGCGCAAACGGCGTATATCACCGAAAAATGGCGGGAAAAGCATAAATTTAGCTGGGATTATCATCTTCGGGTCGCGGCGTCGGGGGAGACGGAATCGCTGACCTTCCAGATTGGGGCGGGGAGCTACAACCGCGTGTCCGAGGGGGACGCCGTCACTGTGACGGAGCATCCCGGTTTCTGGGGCGCACCGTATTACACATGGGAAATCCCTCAATCCCCCTGAAAAAACAGCAAGAATCCCGAAAAAGCCTTGCACTTTTGGGCAAAATGGCGTACAATAACCTTGCCTGTGATTCGCATCGGGCAGAGTAGCTGAATCCGCGTTAAGTGTTCATGAACGGGGAGTTGTCATGAAACGAAGCCGCACGGCGGCGCGGTGGGTTCGGCGCATCCCGCTGTCTTGGTGCTGCCTCCTGCGAGTTGCGGAAAATACGCAATAGGAGGCTTTTTTTGTGATGTCACAATCCGTTTTCCATGCCCACTACTGGCGGGACTGCGCCCGTCTGACCACCCAGAAGCTCTGCGTGATGGGCGTGCTGATGGCGCTGCAAATCATCCTCAGCCGCATCACTGCCATCAACCTCGGCAACTGGCTGCGCATCAGCTTCGGCTTTCTGCCCAACGCCATTGCCGGATACCTGCTCGGCCCCATCGGCGGCACGCTCGTCGCGTGGGGGAGCGACGCCCTCGGCACCATCCTCACCGGGCAGGCGATTAACCCCGGTCTGTCCGTCACGGCGGCGCTTGGCGGCTTCTTCTACGGGCTGATGCTGCATAAACGTCCGGTTACGATTTGGCGGACGATGGCGTGCCTGCTTGTCGTGTCGCTGGTGTGCCACTTCCTGCTGAACACCTACTTTCTGGCGATGGCGGGCTTCACCGCGGTGTCCGACGGCGCGGATTATCCCGCGCTTGTCCGCGAGCTTGTCCGCCCGATTTACGGCGAAGGCGCAACGATGCCCGCGTGGATCAGCGTCTGCAACCGCTTCATCAAGCAGGTCGTCGTCTACCCGGTCAATGTCGCGATGCTGCTGCTGATGCTGCGCGGCGTGCAGCGGATGCCGAACGCAGTGACGCACTTGTGAAGGAGAATCCCCCTGAATGACACCTGAAGAAAACAAACAGTTAATCCTCGCCGAGCTTGACCGTCTCTATCCCCAGCCCAAGCCCGAACTGCATTTCACCAACCCCTACGAGACGCTGGTGGCGGTCATGCTGTCCGCCCAGTGCACCGACAAGCAAGTCAACAAGGTCACGCCCGCCGTGTTCGCGCGTTTCCCCGACGTGAAGAGCATGGCGGAGGCGGATGTTGCCGAGCTGTACCCGCTGGTGAAAAGCTGCGGCTTCAAGAGCAAGGCAAGCAACATCATCGCCGCGTGCCGGATGATTCTGGCGGAGGACGGCGGCGAAGTTCCGCACACCATGGAAGCGCTGACCCGCCTGCCGGGCGTCGGGCGCAAAACGGCGAACGTCGTTATGTCCACGGCGTTCCATATTCCGGCAATTGCGGTGGATACGCACGTTTTTCGCGTCAGCAACCGCCTTGGACTGGTGGATGCGCCCGACGTGCTGAAGACGGAGATGCAGCTGCGCGCGCTGATTCCGCAGGACAGGTGGAGCGACGCGCACCACTGGCTGATTTTCCACGGTCGAAGGGTGTGCAAGGCCCAGCACCCCCTGTGCGGCGAATGCACGCTGCGCCCGTGGTGCAAGAAGTACAACAGCGAAACCGAATAACCCTTCGCCCGACTGCGCCCTACGCCAGCCGGGCGTTTTTGCATCCCAAAGGCGCAGGAAAGCCCGTCGCCCGCAATTGCTCATTACTCATTCCCTTCACGCCGCCCCATGCTCCGCCCTGAACGCCGCCAAAAGCTCCCGCCCCTCCTCCCGCGTATGCATCAGCGCGTTCCCTTGCGCCATATCTCGTGCGTACAGGTAGTCCTCCATCTCCGCAACCGTCCGAACACCCGCGTCGCCCCAGTCCGTCAGCAGCTGAATCAGGTAATTCACCGCGTTCGTCGGATTCGCCTCCGCCGTCTTGGCGACCGCCTGAATCATCAGCCCGTCCTCGAACGGGTAGCGATTGAACGCCGCCATCACCTGATTCAGCTGATTCTCCGTGAACACCTGATGCAGCAGCACTTTACCCGCCAGTTTCGCGCTCTCCCGCACTGACCGCGGAAAAGCCCCCTCGCGCGCGCCCGCATCCGTACACGCATACGCACACTCGTGCGCGCCCGCGCCCGCGTATCCGGCAGAGAAAGCAGATGTCTCCTTTTCATCATCATTCTTTTTCCCCGTTGGGTTTACGGTTTCCGTTTCTGTTTCTGTATAGTTTATATTAGTGTCGTGGAAATCGGGCGCATTTCCGTGGCAATCGGTTGTGCAATCGGTTGGACAAACGGTTGTGCAATCGCTTGGGTAAACGCTTGGGTAATTCGGATGATCACGGGGATAGTCGCGGATTTCGGGGCAATTGGCGGGGCAATCGGCGTGATCATCAGCGGGAGAATCGGGATTGTCACGGGGATCGTCACGGATTTCGGGGCAATCAGCGGGGCAATCAGCAGGGCAATCGGCTGTGCTATAAGCGCCGATTTCACGCGGATAGTCACGCTCAACAGCGCCTTTTCCGTCGCAAACGGAGAAGTAACGCAGGCGGTACGCGGGCGGCGTGCGCTTCTTTTCGCCGGGAATGTACTCCAAAAGCCCGGATTCGCAGAGCGTGCGTCGAGCGTCGGCGAGGGCGGTGGCGCTCATGGGAAAGTAGGCGAGCAGGTACGGGTTGTCGATGCGGAGGAAGCCATCGCACCAGTCACCGCCGCGGGCGTGCTGGTTCATGATTTCAATCAGCTTGTACCACAGCAGCTGGGCGCTGGCGGGGAGGCGGGTTCGCGCGGCAAATGTGTTGAAACGGCGGATTTCAATCAAGTAGTTTACATTGCACATTTGGGTCATTCCTTTCGGATTTTATTCGCCGCTATTGCGACAGTGATATTGTAGTACGGGGAATGGATGTTCGTCAAGGAAATTTGATTTCATTTGATTTCGCTTGATTTCATTTGATTTTGGGGTAAAATTCAACAGCGTTTTATTGTTGCGCAGGGGATTTCGCTCCTGCGGGAGCGACCAAAGGGCTTTGCGATCGCCCTTTGGAAACCTTCGCAGTGCACCCCCATGCTGCTTGAACTGTTTCGCGGCAGAACCGAACGCATCCGCTTTGACCGAAAACAACATTTTCCCCCCTTCCGAAGCAAAACACAATAATAATGAAGGAAAACCCTTTTCTTTTGGGGCGGAAAGTGCTATAATAGATATGTTGGGGAAGAGTCAACAGCGGGGGAATCCGGCGGCAGGGCGCGCGTAGACGCGGCTTGTGCGCCCGCTGACGCGAAGTACCCCGACGCGCGTGTCCCCCTCCCGGATGGCGGGGCAAGGGCAAATGCCCCTGATTTTACGGTTTTCCGCGGCGTGGGAAAAAAATCCGCCGTTTATTGATTTTTGTGAGGTGCAAGCATGTTGAACGACCAGGAACTCGAACACCGGACGGAAGAAGAAATCGAACAGCAGATTGAAGAAGCGACGCAGGTCAAGAGCGAATACGGCGAGGAGCAGATTCAGGTGCTGGAGGGCTTGGAGGCGGTCCGCAAGCGCCCCGGCATGTATATCGGCTCGACGGACAGCCGCGGACTGCACCATCTGGTGTACGAAATTGTGGATAACTCCGTGGATGAGGCGCTGGCGGGCTACTGCAAGCGCATCGACGTGACGCTGCACAAGGACGGCTCGGTCTCCGTCCGCGACGACGGGCGCGGCTTCCCCGTCGGCATCCACCCGAAAATGGGGCGTCCGGCGGTCGAGGTCTGCCTGACGGTGCTGCACGCGGGCGGCAAGTTCGGCGGCGGCGGCTACAAGGTGTCCGGCGGCCTGCACGGCGTGGGCGCGTCGGTGGTCAATGCGCTGTCGAAGTCGCTGTCCGTGACGGTCTATCAGGATGGGAAAATTTATCAGCAGGAATACGCGCGCGGCAAGTACCTCTACGACCTGCGCGTCATCGGCGAAACCGACCGCACCGGCACGACGATTCGCTTCCTGCCCGACGTCATCAGCGATGACAACCCCGACGGCATCTTTGAGCGCGGCGTCACGTTTGATTTTGACGTGCTGAAGAAGCGCCTGCGCGAGATGGCGTTCCTGAACAAGGGCATCCACATCACCTTCACCGATGAGCGCGGCGAAACGCCCGTGACGGAGGATTTCCTCTACGAAGGCGGGCTGCGCGAGTTCGTCAAGTATCTGAATCACAACAAGGAAGTTTTGTTCCCTGAACCGATTTATACCGAGGGCGTGAAGGACGGCATCCTCGTGGAAGTCGCCATGCAGTACAACGACTCGTATGCCGAAAACATCTACACCTTCGTCAACAACATCGCGACCCCCGACGGCGGCACGCATCTCACGGGCTTCACCACCGCCCTGACGAGCGCCATCAACGACTACGGCCGCAAGTATAAGCTCCTGCGCGACAACGAGCCGAACCTGAAGGCGGAGGACGCGAAGGAAAGCCTGACGGCGGTTGTGTCCGTCAAAATGGAAGACCCGCAGTTCGAGAGCCAGACGAAATCGAAGCTGGGCTCCGGGCAGGTTCGCGGCGTGGTCAACGACCTTGTGAAGGAGGAGCTGTCCACCTATCTGGAGGAGAACCCGTCTGTCGGGCGGACGATTCTTGACCGCTGCGTGAGCGCCCAGCGCGCGCGCGAGGCAGCCCGCAAGGCGCGCGAGGCTACCCGCCGCAAGACGGTGCTGGAATCGGCGTCCCTGCCGGGCAAATTGGCGGACTGCTCCGAGCGCGACCCCAGCAAGTGCGAAATCTTCCTCGTCGAGGGCGACTCCGCAGGCGGCAGCGCCAAGGAAGGACGCGACCGCCATTTTCAGGCGATTCTGCCCCTGCGCGGCAAAATCCTCAACGTCGAAAAAACCCGGCTGGACAAGGCGCTGGGCAACAACGAAATCAAGAGTATGCTGACGGCGTTTGGCTGCGGCTTCGGCGATGAGTTCGACGAAAGCAAGCTGCGCTACCACCGCATTGTCTGCATGACGGACGCGGACGTGGACGGCGCGCACATCCGCATTTTGATGCTGACGTTCTTCTACCGCTACATGCGGCCGCTGGTGGAAAAAGGCTATGTGTACGCCGCCATGCCGCCGCTGTACAAGGTGACGAAGGGCAAAATGGAAAAGTACGTCTATGATGACGACGAACTCCAAAGACTGCTGGACGAAATCGGGCGCGACCCGAAGCCGGATATTCAGCGCTACAAAGGCTTGGGCGAAATGAGCGCCGAGCAGCTGTGGCAGACGACCATGAACCCCGAAACCCGCACGATGATGCAGATTACGCCGGAGGACGCAATGGCGGCGGATGAAATCTTCACGCTGCTGATGGGCGATCAGGTTGAGCCGCGGCGGAAGTTCATCGAGGAGAACGCGGATTTGGTGAAGGATTTGGATGTGTAACCGCATCCGCGCAATGAGAACCTCTTCCGCCCGCTGCGGCTGGTTCCCCGTGCGCATTATACAACAAGCAATTATCAGACAGAAAACCTGAACAGTTCGGAGAGAAATTATGAGCAGCATTCAGGACAAACTCATCCCGGTGAATCTGGAAAAGGAGATGAAGCGGTCGTTCATCTCCTACGCAATGGCGGTCATCATCGACCGCGCGCTGCCGGATGTGCGCGACGGCTTGAAGCCCGTGCACCGCCGCATCCTCTACGATATGGAAGAACTCGGCATGACGCCCGATAAGCCGTACCGCAAATCCGCGCGCCTTGTCGGCGACGTGCTGGGCAAATTCCACCCGCACGGCGATTCCTCCGTCTACGATGCCATGGTGCGCCTGGCGCAGCCCTTCAACATCCGCTATACCCTCGTGGACGGGCAGGGCAACTATGGCTCGGTGGATGGCGACGGCGCTGCCGCCATGCGTTACACCGAAGCCCGCATGACGAAACTGACCCCCTACCTGCTCGAAGGCATCGAGAAGGACACGGTCGATTTCTACCCCAACTTCGACGAAACGCTCATGCAGCCCGCCGTGCTGCCCAGCCGCTTCCCGAATCTGCTCGTCAACGGTTCCAGCGGCATTGCCGTCGGCATGGCGACGAACATCCCCCCGCATAACCTCGGCGAGGTCATCGACGGCGTTATCTGCATGATTGACAACCCGGACTGCACCATCGACGACCTGATGCAGCACATCAAAGGTCCGGACTTCCCGACCGGCGGCATCATCCTCGGCAGACGCGGCATCCGCGAAGCCTACTACACGGGGCATGGGCGCATTGAGGTGCGCGCAAAGACCAACATCGAGGAAATGCCCAACGGCCGCAGCCGCATCGTCGTGACGGAAATCCCGTATCAGGTCAACAAGGCGAAGCTGGTGGAGAAGATTGCCGAACTCGTGCACGACAAGCGCATTGAGGGCATCAGCGATATCCGCGATGAGTCCGACCGGCAGGGGATGCGCATCGTCATCGAGCTGAAGAAGGATGTTTACCCGCAGGTTATCCTGAATACGCTCTACAAGCACACGTCGATGCAGGAGACGTTCGGCGCGAACATGCTCGCGCTGGTCAACGGGCAGCCGAAAATCCTCTCCCTGCGCGATATGGTGTACTATTATCTGGAGCATCAAAAGGACGTTGTCACCCGCCGCACGCGCTTTGACCTCAACAAGGCGCTCGCCCGCGCGCATATTTTGGAAGGTCTGCTGAAGGCACTTGACCACATCGACGAGATTGTGTCCATCATCCGCGCCAGCAAAGACCCCAACACCGCGAAAACGACCTTGATGGAGCGGTTCGACTTCTCCGACAAGCAGGCGCAGGCGATTCTGGACATGCGTCTGGCGCGCCTGACCGGTCTGGAACGCGACCGCCTCCAGCAGGAATACGATGATTTGGAGAAGGAAATCGCCCGCTTCCAGGCGATTCTGGCGGATGAACACCTGCTGATGGAGGTTATCAAGACCGAAATCAGCGCCATCCGCGATAAATTTGCTGACCCGCGCCGCACGGAGCTGACCACCATCGACGGCGAAATCGACGTGGAAGACCTGATTCAGGAGGAGGACATGGTCGTCACGCTGACGCGGCAGGGCTACGTCAAGCGCACGCCGAAATCCATCTACCGCGCACAGAACCGCGGCGGACGCGGCGTGACCGGCATGACGACGAAGGAAGAAGACTTCGCCGTGCAGATGCGCGTCGTATCCACGCACGACGAAATCATGTTCTTCACCAACATGGGGCGCGTGTACATGCTCAAGTGCTACCAGATTCCGGAAGCTGGACGCACCGCGCGCGGCACGGCGATTATCAACCTCATCCAGATTGCGTCGGATGAAAAGGTGACGTGCATGGTTCCTGTGCCGGGCGCGACGGGCGAACACAACCTTGTGATGGCGACGCGCGACGGGATGATTAAGAAAACGCCGTACAGCGAGTTCGCGAACCTGCGCAAGAACGGCCTGATTGCTATCAATTTGAAGGAAGGCGACGAGCTGATTGGCGTGGATTTGACCAGCGGCGACGACGAAATTCTGCTGGGCAGCCGCAAGGGCATGGCAATCCGCTTCAGCGAGCGCCACATCCGCCCGATGGGCCGCGCGTCGATGGGCGTGAAGTCCATGCGGCTGGATGACGACGATATCATCATCGACATGGTGCCGCTGGAGCAGGGCGCGGACGTGCTGGCGATTACCACGCTGGGCTACGGCAAGCGCACCAGCCCCGACGAGTACCGCGAGCAGGGCCGCAACGGCAAGGGCATCATCGCCACAAAGCTGACCGACAAGACCGGCGACCTCGCCGCGCTGCTGATGGTTAAGCCGGACGAAGACCTGATGCTCATCACCGACGACGGCACAATCATCCGCACCCGCGCCGAGGACATCCGCGTTTGCGGCCGCAACACGCAGGGCGTTATCGTGATGAAGCTGCAGGAAGGAAGCCACGTCATCGCCGTTGCCCGCGCCGAGCGCGACGAAGAGCCGGACGTACCCGTGAATGCTGCTGATGCGGATGCCGCCGAAGCGCGCGCCGAGGGTTTCGACACGTCGGACGCGGCGGAATCGAAGGCAGTGCAGGAGCTGCTTCGCCGTGCCGAAGAGGACGCAAACGGCAGTGATTTGGACATGGATCTGGGCGGGGAGGACGAGAAGGATTCCCCGGCGGATGACGAGGATATTTAACCTGATGTACACTTTTTCTCCCGGAGGGGTGACCTTCTGGGAGAGTTTTTGTTTGTAGAGGCGACCCCATTCGCAGCGACGGATGAGGTCGTTCCCCTCAATCAACACGCGGAAACAGTATGAAAACGTCAGCAACTCAATCGCGCGAAAGGGTCAAGGGACGAAGTCCCTTGTGGAGTCCAGAGGCAAAGCCTCTGGTGGGGGTTAGGGGCAAAGCCCCTCGTCTCCCCCCCTTGCGGAATCCCTCGTCTTGTGCTATGATTCACTTATGAACCCATATCGAAAGGGGAATCACCGCCTTGTGGATAGAAATTGAAATGTATGTCCTCCTCTTCTTCGCTTGCTCCTTCCTCGGCTGGTGCATGGAGGTCACCTGTAAGCTCGTGCAGTTCGGGCGCTTCATCAACCGCGGCTTTCTGCTCGGCCCGCTGTGCCCGATTTACGGCACGGGCGCTGTGCTGATGGCGTACTTTCTGCCCCTGTGGACAACGCAGGTCGAGTCGACATTCCTGCTGGCCCTCGTCCTCTGCGGCACGCTGGAATATATAACCAGCTGGCTGATGGAAAAACTGTTCCACGCGCGCTGGTGGGACTACTCCCAGAAGCGCTTCAACATCAACGGGCGCGTGTGCGCGAGCAACCTGCTGGCGTTCGGGGTGATGGGCGTGTTCGTCGTCAAGGTGCTGAAACCCTTTGCGTTTGGGCTGTTCGCTAAAATCCCGACTGTCTGGCTGGATGCCATTACTATCACGCTGACGGCGCTGCTGATTGCGGATGTCGCGATTTCCGCAGGCGTGCTGACAAAGATTCGCGGCGCGGCAGAATCCGTCCGCGCGGACAACACCGAAGCCATCACCAAGGCGGTTCGAGAGGCGCTCATGGCGCAGGGCTTCCTGCTCCGCCACCCGCTGCACGCTTTCCCGGAGGTGCAGTTCTACAATAAGGCGCACCTTGCCCGCCTGAAGGCGAAGCACGACGAATTGCAGGCGAATATGCGCGAAAAACGCGAGAAACTCCAGCAGGAACTTGACCGTCTCGAAGAGAAGCGCAAGGCGCTCAAGAAGGGCAAAAAGTGACCCGCAAGTTAATTTCTATTCTCCTGATCCTCCTGATTTTCTCGTCCGCTGCGCACGCGGATGTCCCTGTCCTTGACCTCCGCGCCCACGACGCCGACGCCCGCTTTCCGTCCGATGCCGCCGTCCTCACCGTCGCCTTTCCCCAGATGACCTTCGCCGATGCCGCCATTCTCGTCTGCGACGGCCACGCCGGGATGATTGACGCGGGCGGATACGCGGAGGAATCCGCCGTCCAAACCGCGCTGGAAGCCCTCGGCGTGACGCGGCTGGATTGGGTCGTCGCCACCCATCCGCACCACGACCATCAGCCCGGCTTCGAGGCCATCGCCCGCCGGATGCCGATTGGGCGCTTCCTCACGTCGTTCCCCGCGAACGAAAACGCGCAGATGCAGCATACCCTCGCTGTCATGGCGGAATGCGGCGTGCCGGTGGAAACCGCCGCGGATGGGCAAATGCTGACGCTCGGACACGCGCAAATCACGCTGATTCTTCCGGAAAATACCGGCAAGACCGTTAATAATCGCTCCCTGCTCGCCCTCGTGACGCTGGGGGATGCCCGGATGCTGATGCTCGCCGACCTCGAAAGCATGGGTCAGCAGGCGCTGCTTGATTCCGGCGACGATGTGCACGCGGATATCCTCAAGTACCCGCACCACGGCCATGCCGCCATGAATCAGACGCTTCTGACCACTATTGCGCCCAAACTCGCCATCATCACCGCCAAACCGACCCGCGCGCCGTATGCCCTCGCGCAGCTGGATGCCATGGCGATTCCCGCCGCGCACACGGATGAATGCGGCTTGCTGCTGAAAACCGACGGGCAGGTGTGGATTTTGCAGAATCTCACGATGGAAGAATAACCGGCGGTTGATTTGTAATAATCCTCGCGGCAGCTTGACAAACCCCGCCCGAACGCCTACAATGGAAGGGAAGTACAGGAAAGGAAGGCTTCTCCGATGAAGAAAATCCAGAAATTGCTTTTACTACTCCTGATGATGGCAATGCTCCTGCCGACGTTCGCGATGGCAGAAACGCCTGTCATTGTCAATCTGGTTGAAAATCCGGACGCTGAATACCACTTTGAGGACGGCGCGAAGATTCTCGAAATCGTTTTTCCGCGCGTTTACTCCTCCGACTGCATCCTCCTGCGCTATGACGGCATGGTCATGATGATAGACGCATCGACCAAAAACGCGACCATGCGCAACCGCATCTACACCGCCTGCGATACCCTCGGCATCGACCACATCGACATTGCCTACAACAGCCATCCGCACGATGACCATATCGACGGATTTCAGTTCGTCAACGAATACGCGCCGATCTCCAAGTTCTTGATTACCTTTCCGGAAGATTTTAACGCGCGGATGAAGAGCGCGGTTAAATTCATGAAGGCGAACAACATCCCCATCGAGCAGATTGGCAACGGCGACACCTTCACGCTGGGGGAGGACGGCGGCGTCAAGATGACCGTCATTCAGTACCACAAGTCCTCTTGGGGCGTGAACGACCAGTCCGCCATGCTGATGGTGCAGTACGGCGACCGCCGGATGCTCCTCGCGGGCGACAACGAGAACCGTTCGCAGCAGTATTTTGCGGCGAATCCGCCGGAAATCGGGCTGAACGCGGATATCTTCAAGTACCCGCACCACGGGCAGGTGCGCCTGCGCGATGACTTCTTGGAAGCCATCAACCCGCAGCTGATTTTCATCAACGGCGCGGCGAACGTGATCAAGGGCAGCGTCAACTACTGCGACAAGAAGCACATTTCGTACCTTTTGGGTTATAAAGGGCTGACCCGGATGCGCACGGACGGCAACATTTGGGTCATTGACTACCTGAAGGAAAAGAATGCCGACCGCGACTTGCCCTATACGCCGGAGCGGGACGAGTAACGCACGAAAATACCCGAAAGTTTAGGAAGAAACTGCTATGAAGTATCGCTATCTGCTCATCGACAACGACAACACCCTCATGGACTTCCACGCCGCCGAACACGCCGCCCTCCGCGAGGCGCTCACCGAGGCCGGGATTGAACCGACCGACGCCGTCTGCGCACGGTACAGCGCCATCAATGACGCACTCTGGAAGGCACTCGAACGCGGCGAAACCACCCACTCGGCGCTTAAAATCACCCGTTTCGCCCAGCTTCTGGAAGAATACCCCGCCGAAAACGTCTGCGCGCCTCGCCTCGCCCTGCGCTACAGCCACTATCTCGGCACGCACGCTGACCTCATGCCCGGCGCGGAGGCGTTTTTGCGTTGCCTGCATGGGCAGATGAAAATCGTGCTGGTCAGCAATGGTGACAGCGTCATCCAGCGCAACCGACTTTTCCAGTGCGTGTTCACGCCACTGCTGGATAACATTGTCATCAGCAGCGAAAAAGGCGTCAGCAAGCCCGATCCGCGCCTGATTGAAATTGCCCTTGCCGAATGCGGCTGCACGGACAAGACCGAAGCTGTCATGGTCGGCGATAGCGCGACGGCGGATATCCCAGCAGCCGTCAATGCCGGAATCGACAGTATCTTTGTTGATTGGGAAGGAAAGGACTGCCAACAAGCAACTTATACAGCAAAAAATCTGGCGGAAGTGGAGCAAATTCTGCTGAAAAGTTAAATTTCAGTGGACGGCATCATCCACAAAATCAATAATTGTCAAATAGGGTGCATTCGCGGGAATGCGCCCTTTTTCACGTCCGAAAAATGAAAAAAACGTTAAAAATGAATCGAAGCGATTGACAGCCGGGCGTTTCTGCACTATTATAATAGGTAGAGAGCGAGGGGATTTTTGATGGACGAGAACAAGTGGCTGCGCCGAAAGCCGCAGAGCAACCTCGATTACCTTGGGATTACGCTGATTGCGGTTGCGTTTTACATGGCGCTGCTCAACGCGCAGTCCTTCCTGAACGGTGTGAACCGCATTCTGGGCATCCTTGCGCCGTTCGCGGGCGGTGTGGTGATTGCCTACTGCCTTAACCCAATTGTTAAAGCGGCGATGAAGTACCTCTTCCGCGGACGCGAAAAGTGCCGCGGACTCGCCATTTTGTTGGCGTACATTGTCGGCTTGGCAATCGTTGTGCTGCTGATGGTGCTGATTATTCCGCAAATGGTTGGCAGCGTTGTCATGTTCTACCAGAATTTCGACGGCTATGCGCAAAATTTGCTGAATATGCTCAAGAAACTTGACGCGGAAACGCCGGGCGTGGATTTGAGCCTTGCGGTTAGGGCGGTGGAGAACCTGAATGCCAGCATGAGCGACCTGCTTGGCACGATTGTCAAGGCGATTACGAACCGCGTGCCGCAAATTATCAGCTACGTCGGCGGCGTCGCGTCGGGTGTCGTGACCATTTTTACAGCGATTGCCAGCAGCGTCTACCTCCTCCTGCAGAAGGATAAGCTGCTCCGCCACGCGCGGGTACTGACGCGCGCGTTCCTGCCGAAGAGCGCCGCGGAGACGACCCTGCGGATTTGCCACGACGCAAACCGCAATTTCGGCGGCTTTTTCGCCGGAAAAATCCTCGATTCCGCGATTATTGGTGTGCTGACGTTTGTCAGCATGAACATCCTCGGCTTGTCGTACGCGACGCTCATCAGCATCATCGTCGGCATCACGAACATCATCCCCGTGTTCGGCCCGTTCATCGGCGCGATACCCGGCGCGGTGATTCTGCTCTTCCTCGATCCGTGGCAGGCGTTGATTTTCCTGATTTTGATCCTGATTATCCAGCAGCTGGATGGCAATTTCATCGGCCCGATGATTCTTGGCGATTCGATTGGCATCTCGGCGCTCTGGGTTCTCTTCGCGATTGTCGTCGGCGGGGATCTCTTCGGCTTGGTCGGTATGGTCGTCGGCGTTCCCGTTTTCGCCACGATTTACGGCATTCTGCGCACGGCGGCGCGCCACAGCCTGCGTCAGAAGGGGTATACGGACGTGGAAGAATCTGTATCCGCATCCGTTGCAGGCGACGAGATTCCCGATGACCCGCGTGAGAGCGGACACCGGATGTCGCTGCTGCGCCAGTGGAAAGAGAAAATCATGTCCATCGGCAAGAAAAAGAGTAAGTAAGCACAGAGGGGGAGCGCAATGGCTTCCCCTTTCCTGCGTAATTTCTACCTATTAAAAGGAGACGCGCGCCATGACACCCGAAGTCCAGCATTATTTACTCGCAGGTTTTCTTCTGCTGGTAGCCGTTTTCGCCGTTCCGCTCTTGAAGCGCATCCTGAGACCTGTAAAAAAGCGGATTAGCGACCGCATTCCAGCGCTTGTGGGGCATCTTCTCCGCTGCTTCCTGCGCCCGGCGGCATGGCTCGTCCGCGTCACACTCGCGGGTTGGGCACTGCTAACCATCCCGTGGAGCGCCGAAATCCGTGTGGTGCTCACCCGCGCAATGCCGTACTACCAGGCGTTTGTGCTGGCGATGGCGGCGTGGGGCGTTTGGGAAGCCATCCCGGTTATTTGGCAAATGCTGCATCGTCATCCGCACCCTGATCAGCCGGATAATTATGAAACGTTGTCACGCTTTTTCGAGAACGGATGCCGAACAGTCGTCGTCGTGATGGCGGTTCTGGTCGGTTTGGACGGCCTTGGCGTACCGGTCACGAGCCTGATTGCCGGCGCGGGCGTCGCTGGACTTGCCATTACCCTCGCGGCGCAGTCCACGCTCTCCAGCCTGATTGCCGGGATCACGCTCGTTGCGGAGCACCCGTTTTCGCTCGGCGATTACATCGTGCTGGGCGATGTTGAGGGCACCGTCGAGGACATTTCGCTGCGTTCAACCCGCATTCGCACGCCCGACCAAGTGCTCATTACCGTCGAAAACAGCAAGGTTTGCGCCGAATACATCCAAAATGCGAACGCGCGCACCCAGCGCCTGTGGGCGTTCACGATTGGCTTGGAGTACCGCACAAGTGCGCAGCAGGTGGAGCAGTTCATCCGCGACCTGACGAAACTTCTGGTTTCAGATCCGGACGTTGATGGGCAGAGCGTGCAGGCGGTGCTGGAGGAATTCGCGGATTCGTCCATCAACGTCAACGTCCGCATGATGGTCAACACCCTCGGTTACGGCGATTACCGCGCACTCAAAGGCAGAATTAACCTTGCGGTTATGCACCTGATGGCGGAAGAAGGGCTGTCTTTCGCCTTCCCGTCGAGGAGTGTTTATGTGGAAAAGAACGCACAGTGACCGAACGCGCGGACTTCTGCTGACCGGATTGAAGGCGGCTGGAAGTGCGGCGGTCGCGATAGCCGTTGCCAGCACAATACACCTGCAGTTTAGCGCGACGGCGGGGATTATCGCGATTTTGAGTCTGATGGGTACGAAGCGCGAGACAATGAAAGTGGCGCTGGGGCGGCTGATGGCGTACGGCGCGGCGCTGCTGATCGCCTTCGTGTGCTTCTCGCTCTTCGGCGATGGTCTGCTTGCTTTCGGAATTTACCTGTTTGTTTTCGCGTCGCTGTGCTATGCCTGCTCGTGGGGTTACGCGACGGCGATGATTTCCGTGCTGATTTCCCACTTTATGGGCACGGGCGGCATGACGTGGACGCAAGTTGGCAACGAAAGTTTGTTGTTCCTCATCGGCACAACCTGCGGCATCCTGACGAACCTGCACCTGCACCCGGACGAAAGGCGTCTGGACGCATTGCTTCGTCAGGCGGATGAGCAGATGCGGGCGGCGCTGCGGGCGCTTGCGGAAGCGGCGGACGCGCGCAACCCCTTGATTTTGCTGGGCGAGACGCTCCGTCAGGCAGACGAATGTGCCGCGAAAAACGCCGAAAATAGCCTAACCGACGCGCCGACGCGCGAGATTCATTATATCGACATGCGCCGCCAGCAGCGGAGAATCCTGCTGCAAGTCACGCAAGACGCACAAAAAGTACAGGGACATCCGCCGCAGGAAGCCGAGGTTCGGGCGCTGATTGGCCGCATTTTTGCCGAGTATGACCGTGAAAACGACTGCACATCGTTGTTCTCCGCCCTGCATGACCTGCTGGCAGAGATGCAGCGTCAGCCGCTTCCCACAACGCGTGGCGAGTTTGAGGATAGGGCGCTGCTGTATGTGCTATTGCGGCGCATGGAGGATTTTCTGCTGCTGAAACGCGAGTTCTACGAAACATATGGTTTCGAAAAAAATCGCCAATTAGAATATAAATCATAACTATTTTCGTGATGGATTCAGTAGAAATGCGTCCACTTGCGCAAGCAGCAGAAAAATGCTATAATATAAGTTGAAATGAACGCGGAGGTGGCGCATGAAGCAGGAAACGGGGCGGCGGATTGCCCGCTGGAGTTATATGGCAGTCGCGGCGGGCTACCTCTGGTGGAACCTCGCACGAATGACAGAATTTTCATGGACGTTCACCATTATGCCGTATCTGGGCGACTTTGGTATCATTGCCGCCATTTTTTCGCTGATTTTGGGCTGGAAAAAGCGCTCCCCGCTTGTCTGGACGATGACAGCGGGGCTTGGCTGGATGCTGCTGATGAGCGCTATCCGCGGCGAAAATGTTCTCGCGGCTGAGTGGCAGTACCTCAAGGAGGGCATCATTGCGTTCCTTGTGCTTGCGCCGCTACCGGGCTGCTTTACCGAAAATCGTTTTCGGCAGTTTTTGAAGGGAACGATAGCCGTCTGGACGACTGCAATTACTTGTCAAGCAGCCATTGGCTTGTGGGCGGCAATCAGCGGTCACGCCGTTTTCAGCATGAAGGGGACGTGGTACATCGGCATGAACCTCGGCGACCACCGCCTGTATTTGAACGCTTACGTTACAACAGCCGCCGCAAAAATGGGCATGACCGTGCTTTTAACGGTAATTTTGTTCGCGCTGAGCCGCACGAAACGGGCGAAAATTGCCTGTGTGATGGCAGTTCTGGTACAATGCGGCGCGCTCGCGCTGACGGATTGCCGGACGGCGTTCGTGGCGCTCGGCGTCGCGGCGGGGTTCTGCGTGTGGACGCTCCTCGGTGCGAAGGCGCATATGCCGTCGAAGTTAAACCATAGGCTTATACTTCCTGTGCTGATGGCAGCGGGGATTATCCTCTGCTATGGGCTGCTGACGGGGGTGTTGACGCTGCTTGCCCCGTCCGTCGCGCCCGGCCCGCTGGACAACGTGAATCTGCTGGAGTTCCCAGCACACCTGATGACGGAAGCATCCGCTGAACAGGAAGTTATATTGGACAGCACACCCGTCCACCGCGGCATTGACACTACGGACGCATTCAACGGACGCTGGGGGATTTGGAAGGGGGCAATTCGGCTGCTCAAAGCACAGCCGGAGCTGCTGCTGACGGGCACAAGCGCGCCGCTGGCGGCAGGAATGATGAATTTGTACACGGCACCCGGCACAAAATACTTCCAACATGCGCACAATCTGTACTTACAGACGCTTGTCAGCTGGGGGATTCCCGGTCTGCTGATTCTGCTGACCGTGATTACCATGTTCCTCGTGCAGACAGCGCGAATTTCCAAGCGCTATCAGCCGCTTTGGGGGCTGATGCTGTTCCGCCCGGTAATTTACCGGCTGGTTTGCGAATTGGTGGACTGCTTCACGATGCTTTCGACGGGTTCGCCAATGCTCTATTGGCTCTGCCTGCTGATGGGCGCGGTGGATGCACAGGCGCGGCGGCTGAAGCCACAAGCGCTGCCGAAATAACGAATGGTTACAAATTTGCGCTTTGGGAGGTGAAGCCATCCGATGGTCGATATCATTATCCCTGTGTACAATGCACTTGATACGCTTGAACTTGCGGTTACGTCCGCACTCATGCAGGGGGACGTGCGAATCCTCCTTGTGGACGACGGCTCCACCGACGGCACAGCGCGCTTGTGCGACGAGCTGGCGCACCATCCGCGCATTGAGGTGATTCATCAGCGGAACCGCGGAGTGTCTGCTGCACGAAACGCAGGGTTACAAGCGGCAGCATCGGAGCGGCTCACTTTTCTTGATGCGGATGACGTGCTGCTGCCCGACGCAATCGGCCATCTGCTCGCCCTTGCGGGGGATTCGCAGGCGATTCAGGGTCTTGTGACCCGTTCGGAAGCGTCAAATGTGCCGGAATGCACCGTTCAAACCCTCTCTTCGCGTGATATGCTGGACTTGGCGCTGCGAAATCCAACCGTGCATTTACACACGCACGGCTGGCTGCTGCGGCGGGAAATATGTAACGAGAGGTTCAACGAATCGCTACGGCTGGGGGAGGATGGCGAGTGGATGATGCGGGTGCTTCGCGGCGCGAAAACCCTTTCGCTGGCGCAGGTGAACACCTATTGCTACCATTTGCGGGCGGATTCAGCGGTGCACAGCGCGTCAGACGTGGTGCGCGAATATCTGCGAACGCTCACGGCGGCACAGTCAACATTAAACTATTTGGACATGCCGGATGCGGCGGCACAGTACCGCTTGATGCACCTGCTGCTGATGCTGACGCACGGGGTGGTGCAGGAGGGCGGCTTTCGCGACGGGCTGCGCCAGTGCAGGGCGATTCGACGCCTGTGCCGGGAAGCGTTCCGTGCGGATTTGCGCCGTGTGCGGTGGCTGCCGCGGTCAAAGGCGCAGGCGGTGCTGCTCATGCTGCGGTGCGGGCTGTATCCGCTGGCAAGGCGGGCGATTCTGATTCGGCGAAGGCAGAATCAGCAGGCGTGTGCTTTGGCGGAAAGTGCAATATAATAGGAAGGGATTTTTCACGGCAGGACGTGCTGCGGACGGCGAGAGGCAAATCAGCAGTAACTTGCGGGTTATCGCGGCCAGGACGACCTTATCCGTCGCTGCGGCGACGCTTTCATCAGTTGGAAAGTCATGGCACATCTGCGCTTGCACGCCGATGATGGCGAAAATGGTAGACAGCGTATTCGCCAATCGACATCAGCAGATTGTAAATCAGCGCAAAATCAGCACGCGGAAGCTGTATGCAAACGTAGCCAACGAAATCGCGCGAATGGGTCAAGGGTCGAAGCCCTTGCAGGGGATCGAAGGGGAGAGTGTCCCCTCGCGTCTCCTTCGCTTATGAAAGGAAGTATGACGATGAAACCACTGCGGGTGCTTGTCGTGGGCTGGACGGCGACGACGGGCGGAATTGAGCACTTTTTAATGGCGTATTGTGGAAAAATGAACCGCGAACGCGTTCAATTCGACTTTTTGTGCCGTTTTAGCCCGATTGCATGCCAAAAAGAAGCGGAAAAAATCGGGAAAATATACACAATTACCCGGCGGAGCAGCGATATAATGCGCTATTATCGGGAAATCAACGACTTTTTCCGCGAGCATGGGCACGAATACGATATTATCTGGGACAATGAGTGCATGTTCAACGACATGACGCCGCTGAAAAAGGCTGCGGAGGTGGGCATTCCGGTGCGAATCGCGCACTGCCATAATCCGCAGAATATGGATAAATCAGCCATCGGACATGTGCAGGGCTTCCTGCATCGCGTCAACCACCATTCCCTCAGCCGCTACGCCAACGTCCTTTGGGCGTGCTCGATGGAGAGCGCGAAGTGGGCGTGCCCTGCCATGGATTTGCCCTGTGAGGTCATTCCGAACGCCATTGACGCGCAGATGTTCCGCTTCTCGGAGCAGGTTCGGCGCGAGGTTCGCGAGCAGTATGGGCTGGAAGATTGCCTCGTAGTTGGTCATGTTGGGCGCTTGCAGTACCAGAAAAACCAAACCTTCTTGCTGGACGCCTTCCGCCACCTGCATGAGCGCGAGGAGAAAGCGCGGCTCGTGCTCGTGGGCGATGGCCCGGATTTGACGGAGCTGGAGGCGAAGGCCGTCACCCTCGGCATCGAACGGGAAGTCCTCTTCCTCGGCAATCGAGATGACGTCAACCGATTGTTGCAGGCGTTCGACCTGTTCGTCATGCCGTCGCACTTCGAGGGCTTCGGGATGGCGGCTTTGGAAGCGCAGGCGGCAGGGCTGCCGTGTCTGTTATCCGCCAGCGTGCCGAAGGAAACGAAACTGACGCGAAACGTGGAGTTTATTCCGGCGGAAGATCCGGCGATTTGGGCGGAACATATGCTGAACATGCTGGAACGTCACGAAATCCGCCGCGACGAGGCGCAGACCATCGCCGACGCGGGCTACGACATAGGCACCGCGGCGCAGCGGCTGGAGGACAAGCTCATCGCCCTGACGGAGAGAAAACGGTTTCAGCGGCGCTTCCTGATGACCCCGAAAACGAGCGCATCGGGCGTGCCGGCGCTGAACAAGGCGCGCGCGGACATCGAGCAAATCGCCGCTGAAATGGGGTACGCGCCGTTCGTGCTCCACGCGCCGGACAGCGCAAATGGCAGCGTCTGGCAAGCTATCCAAGTCGGCGCAAAGACGCTTGGCGACTGGGTTCGCGCGTTCTGCCGGATGCGGCAGGGCGACCTGCTGCTCGTGCAGTACCCGTATTTCCCGGTCAAGGGCTACGGCGTGGCGCGGCTGGCGCTGCACCTGCTGCGCTGGAAGGGCGTGAAAACCGCCGCGCTCGTGCACGACCTCGACTCGCTCCGGCGGATTGGGGGAAGCGCCGCGCGCGGAAGCGACCAGCTGCTGCTGCCGGGGTTCGAGGCGCTCATCGTGCACAGTCAGCGGATGGAAAGCTACCTGCGCACGGTGGGCGTGACGTGCCCGATGATTCTGATGGAAGCGTTTGACTGCCTGTCGGAAGGGGAAATCCCCGTGCGGGAGAAGAGCCGCATGGTCGCGATTGCGGGCAACCTCGCTGCGGACAAGAGCGGATACCTGAAAGATATTGGCAAAGTTCCGCTGGAATGGCAATTGTATGGAACAAACTGGGCAGGAAACGGATCAACGCGCATCGAATATCACGGCGAAATTGCGCCGGAGAAGCTGCCGGAGACGATTTCGGGCGCGTTCGGCATCGTGTGGGACGGCGACAGCCTTGACGGGCTGACCGGCTTGTACGGCGCGTACGCCCTGCTGAACAGCCCGCACAAGCTGTCAACATACCTCGCGGGCGGACTGCCGGTGATTGTTGCGAAGAACGCCGCGACGGCGGATTTTGTGGCGCGGGAGCAGGTCGGCGTGGCGCTGAACAGCCTGCGCGAGCTGCCGGAGCTGATTCACACGATGCCGGAGGAGGACTACCAGCGCTACGCGGCGAACGCGCGGCGGGTCGGGGCGCAGCTTCGGGCGGGAGAGAACACGAAGCGGGCACTGCGGAAGCTGGAAGAAATCGAATAAAGCTAATCGCCAAATGGTTCGCGATGAACTATTTGGCGATTTTTTTTGCCGAAATATAAAAAACACTATTGACATTTGCCTTGATACCTGTTAAAATACGAATGTAAGAAGTGTTCTTATAGAAGTGTTGGGAGAGGATACCGATGGTGTAAATAAATGATGCACTGTGTTACCTTGTGATGTTCCGCTGCGAAAGGAGAAAATTCATGAAAAAGTTACTCGCGTGTTTGCTGCTGGTTGTGCTATTTTCCTGCGGCTTCGTAAATTCGGAGATTCGTGTCTTTGCGGAAGAAAATCCGGATAATGTGAACTACAACTTGATTTTGAAGCGGGGATTGCGGGAAGGAATGATTCCTGCCATTACTACGCCGGCAGATAACCGCCCTCAGATTGAACCCGTTTGGCGAAATGGAAAG
>ENA-UERG01001007-UERG01001007.1-human-gut-metagenome-genome-assembly--contig:-NODE-1007-length-25418-cov-4.499665_pt1 | contig 25418 bp, 14 predicted proteins | sample MGYA00242954_ERZ507954 | MGnify/ENA primary metagenome ERZ507954 (study PRJEB26167, sample SAMN06115478) | human gut metagenome | host: Homo sapiens | place: China:Sichuan | collected 2015-01-21... | reverse complement strand
GCGTCGCGAAATAGGGATGCGAAACACGACGGGGTATTTTTGCGGATAGGAATGAACGTCGCGGCGCGGAGGCGCATGTTTCCGTTTTCGCTTGCCCGCAAACCTTTTTTTTGACGGAATGGGAGAATTATTCGATAATTTAGTATATTTACGTCGTGCAGATTGTGCAAACGATCCAATCAGGTTAGTTCATTTATTAATTTGTTCGCATGAAAAAAATGTTTGCTTTGGCGGCGGTGCTGTGTCTGGCACTCGCCGGTTGCGAGTATGACGATGCGGAGGTGAAGGATCGGCTCGACGATTTGGAAGGTCGGGTCGACGCACTCGAAAAGACCGTAAACTCGCTCAACATCAACGTCGGGAACTTGCAGTCGCTCATCGACGGCAAGCTCTTCATCACGGCGGTGACCGAAAATCCCGAAGGGGGGGGGTACACGCTTTCGCTCGTGACGTCTGACGGCGAAGCGTCGCAGATCGTCATCAAGGACGGCGAAGCGGGCGCGGCTCCCGCTATCGGCGTGAAACTCGATTCCGACGGGAAGTACTACTGGACGCTCGACGGCGAGTTCATCACCGAGGGCGGGAAGAAGATGCCCGTCACGGGCGACGACGGCGTGACGCCCGTTTTCAAGATCGAGAACGACACGTGGTACGTCTCCTATGACAAGGAGGCGACGTGGAAGGAGTGCGGCCCTGCAACGGGTGCCGCCGGCGACTCTTTCTTCTCGGATGTCTCCACGAGCGAGGACGGCCGTTGGGTCTATCTGACGCTGGCCGACGGCGAGACGGTGCTGACGCTGGAGATGTACAAAGAGTTCGGCATCGCCTTCGAATCGCTGCCCGAACTGATTATGGCCGGAGCGACGGCGGAAATCCCCTTCGTGCTGACGGGTGCCGACGAGAAGAGCGTCGTCGAGGCGATCGCCAAGGGCGACTGGGAGGCCGAAGCGGTGATGGACGGCACGGAGGGCGGCAAGATCGTCGTGACGGCTCCGGCCGAGAGTTCGACGGGCCGCGTGATCGTGCTGCTGAGCGACGGCGAGTCGAAGACGATCATGAAGACGCTGACCTTCGTGTCGGGCGTGATGAACGTCACGACGCAGTCGCAGGAGGCTGCGGCGGTCGGCGGAACGGTCAGCTTCGAGCTGGAAACCGATCTGGACTACGAGGTGGTGATTCCCGACGATGCCAAGGAGTGGCTCTCCCGCGTAGAGACCCGCGCCTTGCGTCAGGAGACGCTGACCTTCTCGGCGAAGGCCAACGAGACGATGGAGGAGCGGCAGGCGAAGATCGAACTCATCAGTTCGGGCGTCGTCGTCGAGACGCTGCTGGTCTACCAGAAGGCGAATCTCGATCCGACGGCGTTCGTCGTCAAGGTCGATGTGACGGAGAGCAGCATGAAGAACACGCTTATCCTTCCGCTGACGGGTACGGTGGATGCCACGGTGGACTGGGGCGACGGCAAGACCGAGACCGTGACGGCCGTGAATCCCCAGCACGTCTATGAGCAGGAGGGCGAATACTACGTGACGGTGATCGGTTCGGTGACGGCGCTCGGCAATCGATTGACCAAAACCAGTCAGAGCGCGATCGTGCGTGTCATCCAGTGGGGCCAGCTGGGGCTGGAATCGCTCGAAGAGGCGTTCTACAACAACAAGGGGCTTACGCAGGTGGCGCTGCCCGATGCGGGCGCTTTCGCCAAGGTGACCACCGTGGAAAATATGTTCTATAACTGTACGCTGCTTACGGCGGTTCCCGTCGGTTTGATCGACCAGTGTACGGAGTTGACCTCCGCCGCTTCGCTCTTTTCGGGCTGCTCGTCGTTGACGTCCATTCCGGAGGGTTTCTTCGACAATTGCCCGAAGATCGCTTCGCTGGCCTCGGCGTTCAAGGGCTGTAAGAAGGTGACGGAAATTCCCGCCGGCCTGTTCGACAATCTGACGGAGGTGACCGATGTTTCGGGCCTTTTCACCAACTGCACGGCGCTTGTTTCGGTTCCCGACGGACTGCTCGACAAGCTGACGAAGGTAACGACCGTTTCGAGTTTCTTCAACGGTTGCTCCTCGCTGCGTACGGTTCCGAACGATTTCTTCAAGTCTCAGACCGAGGTGACCGCCAGCGGAATGATCTTCAAAGGTTGCTCTTCGTTGGAGTCAGTTCCCTCCGGGCTGCTCGATCCCTTCACGAAGACGACTACGATAGGGTCTCTTTTCAGCGGTTGCAAGTCGCTGGGTAACCTTCCCGAAGGATTGTTCGACAAGGTCGGGAGCAACGTAGATCCGTCAGCCAAGGCCGTGGATGCCTCCTATCTCTTCGAAAACTGTGTGAAAATGACCGATTTCCCGTCTCTGTCCAAACTTCCGAACGTCTCGAATGTGGCTTCGCTTTGGAGAGGTTGTACGGCCATGACGACGGTTCCTGCGGATTATTTCCCTTCGAGTTGTACGAATTCCATTTCGGTCGGAAACATGTTCAACGGCTGTACATCGCTCAAAAGCCTTCCTGCCGGCCTGCTGAAAAACATGACTGACATAACGACCGCTCTGTCGATGTTCACGAACTGCTCGTCGCTCGAAACGCTTCCCGAAGGGTTCTTCGATGCGATGGTCGGATGTACGAATATCAAGGAGATGTTCAAGGGTTGTACGTCGCTCGAATCGCTGCCCGCGGGGTTGTTCGACAAGATGACGTCGATCACCGCTACGGCTTCGGCCTTCTACGGCTGTACCGGCTTCACGGGCGAATCGCCCTACCTGACTGCCGAGGTCGAAGGCGCGCCGGTGAAGGTGCACCTCTACGACCGTCCCGATTATCCCGATCTCTTCGTAAAGGTGCCGACCAAGGAGTCCGACTACAAGGACACCTTCAAGAACTGTACGAAGATGGCCGACTACGCCATGATTCCCACCGCATGGGGCGGCGTCAGCGACGGCACGAAGGCGAAGCCGACCATCGCGCTCTCTTATGCGCTTCCAGAGAACATGGAGTACCACGGTATTAATTTCACCGTCAAGGGTACGGAGTTCAAATCGGGTAAGTACATCGTCGGTACGACGGAACTCGTACAGAGCGTGCTCGACGAGTTCGACGGCAACATGGAGAAGGCGACCAACAAATACGGCATCGGGTTTACGGCGACGCAGCTCGAAACACTGATGTCGGATGCGGGGTTGCAACTTCCGTTCAATGATCTCGAACCGGAGACCGAATACATGCTGCTCGTGCGCGGCCAGAATGTCCACGGTCTGACGTTCGAAACGCTGACCGCCACCACCGCGGTTCGTCCGCAGGGCAGCGCCGACTACGAGCGTTATATCGGCACGTGGACCGTCACGACGACTTCGTCGGAGGTTACCGGACAGCCGCAGACCTACACGATCCGCATCGAACCTTACCGCAACGACAAGAGTTACAAGGTCTATGACTGGGGTGCGACGATCCTGGGAACCGGCAGACCGGCCACCGAGGAGACTGACGAAATGGAAGCCTTCCCCTTCTACCTGACTTATATGGCGGACGGTTCGGTCGAGATCAACTCTTTCAACGAGGTGGGAATATACGGTTGGGCAAGCTATGTCTATATCGCTTATCGCTTCCTCAATGAGAATTCGGAGCGGTCGATTTGGCGTACGGAAACGTCGCTCGTCAAAGGGTCTTACGATACCGCTAAGAACGAGATTACGATCACCTGCGATAAGTTCACCGATAAGGCAGGTCTCACACATCAGATTACCGGCCTCGATTATGTGCTCTATACCAGCCAGACCGGATATTACGAAGCAGCGGAGATGATCCGTCCGGGCTATCTGATCGGCGAAGGCGACAATCGGAGGGTGGACTACGGCGTAGGCCCCTACAAGTTGACCAAGGCCCCTGCCGCGGCGGCAGTCCCGGCGAAGCGGCCGGCGAAGAAGTTCGAGTCGCTGCGTCCCGCCTCCGAGACGAAACAGGCGGCCGCCGTGTCCCTCGGCGTCGGCCGTCTGTCGATGATGTCGGTCCATTGAGGGTTTCCCCTGTAAGTTGACGACTCCGTCCCGAAATCGTTCGGGACGGAGTTTTTTCGTCCTTTCCCGACGCACTGTTTCGGGCTCCGGTTTCGTCCGCCGATGCCGTACTCCGCTCCGCTTCGTCTCTTTCAGACTGCCGGCCGACGGTCTCTCCGAAACGGAAATTCGCCCCTGTCGCAACGATTTGCGGCAGGGGCGAATTCAGCGGGAACGTGCAGCCTTACGCTACTGTCTGGTCTGCGTGGCGATCCGCTCGTCGAAATAGCGCTTCACGTCGTCCCAACGGTAGTAGGGCGCCAGATCGCTTTCGAGGCGGATGCGCGACTCGCGTTCGTTGAAGAGGAACTTCACGAGCACGTCGCCGCCGTCGGGCCGGCGGAAGAAAACCAGCTGGATATTGGTGGCCATGGGCGTCACGCGCCAGCAGCTCCATGCCTGGTCGACCTTGCGATAGTCGCTCTCGCGCGTGTCGCACCCTTCGATGCCCATGAGACCCACCAGCGGAATGACGTTCACGTCGTGGCCGTAGCGCAGCGATGCCGAGAGCGCGCCCGTTGCGATCGCCTCGTCGGCTTCGGCGACGAAATTGCGCAGCAGGGGCACGGCGTCGCTCAGTGCGCGGTGGCCGAATTCGGCCGAGGGGCCCTCTTCGAGGTACATCTGGTAGTTGCGCACGGCGTAGAAGGCGTAGAGCTCGTCGGGCGTGAAGAGGTCGTAGAACGAGCAGTCGAGGTAGTCGACATCCTGCATCACCGAGGCGACGCAGTAGAGGTCGTTCATGAAGCGGAGCTGCTCCTTGCGGTTGCCGACGAGCGAGGGGTCGGTCACGAGCGCGCGGACGAAACGCGAGGGGTCGATTTCGCGCTCGCGCAGTTCGGCGATGCGCTGTTTGATCTCCTTCTTGATCTTGTTCGCCTCGGTCATGCGGAACATGTAGTCGAGGTAGCGTTTGCTCGCTTCGCGCGTAATGTCGATCGCGGGATTCAGCTCTTTGAGCCGTTCGTTTGCGGCGGCCATGCTGAGCATGCAGCGCGGCACGAGCGTCGAACGGGCACGGATGCGGCACAGGCGGCCGTCCGCCGTCGAAAAGATTTCGGGGAAGGAGCAGTACATCCGTTCGGCGATGCCGCGGTGTTCGCGCACGCCGCGCGGCGAGAGGTCGCCGTAGCGGTGGCGGGCGTCGTCGGCGACGACCTCGATGCGGCGCAGGGCCTCTTCGCCCAGCGGCGTGAGTTTACCTGCTTCGGCCGCCTTGCGAAGCTTTGCGCGCGGATTTTCGTAGACGCTCTCCGAGGCGTGCCAACGCGAGCCGTGGCGGCCGTAGTGGCTGATGTAGAAGGGTTCGTAGCCTTCGGGCGCGGGCGTCGCCGCTGCGCGGGGGTGGTTCTCGTAGCAGTAGTAGAGCGCCGCCGTGCGGTTGAGGTCTTCGAGGGTCTGTTCTTTGGTGCTCTGCGCCGCAGCGCCGCCCGAGAGCAGCAGAACGGACAGGAGCAGCAGGATCGTTTGTCGTTTCATAAAGGTTCGTTTTTAACGGTCGTTTTCTCGCCTCGGCATAACCCGAACAAAGTTCGGTTCTGTGCTCGGCTTGACGAAAACGTTCGTTATCGGGTTTTATTCGGTTATTTTCAGGATGACCGCCGAGACGGGTTTCATCTTCAAGGTGGACAGCCCGTTTTTCGAGGTGTATTTCGCGCCGTCGCCCGTGCCGTAGACCGCTTCGGCCGCGGCGCCTTCCGAGGCGAAACGCGCCGTCGCACTCCGCTTCGACGGGTTGAGGGCGACGAGGTATTTCTGCCCGTCCAGCTCGCGGGCGTAGACCATGGGGTAGGGTTGCTCGACGTCGCTCACGAAGCGCCATGCGCCCTGCGTGCCGAGCGCCGGTGTCTGGCGGCGCAGGGCGATGAGCCCTTTGACGTAGTTGAGAATCGACTGCGGGTCGCGCTCTTCGGCCGCGACGGTGGGTCGTGCGGGCGAAGGATCGATCGGCAGGTAGAGCCGTGAGGCGTCGGCGGTCGAGAAGCCGGCGTTGGGCGAGTCGTCCCACTGCATCGGCGTGCGGCAGCTGCTGCGGTTGCGGCTCGTGTAGCTGCCCTCCTTGACGGGGGCGTCTTCCAGATTGCGCATCCCGATCTCTTCGCCGTAGTAGAGGATCGGTACGGCGGGCAGCGTCAGGAAGAGCGTGAGCGCCGTCTTCAACTGTTCGGGCGTATTGCGGTCGAAGCGGTTCAGCCGCCAGATGTCGTGGCTGCACGTGGGCATGGCGGCGTAACCCAGCTCGCGCGTGGTTTCGTATTCGGTGCGGTAGTTTTCGGCGAACGCCTTCACCTGCCCGCGTCCTTCGTAGTCGAAGAAGCAGGGGGTCTCTTTCGTGCCGCGGTCGTCGGTCTGGCAGACCAGCGTACGGTAGATCTTGGTGCCGGCGCCGTTGTGGATCAGCAGGTCGATGTGGAATCCGGCGCGGAGCGACTGGCGCGGCTGGCTCCACTCGGAGATCAGGATTCCTTCGGGATATTTCGCTTCGAACCAGCTGCGCAACTCATGCCACAGGCGCATCGTACCCGTGTGCTGCTTGTCGTCGCCCTTGACCAGACTTTGGGCCATGTCGCAGCGGAAGCCGTCGACGCCCTTGTCCATCCAGAACGAGATGATGTTCTTCAATTCGTTGCGTACGGCCGTGGGGCCCGGATCGTCGTACCCCTGCTGCCAGGGTTGAGCGGGGTTGGGATGCAGGTAGCCGTAGTTGAGCGCGGGCTGGATGTCGAAGAAGTTCTTCATGTAGTTGCCGTCGCGCGCGGCGTCGCTGCGAACGAATTTCTTGGTCGGGAACGAATCCTTCGAATCGCTCCAGATATAGTAGTCGCTGTATTGCAGTTCCGGATCGGCTTCGGACGACTGACGGAACCACGGATGTTTGTCCGACGTGTGGCCCGCCACGAGATCCAGACAGACGCGGATGCCCAGGTCGTGGGCCTCGCGGACGAGCTGCACCAACTGGGAATTGGTGCCGAAACGCGGGTCGATCCGGTAGAAATCGGTGATGTCGTAACCGCCGTCCTCGAATTCGCTCCGGAAGACGGGGCTGAGCCAAATGGTGTTCGCGCCCAGGCTTTTGACGTAGGGCAGTTTGGAGCGGATGCCTTCCAGATCACCGATGCCGTCGCCGTCGCTGTCTTTGAAGGAGGAGGGGTAGATGTGGTAGAGAATCCCCTCTTTGAGCCATTCGGGGACTTGCTGTGCGGATGCGGGCAGCAGGAAAAGCGCGGCTGCCAGTGTGAGAAGAGTGCGTTTCATCGGCGGTGCGTTTGGGGTTCGTGTCCGGCCGGTATCGACGCAGACGGGGCGGAGGCGAATCCCTCCGTCGGGCCGTTCGGGTCGTCCGGACCGGAATTTATTACCGGCAAAGATAGGTTTTATCGAGTGGATTTACAAACTGCCGAATGCCTTTTCCCGTTTTTTTCGTCCGGAAACGAAAAAGATTCGGGAATAATTCTTATCTTTATCGGGTCAAACGAAACATTTTCGTAAGCGAGCGCAGAAGTTGCCCGCAGGTTATGCCGAGCGAAGAAAATGAAGAAGAAATTCAACGTTTTCGTAAGCGAGGGCAGAAGCTGCTTGCAGGTTATGCCGAGGCGAGAAAACGAAGAATGAAACTCGACGATTTATTACATAACTACTAATAATTCATAGAACGAAAGCAAATGAAACGATTGACGATTCTTGCGACGCTGCTCTTCGCGGCGGTGTCCGTATCTGCGCAGGACTATCACATCAAACTGTGGGACAATACGACGGCTCCGACTTCGAACGGTGTGACGGGTGACGAATACGAGCGCAAACCCGGAACCTTGACCAACACCTCGTCGGCCGAAATCTGGATCTACAAGCCCGCACCCGAAAAGGCGACGGGGCAGGCGATCGTATTCTGCCCGGGCGGCGGCTACTCGCAGCTCTCGATCGCCAACGGCCACAATACCTGCAAGTGGTTCGCCGAGAACGGCATCGTGGGCGTGATGCTCAAATACCGTCTGCCCAACGGCCATTCGGAGGTGCCGCTCGACGATCTGGACAAAGCGGTGGCGACGGTGCGCGAAATGGCCGGCGAGCTGGGCGTCGATCCGCACAAGGTGGGTGTTGCGGGCACCTCGGCGGGCGGCTATCTGGCCGGATCGGCGGGCGTGATGTCCGAATCGAAACCCGATTTCATGGTGCTCATCTATCCGGTGGTGTCGAGCGATCCCGACAAACGGCATCTGGGAACCTTCCAGCAACTCGTCGGCAAGGAGAACGTCGAGACCGAAGCCGCGAAGTTCTCGTTGGAGAAGGTCGTCGATAGCACGGCCTGCCCGGCGCTGATCTTCCACAGCGACGACGATAAGGTGGTTCCGGCGATTAATGCCGCGCTGCTCTACGAAAAGCTCAAAGCCAACGGCGTGAAGGCGTCGCTGCATATCTTCCCCTCTGGCGGTCACGGCTGGGGCATGAGCAAGAAGTTCAAGTATCACGAGAATTTCAAGGCCGCGACGCTCGACTGGTTGAAGGTAATCAACGCCGAGGCCGACAAGGCCGCTGCGAAGAAATAGCCCGCTTCGGCCGGTATTTTCTTGCGGGAAGGTTTCGGCCTTCCCGCTTTTCGTTGTTCACACCGCGAAGGAGGGGCCGGAATCGCGGCGGTCGGTCCCTGTGCCGGAATCTTTCGGGCCTCTTCCCGGAGCGTCGGAATAGCGATCGTCGCTCCGTCCGGAATCGGGACGAGATGCGGCGCGGGGGAGTCCCGCCGCGCTGTTCGTGGTGCGGCCGTACAGAATATCCGCCTGCGAATCAAGGTCGCGGGCAGCGTGCGGGGACTTTCGTTTTGCTTATGCGTTTTTCGGAGAGGCAGACCGATGCGCCGATGCACGACGGGCCGATCCCGAAAGATTCAGGAGGTCGCCGGAGCCCGCAGATTCTCCCTTGCATCGGGGGCGTGCCGGAAGATCGCGCCGACGATCGGGCAGGCGTCGACCTCGCGGCAGTCGCCGCAGGTCGAAAGCCCCTTTTCCGATACGCATTTGCGGATCCGGCACAAGTCGCTGCAATAGGCGAATTTCACTCCCTCCGTGCGGCAGCCCGTACAATGGATGGTCGCGGCCGTGATCTGCGGTGCATCGTTCATTTCGCTCCATTTCCGGGCGGTGCGCTCCCGAAGGGCGTCGTCGTTGTCGACGGTAGCCCTGCGGGCGTCGCAGTGTTCGCAATCCAGGCCGCAGCAGGCAATCAATCGTTTCATCATTTCTGTTTGTTTTCGGAATGCCCCCCCCCTCTTCGTGACAAGTCCGGCGGTCAGGGGAGGTTAGGGCGAAGACACCGGAATCTTTTCTGCTGCGGGGCGGGGCAAGGGAGGCTCCGCCCGCTGTATCGGGACGACGTGCGGGAAGCGGATCGCATGTCGCGTGCAAACAAGGCTTTCGCCCGAGGCGGCGGCTTTTCGGGATGCGGACGGGTGCTCGGCTTCGGTCGGGCTACTGCGGAATGAAGATGTAGGTGATCGTCCCCGTGTGGCGGGCGGGAGCCGCGTCGTTGATGTCGAAGACCGAATTGCGGGCGGCGCGCACCGCCGTCTCGCGCATGCAGTCGTCGCCTCCGGAGGCCACCGACGCGTGCGTCACCTCGCCGGCGCGGTTCACCGTGATGCGGACGACGACCTCGCCGCCCCCCTCGCATTGATAGGCGGGAACCACCAGATGCCGTGCATGTCGCACCGGATCGACCAGCGAGAAGGAGACGGTCACGCGGCCCTGCACCTTGCGGTCGGAGCTTTCTCCGCGCTCGTCGGTCCGCTCCCGCCTGCGGCGGATGGCTTCGGCTTCGGCCAGTCCCCGTTCGTAGGCCTCGCGGTTGGCGCGCATCCGCTCCTGCGCGGCGTCGGCCGCATCGTTGAGCGCGGCGGTGTTGGTGCCCCGGTCGTCGCGCAGCGATTCGTCGAGTTTGGCGTTTTCGTTGGAGACGTCGTTGCGGATGCTTTTCCAGTCGATCGGCTCCTGTTGCTGCCGCCGGCGCACTTCGCGTTCGAGCCGCTCCTTCTCGGCGGCGAGCTGTTCGAGCTGCTGCAAATCGATGTAGAAGCCCTGCGCGGCGGGCCTGCCTCCGACGACGATCTTCGCACCGACGAAAGCGATGGCCAGCAGCAGGTAGGCGATCAGCGTAACGCACAGTCCCGCACGGTGATCGAACGCCCATTCGCCCGCATCCTCCCGGCGGTTGTCGAAGGGAAGACGCAGTTTGGGCCGTCTGGGCTCCGGTTTGGTTTCTTGCGTGGACATCGTGCAGAAGATTTTGCGCAAAAATAACGTTTTTTAAGCAAATATGCTTATCTTTGCGCACGTTTAAGGAAAATTAATTTCGCATGTCAACAAAACAACAAACCCTGAAAGGCCCGATCTCCTTTTCGGGTAAGGGACTGCACACGGGTGTCGAGGTGACCATGACGGTCAATCCCGCCGGTGTGGACAACGGCATCGTTTTCCGTCGCATCGACGTGGAGGGAACCCCGCTCGTCCCTGCGCTGTGCGATAATGTGACCGACACTTCGCGCGGGACGACCATCGAGTCCAACGGCGTGAAGGTATCCACGATAGAACACGTCATGTCGGCGCTCTGGACGCTCGGCGTCGACAATGCGCTGATCGACATCGACGCCGCCGAAGCCCCGATCATGGACGGTTCGGCGCGCGAATACGCCGAAAAGATCGTCGCCACGGGCCTCGTCGAACAGGACGCCGACCGCAAATACTACCAGGTGACCGAAAAGATGGTCTACACGATTCCCGACAAGGGCGTTTCGATCATCCTCTATCCCGACGAGGAGTTCTCCGCCTCGGTGCACGTCGACTACAACTCGAAGGTCATCGGCAACCAGTACGCCACCTTCCTTCCCGACGACGACTACGCCGCGAAGATCGCCCCGTGCCGGACGTTCGTCTTCCTGCACGAACTGGAACCGCTCTTCAAGATGAACCTCATCAAGGGCGGCGATCTGGACAATGCGATCGTCGTGGTGGAAAATCCCGTTTCGGACGAACAGCTGACCCACCTCAAACAGATCTTCCACAAGGAGGACATCTGCATCACGGGCGGCTATCTCAATAATCTCGAACTGCGTTTTACCAACGAGCTGGCGCGTCACAAGCTGCTCGATCTGCTGGGCGACCTCGCACTGCTCGGCATGCGCATCAAGGGTCGTGTCTGGGCATCGCGTCCCGGGCATTTCGCCAATACGGAGTTCATGAAGCAGCTGCGCCGCACGATCCGCAAGGAGGGCGAGCGTCCGCGCTACAAGTACGACTGCCGCAAGACGCCCGTCTACGACATCAACGACATCCGGCGTATGCTTCCCCACCGTCCGCCGTTCCTGCTGGTGGACCGGATTTTCCACGTGGACGACAACTCGATCGCCGGCATCAAGAACGTGACGATGAACGAACCCTTCTTCGTGGGGCATTTCCCCAACGAACCGGTGATGCCCGGCGTGCTCATCGTCGAGGCGATGGCGCAGTGCGGCGGAATCATGGTGCTGCGCAACATCCCCGATCCGGAGAACTACTCGACCTATTTCATGAAGATCGACGGCGTGAAGTTCAAGCGCAAGATCATCCCCGGCGATACGCTCCAATTCGAACTGCATCTCACCGAACCGATCCGGCGCGGGGTCTGCGTGATGGACGCCAAGGCGTTCGTGGGCGATACGCTCGCCTGCGAGGCGACGCTGATGGCGCAGGTGGCCAAAACGAAGAAATAGCGGGCGCCGCACGCGACCGGCCGCCGTCCGTGTATCGGCGCGGCCGGGCGGAGCCGAAAAACGATACTACATGATTAGCAAGTTAGCCTACGTTCATCCCGATGCCAAGATCGGCGGGAACGTGACCATAGAGCCTTTTGCTTACGTGGCGGGCGACGTCGTCATCGGCGACGACTGCTGGATCGGCCCCGGGGCCGTCATCAACGACGGTGCGCGCATCGGCAAGGGGTGCAAGATCCATACGGGAGCCTCGATCGCCTGCCTGCCGCAGGATTTGAAGTTCAAGGGAGAGTATTCGACCGCCGAGATCGGCGATTACAACGACATCCGCGAGTGCGTGACCATCGCCCGCGGAACGGCGTCGCGCGGCAAGACGGTGGTGGGCAGCCACAACCTGCTGATGGCCTATGTCCACATCGCTCACGACGACGTGGTGGGCAGCCACTGCGTGATCGCCAACCGCGTTTCGCTCGCGGGCGAGGTCGAGGTGGGCGACTGGGCCGTTATCGGCGGTCATGCAGCCGTGCACCAGTGGGTACGCATCGGCGAGCATACGATGATTCAGGGCGGCGCCCTGGTCGGGCAGGACGTGCCGCCCTTCATCACCGTGACCAACGAGAATCAGTTCGCGGGAATCAACCGGATCGGCATGAGCCGCCGCGGATTTACGCCGGAGCAGATCGATATCATCCACAACGCGGCGCGCATCCTTTTCCAGAGCGGCCTGAATTTCATGAACGGCTGCGAAGAGGTGGAGCGCAAAGTCTTGCAGTCACCCGAACGCGACCGTCTGGTGAAGTTCATCCGCGAATCGAAACGCGGCGTGAGCAAACAGTACGGCGTGAAATAGCAGGGCGTCCGGCCGCGGTGCCGGCCGTGCGATTGGCGAGGCGGATTCGGACGGTTTGTCCGATCCGCCTCGACGTTTTGTCGATTCCGAACTCCTCCTGCGGCGTCCGGAGTGCCGAGAAAAAGGCGGACGGTTCTTTTTCGTCCGGTGCGTCGGCGGGTTCCGAGTCTCAGGGGCGGGGCTTTTCCCGAGGAGGAGCGGCCGGGTCGGGGGTATGCGGTTTGACGGTTTTGCACTGCGCTGCGAAACTTGTACGGCAGGATTCCGGCGCTACCGGCTGGCCTCGCAGCGTCCTGCATCCGTCGGCGGAGGCGTCTCTCCGGATCGCGCCGTGCCGCGATGGCGGTTGCGGGCGGCCCGGAGCCGGCGTTCGACGCTGTGCGGTGGAGTCGGAACGTCCGATCGAGGGGGAGCGGTCGTTGCCGGCATTCGGGGGGGCGTTGAACCCGTTCGGATGCGGCGGGATTTTCCGACCGCGATTCTTCGCAAAGGACGAATTCGTTCGCCGTCGGATTCTTTTTTTCGATTTATTTTCATAACTTGGCTGTTGTTATTATTTTTGTCTCTGGCAATGTTTCGCCATCTCAACCGTGCGACCAATGGACAGAAAATCGGATGAATTGATTTTGCAGGGGCTCCGACAGGGCGATTGCAAGGCATTCGACGAACTGTACATGAGATATGCCCCGCGTGTGGAGGCGTTCGCCTGCTGCATGTTGAAGAGCCGGAGCGAAGCCGAGGATCTCGCGCACGATATTTTTCTGAAAATTTGGGAGAACCGCCGATCGATCGGACACATCCGTTCGTTGGGAAATTACCTGTTCCGAATGACCAAGAACGCCGTTTTCGACCGGTTCGAGCACAAGTCGGTGCAGGTACGCTACGAACGGCAGTGCCTTGCTGCCGGCGATTTCCTGTCGGACGACGTCGCTGCGAAAATCGCCTCCGAGGATCTGTTGATGATCGTCGAACTGGCCGTGGAGCGAATGCCCGAACAGCGGCAGCGGGTCTTCCGTCTGAGCCGTTACGAACGGCTGTCTCATCAGGAGATCGCCCGGGAACTGGGGATCACTACCAAAACGGTGGAATACCACATCCGCACGGCGCTCGCCGAACTGCGGAAGATCATCGCCGCGATCATCGTATTCTTCTGACATTCCGATCTTTTATGCGGCCGATCCGGAGCAGCGATGGCGATCGTTGCTTTTTTTTTTGCGAAAAACGGTCCCGAACGGACTGGGGATGCCGCTCGTTTTCCCGTCTTATATATAAACGTTATCGAAGAAATGGACATCGTAAGAAAAATCATACGCGCCTATCTGTACAACCCGATGCCCGAGAAGGTGCAGCGGCAGTTCCGGTCGTGGTGCCTGAGAGAGGAGGGTTCGCACGAGAAGACCGAAGCCCTGAGGGAGGAGTGGGAGCGGCTCGATCCCGCTGCCGTGCTTCCGACGGATGAAGAGGCGTATCGCGGCAAGCTCGCCCGTCTGCACGGGGAGATGCGTCCGCCGCTGAGACTCCGCACGATCCCGCTCTCGCGTCGCGCCGCTGCGGTCGCCGCCGCGGTCGTCGTGCTGGCGATGTCCGTCGAATTTTTCGTCGTGCGGCATCTGACGGCGGACAGCACCACGGTGCTCGTGACGGCCGAGAACAGCAAGGGACGGTTCACGCTGCCCGACGGATCGGTCGTATGGCTCAATGCGGATTCGCGTCTGGCCTATTCGAACCGCTTCGTCGATTCGGAAAAGCGCGAGGTACGGCTCGAGGGCGAGGCCTTCTTCGACGTCAGACGGGATACGCTGCGCCCCTTCGAGGTGACGATGGGCGGTTTGGAGGTGCGTGTGCTGGGGACGCGGTTCAATGCCAGCCATATTCCCGATCTCGGAATCGAGGAGGTCACGCTGCTGTCGGGCAGCGTCGAGGTCGGACACGACGGTTCCCGCGAGACGGTGCGGCTCCTCCCCGACCAGAGCTGCGCCTACGACACGGTGTCGGGGCGGCTGGCCGTCCGAAACGTCAGGGCCAGCAACTACGGCAGCTGGACGGGCGATTCGATCGTCTTCGACAACATGACGCTGGAGGACATCGCCGTCAATCTGGAACATTGGTACAACATCCGTATCCGCATCGATGACGGCGTCGACGCGTCGACGCGCATCTCCTTCACCCTGCGTCCCGAAACGCTGGACGAGACGCTGCGTATCATCGAGAACCTGACGCACTTCGCCTGCGAAAGGACGGACAGGCAGCATATAACCATTCGCAAACGATGAACGAAACCGATCCGAACCATGTGAAAAACCGATGAACGATTCCCGCACGGAAGCGGGCGGAAGACCCGCTTCCCCGAAAGCATTCAACATCCAATCTAAACCAAACCAGTGTATTATGAAAAATGAAGGACCAAACGTCTTCGGGCGAATGCCCGCTGTCCCGAAATTTCTCGCGTCCCTGCTGCTGATGCTCGCCCTATCGGTTACGGCGGCGGCGCAGAACCGCAAAATTTCGATCGACATGCAGAACGTCACGGTGAAGGAGTTCTTCGCCGAAATCGAGAAACGGAGCGATTACACGTTCGCTTACAACAATTCGGAGATCGATCTCGCGGCGCGTGTGAGCGTCCGGGCGGTGGACGAGGAGATCGTCGCCGTCGTCGACCGCACGCTCGCGCCTCAGCGGCTGAGGGCGCGTATCGAGGGTAACCGCGTGGTGCTCTCGCCCGGCAGGGCCGCGGTACCCCCCCCCTCCTCCGCGAAGCCCGTGAAGGCCGAAAAGACGATCAGCGGTCGCGTTACCGCCGTTTCGGGCGAGCCGATCGTCGGGGCCAGCGTGATCGTCAAGGGGACGAGCATCGGCAACGTGACCGGCATCTCGGGTGAATACACGATTTCGGCCGAACCCGAGCAGACCCTCTCGTTCGCCTTCCTCGGTTACGATACGAAGGAGGTGAAGGTCGGCAGCCGCACGACCATCGACGTCACGTTGACGGAGCAGAACAAACAGATCTCCGAGGTGGTCGTCGTGGGTTACGCACCGATGCGCAAGAGCGATTTCACGGGTTCGATCGCCAGCGTGAAATCCAGCGAACTCTCGGTGACGGCGCCGACGGTGGGACAGTCGCTCGCGGGCAAGGTAGCCGGCGTGGAGGTGCACCAGACCAGCGGCGCCCCGGGCGACGGCGTCACGATCCGCGTGCGCGGCGTGAACTCGCTGTCGGCCAGCAGCGACCCGCTTTACGTGATCGACGGCTATCCGGCATCGGAAGACGTTTTCATCAACCCGAACGACATCGAGTCGATCGACATCCTGAAAGATGCCGCCTCGGCCGCCATCTACGGTTCGCGCGGCGCCTCGGGCGTCGTGCTCATCACCACCAAGCGCGGCAAGGAGGGCGAAGCGGCCAAGGTGAGTTACGATTTCTCCTACGGAATCCAGCAGCTCGACCACAAGGTGGATCTGCTGAACGCCGTCCAGTTCCGCGATCTGCTGATCGACGCCCGCAACAACTCCTACCGTCTGCGCGCTACGGCCGCCGGAGTGTCGTGGAGTCCCTACGACGACAATACGGTGCGTGCGGCCAAAGGCTTCTCGCTGGCCGAAGTGGGTATTCCGTCGATGTTCTACGATTTCACGACCCGCACGCCCGTGACGCCGCAGTACGATACCGACTGGCAGGACGAACTGTTCTCCAATGCCGGCATCATGCGTCACAACGTCTCGGTGACGGGCGGTTCGAAGGCTATCAAGTACATGGCCAGTCTCGGTTACATGGATCAGGACGGTATCATCTCGCCGTCGAACCACAATCGCATCAACGCCCGCCTGAATCTCGACGCGCAGATCACCAAGCGGCTGTCGGTGAGTCTCAGCTATTCGATGTACGATGCCAAGAACCGCGTGGTGCAGGCCGAGGGCCGCATGATCAACGACGGCGTGATCCAGAGCGCCCTGATGTATCTGCCGAACCTTCCGGCCTACGAGGAGAACGGTGACTACGCCCGCAGCGCCATGATTAAGATGAAGACCGAATGGGGAATGAATTTCCCCGAGAACCCGCTGGCGATCGCCCACGAGCTGGACATTCAGGAGAAGATGTCGCGCCACAACCTCAATGTCAACGTGGTCTACGAGTTCATTCCCGATCTGAAACTCTCGGCGCGTCTCGGCCAGCAGTGGTACAACTACCGCTATTTCTACTATCGCCCGATGAGCATCGGACGCGATGCCGCCGTCGCTTACAGCGATGCGCTGAAACCCTACAACATCGCCCGCACCACCTCGACCTACGACGTCGACCGGCTGGGCGAGTTCATGCTCAGCTATAAGAAGGAGTTCGGCCGTCACCATTTCGACGCTCTGGCCGGCTACACGCTCCAGAAGAAGACCTACGACCGGCTGGGCGTCGAGGCTACCGGATTCGCCGACGACCGCATCCATGAGGTGACGGCCCACGGTTCGGAGGCCACGGACGTCCAGCTCTACGACACGCGCAAGGCCGGTTGGGCGATGATGTCGTTCCTGACGCGCGTGAACTACGCCTTTGACGATCGCTACACGCTTACCGCATCGTTCCGCGCCGACGGTTCTTCGCGTTTCGGCGTGGACAGCCGCTGGGGCTATTTCCCTTCGGTGTCGGCCGGTTGGACGCTCTCTAACGAACCCTTCTTGAAGGATGCGCTGGAACGCGTCGCTTCGATCCGTCTGCGGGCGAGCTGGGGCAAGAGCGGTAACAACGACATCGGCAACTACGCCTCGATCGCCTCGATCTCGACGGGCAGCTACGCCTTCGGCAACACCCCCGTCTCGACGACCTACGAAGGTTCGTTCGCCGATGCTGCGCTCGGTTGGGAGACCACCACGCAGACCAACATCGGTATCATGTCGAAGGCCGACTACGCCAATGCGCTTCTCGACCGCGAGGTCTATCTGAAAAACGGCAACAAGTTCCCCGAAGGTTATGAACTGAAAGGGCCGGCGGTCTCCTCCTATTCGCTCGACGCGCTCTCCTACGGCAACGCGATCTGGGAGGACGTCAACGGCGACGGACTCATCACCACCGACGACAAGACGATCATCGGCGACGCCTATCCCGATTTCACGGGCGGTTTCTCGACGAACCTTTCGTGGAAGGGACTCGATTTCAGCGCCAGCTTCGTCTACTCCTACGGCGGCGAGGTGATCAATTTCCAGGACTACTACCTCTACAACATGGAAGGTTCGGGCAACCAGTACGCCATCGTGGCCGACCGCTATATCTCCGACGAGCAGCCGGGACGCAACAACGTGCCCATCGCTTCGCGCATCTCGACACCCAACACGTCGCTCAAACTCTCGTCGTATTACGTCGAGGACGCCTCCTTCTTCCGCTGCGCGAACATCACGCTGGGCTATACGCTTCCCAAGCGTTGGATGAGCAAGCTCCACGTTTCGTCGTGCCGCGTCTATTTCAGCGGCGACAACCTCTTCACGATCACGCCCTATCGCGGTTACAACCCCGAAGTGTCGTACAAAAGCAGCAACCTGATGCCGGGATTCGATTGGGGGTGTTACCCGCTCGCCCGCATCTACTCGCTCGGTCTTAATCTCACCTTCTAATTTCGGACGATCATGAAAATCAAACAGATATTCGCAGTTCTGGCCGTCTCGGCCTCGTTGATGTCCTGCAATTTCCTCGACGAGTTCGATCCCAACGCCACGACGGCCGGAAATTTCTACACCTCGGAGGCCGACATCGAAACCTCGCTCAACGGGGTTTATCAGTCGCTCGCGCAGAGTTACTACTACCAGTACAACTACTGTTTCCCCGACGTGCGGGCACACGTGACCGTCGTGACCGACAGCGGAGCCAGCAGCGGCATTCCCTATCAGTTCTACAACTATACGCTCACCGAGGAGAACCAGTACGTCTACAACCGCTATACGCAGCTGTTCAAAAGCATTTCGCGAGTCAATACGCTGCTTTCCCACCTCGACGACGTGACCTATTCCGCCTCCGAGGCGCGCGACACCTACGAGGCCGAAGCGCGTTTCGTCCGTGCGCTGACCTATTTCCATCTGGTGACGGAGTGGGGGGACGTGCCGCTGGTGCTGGAACGTCTGGATTCGAAGGACGAGGTGGCGGCCAACAACTACCGTCGCCCCAAAGCGCAGATCTACAAGGCGATCTTCGACGATCTCGATTTCGTGCTGGACAGCCCGCTGGCCGATTTCCAGCCCGCTTCGGAGTGCGGCCGGGCCAGCAAGGCCGCTGCGCTGGCGCTTTACGGCAAGGCGGCTCTGCAATGCGCCTGCGACGAGGATTTCGCCTCCGAAAAGAGCTCCTACCTGACCACGGCCATCGAGAAGCTCACCGCGGTGTGGGGGATGCGTCCTTTCGGCGAGCTGTCGGAAATTCCCTACAACCAGATCTGGGACCTCTCCACGCAGAAGTCCTGCCCCGAGAACATCTTCCAGATCAACTACGTGCAGGGAAATGCCGATCTCGGTTCGATCTGGAACTACCAGTTCGGCCCCAGCACGACGGGCGTCACCTCCTATAAAATCGGCCAGATGCACAACATGACCACCGGAGAGGTCTACGAATCGTTCGATCCGGGCGACGTGCGGCGCAACTACCTGCGCGCGACGACCGTGGCCGGCGTGACCTACTATCATACGATGAAGTACGCCGATCTGGAATGCGGCGCCAACGGTTACGGCGGCAACAACTGGATCGTGCTGCGTTACGCCGACGTGGCGTTGATGCTGGCCGAAGCCTATTACTGGCAAGGCGTTTCGCCGACGGCCGAGACCTACCTGAACATGGTGCGCCGGCGCGCCGGTCTGGCCGACTGGTCGGGCAGCGATCTGCGTCAGGGCATCTACGACGAGCGTCTCTTCGAGTTCATTCAGGAGGGGCTGCGCTGGCAGGATGTGCTGCGCATGTACTCGAACGAGGAGATGATCGAGCATTACAACGCCGTCAATTCCAATTTCTCGGTGAAGGATCTGCTGCTGCCCATTCCCTACAACGAGCGGATACTCAACCCCGAGGGGCTTTACCAGAATCCCGGATACGGGGTGGAATGATTCGGAGACGATGATACGCCTGAAAAACATGCCGCATATGCTGTGGATCGCGGGGCTCGCCCTGATCGCCGCCTGTTCGGACGGCGGCGGGGAGGAGCGGCCCGGGCCGCAGCAGACCGCCCTTTCGATCGTCTGGACGCCCGAAGCGCCCGCGGCCGGGCAGTCCGTGCGCTTCTCGCTCGGCGGCGACGTGTCGAACGTCCGCAGTGTGCTGTGGATGTTCGGCGACGGCAAGACCTCTTCGGCGGCAGCCGGCGGAGAGGTCGACCATGCCTATGCCGCTGCCGGAGACTACACGGTGAAAGCCGCCGTCACACCGGTCGCGGGTTCGATGAGCGAACTGTCGCGATCGATCTCGGTGAGTGATACCGAAGCCGCCATGGTCGTGAGCAACGATTTTCCTGCGTGTCGGGAGGAGGTCGTCTTTTCGCTCAACCGGATGACCGGCGTCACGGGCGTGAGCTGGGATTTCGGCGACGGCAGCGAACGCCGGCAGACCGCTTCGGCTTCGGAGACGCTCACGCACAGCTATGCCGAGGAGGGCCGTTACACGGTTCGGGCGGAGGTCGCCTATGCCGACGGCGGTACCGAAACGCTGATGCGCCAGATCGAGGCGGCGGGACTTTCGCTGAGCTGGGCGTGCCGCAATTTCGATCCCTCGAAGATGTGGATCATGGCCCATCGCGGCAACACGAAGAACGGCTACGAACTGCCGCCCAACTCGATGGCGGCGTTCCGCCGCTGTGTGGAGCTGGGATGCGTGGAGTTCATCGAGACCGACGTGCAGATTACCAAGGACGGCGAAGTCATCTGTCTGCACGACAATTATCTGAGCCGTTTCACCGATTACAACGACTACGCTTCGGGCAAGGGCCTGGTCGCCGATTTCACGTTGGAGGAGCTGGGGCGCTTCCGTCTCAAAACCACCGACGGCAAGGTTTCCGACCAGAAGATCCCGACGCTGGAAGAGGTGCTCATGGAGTTCCGGGGCAAGGTGTGGTTCAATCTGGACAAGTGCATGGAGAGCGACGTGAGCATCGAGAAGGTCTACGACGTGGTCGAACGCTGCGGCTGTCTCGACCGCGTGCAGTTCTACATCTCCGACGACACCGACCGCGCCGACTGGCTTTCGCGGCAGAAACCGCAGGGGATCATCGCGCCCCATGCCAACAAGGAGGAGGTGTTGACCCGGATGGCGGCCTACTCGCCGGTCTACATGATCCAGACCTCGACGCAATACGCGGGTGCCTCGTGGATCTCGTCCATCAACGCGCGGGCGCTCTCGGTCACCAATCTGCTCGACGACGAAGGGCAGGCGTTCTACAACGGCAACACGACCGTGATGGACGGTTTCGTCTCCGCGGGCGTGCGTATGATCCAATGCGACTATCCCGCTGAAATGGACGAATACCTCCGGGGCAGGGGGAAACGCTAAACCTTAAAACGATAAAATACATCACAATGAAACGAATCCTTTCAATTCTGAGCGTCGCGACGCTCTTCGTGCTGATCGGATGCACGGACAGCAACGACGATATGGAGATCGTATACGACTCGATCATCGAACCCGATTTTACCGTCGCGGCCGCCGAAATCGTGGCGGGCGTGACTCCCGTAACCTTCACCAACACCACCTCCGTGGAGGGTACGACCGTCGCGGAGTATTTCTGGCACTTCGGCTTCTCGGGCGAAGGCAACTGGTCGGAAGAGGCCGAACCCGATCCGATCGTCTACAATCAGGCGGGCGAATACACGGTGACGCTCACGGCGTGGGGCGCCGACGGCAACCGCGCGACCGTGAAAAAGGTCGTCACCGTGCTGGCCGACAACGTCGTGCCGACGGCCGATTTCAGCTATTCGCCGATGATGGTCAATGTCGGCGACGAGGTGACCTTCACCGACAAGTCGACCGATTCCGACGGCGAGATCGTCTCGCGCGAATGGGTGTTCCCCGACGGTTCGACCTCGACGGAGACGAATCCCTCCTACACTTTCACGCAGAAGGGCATGTTCCAGGTCAAGCTGACCGTCGCCGACGACCGCGGCGGTGAAAGCAGCGCGACCAAGTCGATCAACGTCCGCGACGGCGACGTGTCGGATTTCACGCTGCTGTGGTCGACCGAGGTCGCTTCGGCCGATGCGCTTTGCGATGCCAACGTAGTGACGGTGAGCGATCTGGGTTATGTTTATGCCGTGACCGGCGACGGCAAACTGGTGGCGCTCGACGCCGAGGGTGCCGTGGCGTGGGAATACGATGCCGCCGCGCAGGACAAGGTCAATCTCAGAAAGGAGATCGCCTACCCGTCGGTAGATGCCGACGGTACGGTCTACTGGGTGGCGCACGCCTACGGTGACGATTCGGCCGTCCCGACCGTCTATGCGTTCGAGGGTTCGACGGGCTCCGTGCTCTGGAAGAACCAGACGGCCTACGCCGCAGGCGCCCGCATCGCCTTCTCGACGCCGAGCGTCGGCCCGAACATGGTCGTCGTCGGCAGCCGGGGCACGAACGGCGCGATCCGCGGATTCGAGAAATCGTCGGGACGCAATACGGCCCAGGCCACTCCGGCCAACGGCGGCGGTACGTCGGGCACGATCGTCCTCAAAAACGGCGTGGTGATCTTCACCAATACGGGCGAATACGGCTACGGCATCATGGTTCCCGACGATCAGTTCGTTTGGAGCCCCGTTCCGACGGCCGATACGTTCGCACCCGGCAAGACGCTCTCGGCCGGCCGCTGCCAGCCCTGCGTCGGCGCCGACAACTGCGTCTACCTTCCGGGCAAGATCAAGGAGGGCAGCGGCGGTTCGTGGAACATCGCCTGCTTCGACTGCACGAATCTGACGGCCTCCTCGACCAAAACGCCCAAATGGAGCGTCGCCGTGCCCGACGGATTCGTTCAGGGCGGCGCCTCGCTGAGCGCCGACGGGCAGACGCTCTACATCGTGGCCGATGCGGCGACGCCTTCGACCGTCTACGCGCTCAGCACCTCGAACGGTTCCACCGTCTGGTCGTATCCGCTCGATGCGCACTGCAACAGTGTTCCGGCGGTGGATAACCTCGGACAGGTGCATGTCGCCACCGAGACCGGACACTACGTCGTGCTGTCGCCCGACGGCAAGCCGGTCTACGACGAACAGATCGCCGACATGTTCGAGGGTTCGGTCTCGATCTCCGAGTGGGGCTACTCCTACGTGCTGGGCAAAGACGCTTCGGCGGGCAAGCTCAAGGTCTACGCGGTGGCGCTGCCGGGCGTAAACTCCGCCGCGGTGTCGGCTTGGTCGCAGTACGGCCGTAACGCACGCCATATCAACTATCAGCAATGAACAACCGAAAAATAACCGACTGAAATGAAAAAGTATCTGTTGTTTCCGTTGTGCGCGGCACTCTGTCTGCTGGCGGGATGCGCCGACGATTTTCCGACGGAACTGAACCACAATTATTATCAGGACGACACCCCGCCCGCCGAGCCCGATATCACGGAGCAGACGGTCAAGCTCGGCACCTACAACCTCTGGATCTCGAACAAGGGTACGGGCGACTATGTCTGGACGCATCGCCGCGACATCCTCGCGCAGTCGATCGTCAACAACGACTGGGACATCTTCGGATTCCAGGAGGCCAACAGTACGATCCAGAGCGAACTGCCGACGCTGGTGGCGGGCAAGGGCGGCAACTACGAATGGTGGTTCGTCGGCCGCGATTCGCAGGACGGCAAGAACGGCGAGGCGCTGGGCATCGCCTACGATCCCGATCGGTTCGAACTGAGCGACCGGCACTATTTCTGGCTCTCGCCGACGCCCGACGAGATGAGCTACGGCTGGGACGAGGTGAGCTACCACCGCATCGCCTGCTGCGCCGTGGTGACGGACAAGGCTTACGGCAAGCAGTTTTTCATGATGGTGACGCACATGCCGCTGGCCGACATGGCGCGTTCGGAGGCCGCGAAGGTCATCATCGAGCGCGAGCAGATGTACAACACGCTGGGGATGCCCTCGGTGCTGGTCGGCGACATGAATGCCACGCAGGACGACGCCGCTTCGGCGACGTTCCGCACCCATTGGGAGGACGCCTATCAGGCGACGGATCCGGCGTTCGTCGACGGTCCCGTCGGCACGTTCAACGGGCACAAGACCTCGACCGACCTTTCGGTCTCGACGGCCCGCATCGACTACATCTACACGCGCGGTCAGCTGTCGCTGAAAACCTATAAGGTGGACAACTCGATCTACGAGGGCATCTATCCCTCCGACCACTGTCCGGTGACGATTCAGGTCGATTTCGACTACGATGCGCCCGAAGCGCCCGAAATCGAGGGCAGCGGCACCGCCTCCGATCCGTGGAAGATCAGCTCCCCGGCCGACTGGAACGCCGTGGCCGAGTCGATCAACTCCGGTGCGGCCGACGCCGTATACCTCTCGACAGCCTGCTACGAATTGAGCGCCGACATCGATTTCGAGGGTCAGAGCGCCGTGCCCGTCTCGTTCGAGACCGGAAGTCTGGTCTATTTCGGCGGCGTGTTCGACGGCAAGGGCCACACGATCCGAAACGTGAAGACGACCGCGTCGGGCGAGTCCTTCGGACTGTTCGGCGGCAACGAGGGGACGATCAAAGATCTCGCGGTGGAGAACCTCGCGCTCTCGACGGCCTTCAAGACCGCCGGAGGCGTCGTCGGAACGAACCGCGGCGTGATCGACGGCGTCACCTTCCGGGGCGAGATCATCGGTTCGGGCAAGGCGGCCGTGCTGGGCGGTATCGCGGGCCAGAATCAAGGCGTCATCATCACTTGCGGCAACCGCGGCGGCAAAATCGAAGCCGTCGAGCTGGACAAAGGCGTGAAAGGCGAGAACCTCGGCGGCATCGCCGGCCAGATCTCCAAGGGCAGCGACGGCAAGGGCAATTATATCGTCAACTGTTACAGCTGGATCGAGCGGGTCGCTTCGAACAACAACAACATCGGCGGTATCGTCGGCATCGTCAGCGACGACAGTTTCGTCGTCAACTGCTATTCGACGCTGGCCGACGTCTCCCAGAACGATTCGTTCGCCTCGTCGGTGGGCTACAACAAAAAGGGCAACGTACAGAACGTCTACGGTAACGAAGCTTGCCCCTCGGGCAAGAAGAATCCCGACTGGATCGTCGGCAACGACTCGAAGCAGGACGGTTCGGTATGGGCGGAGAGCCTCGGGCTGCTGCTTTCGCTCGACGAAATGAAATCGGGTTCCGTCACGGTGCCTTCGTCCGGACAGGAATGCGCTTCTTTCACGGAGGCGCTGAACGCCGGAGCCGAAATCTATGCGTCGACGCCGGCCGAGACGCTTCCGGCCAAACCGACGACGGCCGTCCGCAAATGGGTGGATTCGGACACCTATCCGGTACTGGAATAATCCGCATATCGGCGGAAGGCCGTGCCCCACGGCAGGCCTTCCGCCTTTTGTCAAATTTGAAAAAAAACGATTGAAAATGAAAAGTTTGCTGATATTATTCGGCGCGGCGGCACTCCTCTGCTCGTGCGCGTCGCAACCCGAACCGGCCGCCGGCCGCCGCACGGACCGGATTCTGGCCGAACTGCACGATCCGACGTCGAAGAACGTCGTGGTCGTCTCACACCGCGGCGACTGGCGCAACTGGCCCGAAAACTCGATCGACGCCATCGAGTCCGTGATCGCGATGGGCGTGGATGTCATGGAGATGGATCTCAAACTGACCAAGGACAGCGTG
>ENA-UERG01001002-UERG01001002.1-human-gut-metagenome-genome-assembly--contig:-NODE-1002-length-25510-cov-7.392639_pt1 | contig 25510 bp, 25 predicted proteins | sample MGYA00242954_ERZ507954 | MGnify/ENA primary metagenome ERZ507954 (study PRJEB26167, sample SAMN06115478) | human gut metagenome | host: Homo sapiens | place: China:Sichuan | collected 2015-01-21... | reverse complement strand
ATAGATGTATTGTATGCAGGTGGAATATCGTATAAATTCATAGAACAGATAAAGCCCGATGTTAAAGAATTTTCGTTTGATATTGAGTTGATTGCAAAGCAGTCATATGATGAGCTTTTAATACATCCTTATAGGACAACAGAAGAGGTGATAGAAGAAAAGTTATTAGAGAATGGAATAAAATTAAATGACAAACAATTATTATATGTAATAGAAAAATTAAGATATGTTGATATGTTAGCTGTATCTTATTATAGGGAAAAAGTTATTAAAACTCTTGTTGAATCAGGAATTAAAGTAACATTATATGGCAAGGCTGTAAAAGCACTAAAAACAGAGGGTAAAAATATCTCTCAGATCAATAACAAGGAGTTAAGTAGTGCAATAGGGTTTAAAGGGCTGTCTAAAAAGTTTTTAATCTTAATTTTTATCGCCTTAGCCCATGTCCTTGACGTGTATGTATTAGGTACATATCCAGTGCTACAGAGTGCAGTTATGATGTTTTTTGTGGCGAACGAGGGCATAAGTCTTATCGAAAATGCCGCAGAGTTGGGTGTACCTGTACCATCAAAATTATTAGATGTACTGCAACAGCTTAAAAAGCAAGGGGAAAAAGAAGATGATGATAGTAAAGAAAATAAGGACGGTGAAGATGAATGAGTTATCAGCTACAGCTTAACAACCCTCTATTTCCTTTGTTTTCGTGTGGAAGAACATACATAACATATGGTTATATGTGCCCTCAATACGGTGGTAATCACTGGGGTGCAGATTGTATTCCCTTTCCTGGATATGTACCCGCTACCGCTGATGTGGTAGCGGTGGCAGACGGAGAGGTGATATATACTAAAACCTCTGTAAATGCAACCTTAGACCTCTCTATTAAAGCTAATTGGGGCAGTCCAGACGCCCTAGGCAATAACATAAAAATTAAACACTCCAACGGCATGATTACTCGATACTGTCACCTCGCTTATGGTAGCCTTAAAGTCAAGATAGGAGATAAAGTTAAGCAGGGGCAAAAAATCGCAAAGATGGGGTGTACAGGTCTTAGCAGTGGGGCACACGTCCACTTTGAGGTTTGGGGTAACTCCTCCTCTACAAGCAGGATAGACCCAGAGCCTTATTTATTAGGTCAAAAGCTATTATACAGCACCAAAAAGACCTCTTATATCTACAAAGTCACCACAAACACCAAATTATATTCTACACCCTCTCCATCCTCACCCTCTGTATCTGTTTCGGAGGGTGATTATTTACCCTGTGATTACTCCGTAACAATACAGGGTAGGAAATGGCTACACACACTCTCAGGCTGTTATGTGTTGGCTAGTGCTTGTAAGCGGAGGCTGATTAGTCCTTATGTTATACAACACTCGACCGATTATCTTAATGTAAGAGCTACACCGTCAACATCTGCTCTATCCGTTGGGTTAATATCACAGGGAGGAGAGGTTGTAGCAGTAAAAGGAGCAACCAAAACAGCAGAGGGGCGAAAGTGGCAGGAAATAGTGTATAATAATAGACTCTGTTGGGTTTGTGCGGATTACATAAAATAATAAGGAGATGATATAGGATGGAAAACAAGGTGCAACCAAAAGAATTGAGATTTGCAAATAATAAGGTAGTAGGAGAGGGTGTATGTTTTGAGCGCATACGCAGGATTACAGGGTACCTAGTCGGCACTTTGGATAGGTTTAATAATGCAAAAGCTGCGGAAGTTAGAGATAGGGTTAGACATACAATATAACAGCAAAAGGGGCGGTGTAAACCGCCCCTTATTTTATTAATCCTGTAAGTAGTTGACAAAGGAGGAAAGAAGAGTTATAATGTGAGTGAGAGGTTATACAAATAGCATTACCTCTTACCGTTGCCTACATGATAAGGAGGATATAATTACTATGGCAACGATAAGGAAATTAAAATCAGGAAACTATCAGGCAATAATAACAGTAGATGGACGTAAAATATCAGCGGCAGGAAAAACACAGGATGAGGCATTAAAAGCTGTCTTTAATCTTGCACACAATACAACACCTTCTCCTGCTCCTGCTGTTACTTTCTCAATTCCTACTCCTACACTTAGCACCTTGACAGTCGGCGAAGCAATAGACCGCTATATAACCGCTAAGGAGTGCATTATATCACCCACAACCTGTGATACTTACAGAGGACTAAGACGTAATCAGTTTAAAATGTTAATGTCTCTCCCTCTTAGCACTCTAACACAGGAAATAGTGCAGATAGCGGTAAATGAGGAGGCGAAAAAGGTATCAGCCAAAACCGTCTCCAATGCTTATGGTCTGTTCACTGCTACCCTAGGTATGTTCGAGCCTAATCTACACATCTCCGCTACACTCCCTCGCAGGATTAAAAAAGAGATATATGTTCCAGACAGCGAGGAAATAGCGAGGATATACGATAAGATTAAGGACTACAATAGGGGCAGATTAATTAAGCCTTTTCTCTTAGCTACTCAATGCGGCTTAAGAGCAAGTGAAATAGCCGGCTTAACTGTGGACTGTGTAAAAGCTGACTGCATAATAATTAATAAAGCAAAAGTACATACACGGACACAGGGAGAGGTAATAAAACAGCCTAAATCTGCAAAGGGTTATAGGACTATCCCAATCTCTCCCGTTCTCTCATCTATACTTCTCAAAGGTTGCAAGGGTGAGAGTGTGTGCGGTGTTAGCAGTCATGATATAACAAGGATGTGGGGACGCTTTAGCAAATATAACTGCCTACCAGAGCATTTAAATTTTCATGCCCTCCGTCATGCCTTTGCTAGTAATTGCTTAATCAACGGTATCCCTCAAAAGTACACCGCAGAATTGATGGGACACAGTGGCACTACCATGATTGACACAGTGTATCAGCATACCTTTCCATCTGCTATGCAAGCCTATGCAAATACTCTAATACATAATGCAGATAACCTGCTTAAGAGTGATGGATAAGGTGATGGTAAGCACAACAAACAATTAAAGGCATATTTTAACAATCTCTCAAACGGCTCTACAAGCCACTTCAGACACTATGGCGCAACAATGGGGCACAAAGAGGCCGCAGGTTCAAATCCTGTCACTCAGACCAAATGACCGCTTCTCGAAAGAGGAGCGGTTCTTTGTTTTTTATCGGCTTACGGAGCGGCGTTGCAGGTGCAGAGCCACTCTTTTTATTGCCTGCAAACGTTTGCTGACGATGACGAATATCCTTATATTTTCAGAGCATTTCTAAAATTTTACTAAAATTTCTGCTCACCGATCGAAAATTCTAAAAATAATAAAACAGCAGCATATTAGTCACTGCCCCTTTTTCAGGCGTAGCGGTAATTATTTTTATCGTGTTATTGCTTTTTTGTATATTATTTCTCAGAAAACCCAAACAAATGACTTGGGGGCTTGACTTTTTCAAAAATTCATAGTATCATATTAATAATTGTGCTGATCATAAACAAAATATTATGCTGCGGTAAAAACGCGGCGTGACCTCCGTATATTCTGTATATTCAATTATAGAGAAAAAGGGAGACAGTGGGATACGTTGGTCTGAATCAGCAGTCTATCGGAAAAATAAAACTCGGAGGTCGGTCAATGAGCAGAGAAAAACTTGGCAGCAGACTAGGATTTATACTGCTGAGCGCAGGGTGCGCCATAGGAATAGGAAACGTCTGGAAGTTTCCGTATATCGTCGGGCAGAACGGCGGCGGATTATTCGTAATTATCTATCTGATGTTCCTGGCGATACTGGGAATTCCGGTGCTGACGATGGAGTTCTCGGTCGGCAGAGCAGCACAGCGCAGTCCGGTGAAGATGTATCAGCAGCTCGAACCGAAGGGCACGAAGTGGCATATCCACGGCGTTGCCGCGATGGTCGGCAGTTATATCCTGCTGATGTTCTACACAACGGTCGCCGGGTGGATGCTGCGGTACTTCTTCTCCACCGCGGGCGGAGCGCTCTCCGGACTGGACGCTGCCGGAATATCCGGGCACTTTGATTCTGTGCTGGCGAACGCGCCGATGATGATACTGTTCGTGGCGATAGTCCTCGCGGCGGCAGTGCTGATATGCTCGATAGGGCTCAGGAACGGACTGGAGCGTGTGACTAAAGTGATGATGCTGGCCCTGCTGGCTATCATGGTCATACTGGCGATAAACAGCTTCTTTATGGAGGGCGGCGAGGCAGGACTTGCCTTCTATCTCAGACCGAACGTTGAGGAGATACAGAAGGTCGGCATCGGCAACGTCATCGTGAGCGCCATGAACCAGGCGTTCTTCACGCTGAGCCTTGGCATGGGCGGAATGGCTATCTTCGGAAGCTACATAGGCAAGGACAGGTCGCTTCTCGGGGAATCCGTGAATGTTGCGCTGCTGGACACATTTGTTGCGTTTTCCTCGGGACTTATAATCTTCCCGGCGTGCTTTGCATACGGAGTTGATGTTGACAGCGGTCCCAGCCTTATCTTCCTGACGCTCCCGAACATATTCAACCACATTCCCCTAGGGCGTCTGTGGGGGAGTCTGTTCTTCGTATTCATGTCGTTCGCCGCGCTGTCCACCGTGCTTGCGGTTTTCGAGGAGATCACCGCCTGCGTCGAGGACCTCACAGGCTGGGGCAGGAGGAAATGCTGCATTTTCAACGGACTGCTGCTGTTCGTGCTTTCCGTACCCTGCTGCCTTGGATTCAACGTGCTGAGCGGATTCCAGCCGCTGGGCGAGGGCACCAATATCATGGACATTGAGGACTTCATCGTAAGCAACCTGGTGCTTCCCCTTGGCTCGCTTGTGCTTATCCTGTTCTGCACAATGAAAAAGGGCTGGGGCTGGGATAACTACATCGCTGAAGTGAATACCGGCAAGGGTCTGAAGCTGAAGAAGTTCATGCGCGGATACTTCACCTACATTCTCCCTGTTATGGTCGGCATTGTTTTCATCATTGGGATCATACAGAAATTCTTCCCGGCGTAGTCGCACGGATTCGTATGAAATAACGGAGCCGCTCTGTGCATGAGAGCGGCTCCTGTTTTTGCGGTCGGCTGGTTAAGTCCGTTTCCGCGGTCACTTCACGTTCAGCCAGACGCGCATTTCGTTCTCGCCGCGGTTTCCCCAGGCGTAGTACGGAATCGCTGTCGCTTCGCAGGGAGTGAGCTCCTCCGGCTTGCTGCTGTAGAGGTCGTCGCAGTCCGCCGCACGGTACGCCTTCGCCGTGAGCCTTGTAGTACCGCCCAGGAAATCCGGGTCGAATTTCTCCACCGCCGGGATCACGCCGCGGTCGATCCGTAGTTCCCGGACGCTGCCGTTGTCCGCGCCCTCAAAGCAGTAGACGAGCGGTCCCCTCATCAGCGCCGTCATTCCGGTGAGCCGCGGAACTCTGCCGGAAGCCCTGACGAACCGCGGAGTGCCGTCAAGCAGCAGCTCCACCTGCGTATATCCGTTTACGGCGACGTACACATAGCCGTTTTCCGGAGCCGCAGTGACCTCGGTGCCGTCCACTGTGAGCGTGTAATTCCTGCTCCATTTCGGAATGCGTACCGCGAGTCTTCCGCTGCCCGTTACGTCGTATTTCACCGACATTCCGTAGGGGTAGTCCGTCCGGCATTCGAGCGAGATTCCGTTGCTGAAATCCACTTTTCCTGCCGCAAACATGTGGCAGTACGCGGTGCAGTCCTTCTCGCCGTAGGCGTACTTCCCGACAGATCCGACGAGCCGCGCCACATTCGGAGGGCAGCATGCGCAGGCGTACCACTGCGGCCGGGAGGGAAACACATGCGCGTGCGTGCAGGCTTTCCCGGTGATCCCCGGGTCCACCTCCAGCGGATTGACGTAGAAGAATCGCTTCCCGTCAAGCTGCATTCCTGCGAGGACGGTGTTATAGAATGCAAGCTCCATGACGTCCGCGTATTCGCCGTTTATCTCGTTTTCGAGCATTCTTTCCGCGAAGAACATCAGCCCGACGGAAGCGCAGGTTTCGCAGTATGCCGTGTCCGGGGGCAGGTCGTAATCCACCGTGAATGCCTCTCCCATGCCAGTCGAGCCGATTCCGCCGGTGATGTACATTCTGCGGTGGACGATATTCTCCCACAGCCGCCAGCATGCCGCGAGAAGCTCCCGGTCGCCCGTTTCGGCGGCGAGGTCGGCCATTCCGGTGTAAAGATACACCGCCCGGACCGCGTGCCCGGTGGCTTCGGACTGCTCGCGCACCGGCTTCGTGCTCTGCCGGTAGTCGTTGCTCCAGGGGTCGCTTCCCCAGACTGTCCAGTCGCGCTTTTCGGCTTCCTTTGCAAAAAACGCCGGGTCCTTGCCGCGCTCGTCTATGAACATTTCCGCAAGCTCTAGGAAATGCGGATTCTTCGTCAGGCGGTGCAGCTTCAGCAGTGCAAGTTCTATCTCCGGGTGCCCGGGGATTCCCTTATTGCCCCGGGTGATGAATCTGTCGTAAATACACTCGGCATTCCGCACGGCAACGTCAAGGAGTTTGCGCCTGCCCGTCGCTTCATAATACGCGCAGGCGGCTTCTATCATGTGCCCGGAGCAGTACAGTTCGTGCCCCTCCAGCAGGTTGGTCCAGCGCTTTTCGCGGTCCTTTATCGTGAAGTAGGTATTCAGGTAGCCGTCTTTGTCCTGGGCGTCCGCGATGAGGTCTATCAGCTCGTCCGCATTGCGCCCGAGGGCTTCGTCCCGGCGCAGCGCGAGGGAATACGCGGCTGCTTCCAGCCACTTGTATGCGTCGCTGTCCTGGAATACCATGCCGTAGAATCCGTCGGCGGAATCCTCGCCCCGGAGCACCTTTGCGGCGTTGATGAAATTCTGCGCCACATGGCTCTTTTCCGCGCCCTCCGCCTTATCCCAGAGCACGCTGTACTGATACGGAATGACCGTATCGTTGACGATGTTCTGGTATTTTTCGATGAATCCTGCCGCCCTGTATGCGGTCACTGGAATCTGTTCCTGCGTTTTCATGTGTTTCCTCCTGGCGTATTGACAATGGCTTATATATGTATTATAATATTTGTATCCGCTTGTTTGAATGGAGAAATGTACTTGTTATATGGAAAATAGTATTGAATGCATAGCGATAAGCGACCGTGGACTGCCGCTGCTTTCCGACTGCGACACGCTGACCGCCGCGGAGGATTTCTGGCACATGGACAGGATCGCAGAATTCAACGTGCTGATATATGTAACCGCCGGGACGATGTACGTCACCGAAAACGGCTGCGACTACGCAATAAATCCCGGGGAGCTGCTGTTCCTGAAAAGCGGACTGCGGCATTTCGGCAGGCACCCGACCCTGCGCGGAACGCGCTGGATCTACGCGCACTTCCGGATTGCGGACGGGCAGTGCGGAGGGAATACGGCAGCTCTTCCCAAGAAGATATGCGGTCTTTCCGGGAGCACTATCGAGGAGAAGCTGTTCAGACTGTGCGAGTACTTCCACAGCCCGGCGCCGCTCCGGGAGCTGCGGCAGAATTCCATGCTGTACGAGATCCTTCTGGATATCGCTTCGGAGCAGTATCCGGAGCAGGAACTTATCTCGGACAGAATATGCGCGTTCCTTGACGGGCAGACCGGCAGGGATTATTCAAAGGAGCTCATCAGCGGACAGTTCTATCAGAGCTACAGCAGCCTGGCGGCGTGGTTCCGGAGGGAAAAGGGCATGACGATGGGACAGTACCATAACTCCGCGAGAATGAAAAGAGCCTGCCACCTGCTGCGCTCGACGCTGATGTCGGTGGGGGAGATCGCGGAATCCCTGGGATTCACGGACATGCTGTATTTCAGCAGGAAGTTCCATGCTTACAGCGGAGCTTCCCCCACGGATTACCGGAGAATGGCGCAGACGAAGTACTGAAATGGGAGGATTTCGTCCGGGCTACTCACGCATTCCTGCCGGACGCGGAGGTAAAGCGTATAATGGAGTATGTTCCGCAGGCGGTGGGATTCTACCAGCGCATGGGATTCCAACCCTACAAGCGGACGGACCGCGATGAGGAGGGGAATCCCTATCCGCTTCTGTAAATGCGGCTGACGTGACGCGCGGTATTGACTTTTCCTCCGCCATGTGATAGAATCGGTATGTACTTTACGAACATAAGAGGGACAATGTATGAAACTTGATGTCTTGGGATTACTTGGCGCCTGCTCCTATGCGCTGGACTGCGTGGAAGCGGAGCTTGTCCATGTGACCAGCCGCCACGCAAAGCGCGTGGCATATATGAGCGTATGCACCGCAGAAAAAATGGGCGTGCACGGCGGAGCGCTCCAGGACCTGACTGCCTGTGCGCTGCTCCACGACAACGCTCTTACTCAATATATCCAGGAGGAGTTCCACGGGAACGCTGAGTCGCTGGAGCTTCTTCAGGAGATTCCACGCCTGGGAATGCACTGTTCCCAGGGCGAGAAGAATATCCGCAGCCTGCCGTTCAATACCGACATCAGTGGAGTGCTGCTGTATCATCACGAGAACTCCGACGGCAGTGGTCCCTTCGGGAAAACCTGGCAGGAGGTCCCGCTGTTTGCCAGGATAATCCACCTGTGCGACCTGCTGGACGTATTCTGCCGCGCCGACAGATTCACGCCGGAGGTGTGGAACAAGGCGGAATGCTTCCTGTCCAGGGTGCGCGGAAGGATAATTGACGAGGAATGCGCGGAGGCGTTCCTGCAAGCCTTCCCGGAGAAGCATTTCCTGTCCCTCGGCGGTGACGACCTTGAGTCGCGCCTGTGGAGCAGAGTTCCGCGCAGCAGACAGGAGCTGAGTTTTCCGCAGATAAAGGCACTGGCGGATTTCTTCGCACGGATAGTGGACTACAAGTCCCCGTTCACCAGTACTCATTCCATCGGGGTCGCCGCCTGCGCTGAAAGGCTGTCGCGATTCATGGGCTTTGACGAGGAAACGTGCCAGAAGATGTACCTTGCAGGAGCGCTTCACGATATCGGTAAAGTCGCGGTGGGAAACGAGATCCTGGAGAAGCCGGGGCGTCTGACCGACGAGGAGTTCGCGGTGATGAAGCACCACGCCGCGTATACCTACTACATTCTCTCTGGGATAGAGGGATTTGAGGAGCTGCGCGACTGGGCGGCATTCCACCATGAGCGGCTTGACGGCACCGGATACCCGTTCCGCAAAACCGCGCCGGAGCTGAACACCCAGGAGCGAATGATGGCGTGCGTGGATATCTACCAGGCGCTGACGGAGAGCCGTCCCTACAAGCCCGGAATGCCCCACGAAAAGGCATGCACGATACTCCGCGACATGGCGGAAAAGGGCTGGCTGGATCCGGAGATAACCGATCAGGTGGATAAGTGCTTCGGCTAATGAAGCGCCAGTGAGTATAATTCTTGCCGGGCCGCGCCTTATTCAGCGCGTCCTGACGCGGTCGGCAAATCAGGCGTCGGGGAAGATCTCCCAGTAGAATTTGCGGTCGGACTGCGGAAAATCGCTGAGTATTCCGTGCTCGGGGTCGTAAAATACGCCGTTCACATACAGCGACCAGTGCCAGCAGCGCGGAGTTTCCAGGCTTAGCAGGGCGCACCCCGGCAGGTCGGAGGCGGATTCCGCCTGTCTGCGTTCCGGCGAGAATTTAATGCCGTGTTCGGTCAGCACGCGCTTCATTTCCCGGAGGTCGGTTTCGCGGTCGTTGCCGAGATACCCACAGATGTATTCTGCGGTCGTCCCCAGCAGCATGGCAAGCACCGCTTGACCGCATTGCAGGTCGGTTGGCTCGTGGATATATTCAATGTTCATTTTTCACCTGTTGCATAACTATATCTGTGAAGCCGTGAATCCTGCGGCGGTATGATGCCTCCCGGCGGATAATCGGCTTCGCCTTGCGTTCATTGGGATTATAACACAATTCCTCCGTCGCGTCAAGATGAATCAGATCTGCGCGCCGGAAGTTCGTAGAAATAAATCGAAAAAATTTTTTTGAAAATGCAACGCTTCAATATCAGAAGTTGTATACATAAGTAGAGCACCGAAGTGCTCTGAGAAAGGGGAGCTTTATGGACGATAGTCAGATCGTTGAGCTTTTCTGGAATCGTGACGAAAATGCAATCGCCGAAACCTCCGCGAAATACGGCGCTTTATGCGGAAAAATCGCCCGGGGGATACTCGGGAATTCGCAGGACAGCGAGGAAATAGTCAACTCGTCGTATTTCCAGCTGTGGAACGCGATCCCACCGAAAAGGCCCGAGCCGCTGATGTCATTTCTTGCGAAGATCGTCAGGAATCTTGCCCTCAACAAGCTGAAAGCGAACCACGCACAGAAGCGTTATTCCGGGGAGTTCACGGTATCTCTTGACGAGCTCGACGAGTGCGTGCCGGACAAGAACTCCACCGAAAGCGACCCCTTACATATCCGCGACTGCCTTAACTTATTTCTTAGGGAGCAGAAAAGGCAGGACAGAAGTATCTTCGTGCTGAGGTACTTTAATTGCGACAGCATTGAGGAGATCGCGCAGAAAACGGGATTTTCGCAGAGCAAGGTGAAATCCATTCTGTTCCGTATGCGCGGCAGACTTAAAGAGCGTCTTGAGAAAGAAGGGATATCCATATGAAGCACGAAGCCTTTGTTGACGCAGTGACAATGCTTGACGATGACATCATCGCCGAAGCCCAGGAGCCTTTCCGCCGGAAAAGCCGTGCTAAAGTTATCGGATTCTGCTCAGCGGCGGCAGCCTGTGCCGCAGTTATAGGCGCGGTACTGCTGCTCCCGGGTGGAAATGGCGTGGATATTCTCGTCATGGGCAGGGAGCTGTCCGATTCCCCAATTGCACTCAGCAGCGGAAATGCTGACTCTGAAAGGGCGGCTATAAGCGCCTATTCGCTGGAGCCAACGGATATCCCTGTCAGCATTGACGCACATGGGCTGACGGTCGTCACCGTTTACGGCGGCGAGATCTACCAGGAGGGACTCACTCAGCCGGCTGAAACTCCGCTGGAGATCACCGGAAGCAGCGCCCTCGTCTGGAGCGTTCCGCTGTGGGACGCTTCCCGGGAATTCACCCTCACTGCGCAGACCGGAAATCACTGCCGTATCCTGCGGCTTTCGTTCGACGATTCCTTGCAGGAATGGACGGTCAGTGAAAGCTCCCGATAATATCAAACTCAAATAACGGAGGAATTTATGAAAAAGTTCACATCAGTTCTTATTGCAGCATTTATGGTGCTGGCGCTTGCCGGCTGTAACGGAAACAACAGTACCGACAGCATCTCCACTGAGGATACCACGTCCACTGCTGAATCCGCGGCGACATCTTCGACGGAGGGCGCACAGACCGGGGAATCTGACACCAATCCCGGATCCTCCGAGCCGGAACCCGACACTCAGGAATCCAGCTCACCCATGACGACCGAGCCGACAACGGGTGCGCCGGAAACCGCCGAGCCTGAAACGAGCATTCCAGAAACCAGTGCACCGGAAACGACCGCACCCGAAACCAGCGCCCCTGAAACCAGCAAGCCAGAGGATACCAAGCCTGCGACCACCAAGCCTTCAACCACCAAGCCTGCGACTACCAAACCGGCAGCTACAAAGCCTGCGTCTACCAAGCCGACGACCACCAAGCCTGCGGATACCACGAAAACTCCCGAGCCGGAGGAGCCTGCCGAAGTAAAGATCTCCAGTCCGTCGGAACTGATAAATTCCGCCTGGGCGCTGTTCAGCGAGGATGAGAAATTCCCGGTCGCAGGCGGCGACTTCAGCAGCGGCGATGTAGTCGATGGTGCAGGTCCGTTCAGCCTGGACAATCCAGATGAGCTTGACCGCCTGACCGGATTCCCGGCTTCCGAGGTTGGAAAGATAGACAGCGCGGCGTCAATGATACACATGATGAACACCAACACCTTCTCCACCGGGGCATACCACGTCGTTGAGGGTACCGACACGGCGGCGCTGTGCAAGTCCATCAGGGATAATATAGCATCGATAAGGTGGATGTGCGGATTCCCGGACAAGTTCATCGTGGCGGAGGTCGGCGACTACATAGTGTGCGCATACGGTCTGGAGGATCTGATCGATTCCTATGTAAAGCACATGTCCGAAGCATATCCCTTTACCACAATAGTTTTTGAAGAGAATATAGAGTGATGAAAAAGACCAGATTAGCCGCCGCCCTGCTGTCTGCCGTGATTTTCAGCGGATGCGCGGCACCGGAAAGCAGTTCCAGTTACCTTACCGACGAGTCCCCGGCGACCACGACCACAGTAAGTTCCTCCGAAGCCTCAACGGATTCGGAGGTGTCGGCTGCCGATGAAAGCGGAGTTTACGTCGTGGACGGTTACGCCGCAAAGCTGAATTATCCCCTGGACGAGAAGTCGGTGGAATACGCGGCGAAGCGGTTTGAATACGTCTACGAGCAGTATCTCAGGGATAACTGCGAGAACATATTCGTCAGCGTGATTCCGGACAAGAATTACTTCCTTGCCGAGCAGAACGGGTATCCGTCGATAGACTATTCAGAGCTGACTTCCCGGCTTGTGAACAAGATGGATTACGCGGAATACATCGACATATATCCGCTGCTGGAGCTGACTGACTACTACCGCACCGACACCCACTGGAGGCAGGAGAAGATAACCGACGTGGCTGAGCGTATCGCTTCCGCGATGGGAGTCGCGGTTTCCCAGGAATACACGCAGACCACGCTTGACGTGCCGTTTTACGGCGTACACTGCCGTCAGTCTGACATCAGCGTCGAGCCGGATTCGCTCACATATCTGGATAACGACATGCTTGCGGAATGCCGCGTATTCGACGCGGAAACCAACAGCTATTCCGACGTGTATAACCTGGAGCTTGCCTCCGGCGACGACCCGTATGAGATATTCCTTTCCGGGGCGAAATCCCTGCTCACCATCGAAAATCCGAACGCTTCCACGGACAGGGAGCTGGTGATATTCCGCGATTCCTTCGCGAGCAGCCTTGCGCCGCTCCTGGCAGAGGGATACGCCAAAATCACGCTGGTGGATATACGCTATCTCATGCCGGAACTGCTGGGCAGATTCGTTGAATTCCACGGGCAGGATATACTGTTTCTGTACAGCACGCTGGTGATCAATAACAGCACCATTATCAAGTGAAACCGGCGAGAAAGCCTCCTCTGCGGAAATAATGATCCGCAAAGGGGGCTTTTGTCAATTATATACATGAAAAAATAGTTGCATTCTGTCCGGAAATGTGATATAATCTAATCTGTTCACTATTTCAGAAAGAGGTAAACGCATGTCAGAACAGAACATTTACACATTATCCCGAGAAACCTACAAGCAGATAAAGGGATTCAACCGCGAGCAGATGCAGCGTTTTGTCGGGCAGATCTACAAAAACGCCGAGGAAAGCTCCAACGGAACGTCCCTTGACCTGGACGAACTCCGCGGAAGGATCGGCGAAATAAAGGGGATCGGCGAGAGCAGACTTAACGAGATAATGGAAGTTATCAAGGAGTACGTCAACAGCTGATCCTGCATACTACGGGGGAGCGGCAGACATGCTGCCCCTTTTAGTATAATGTCTGTGGTTTTGTTGCTGTTGCTGAATTTGTGCGGAATCTTTGGCGAATGTTACCGCTGAATATGTGTAATTGCTGGTGACAAGCGGCGTTCGACGAGCGCATTGCGAAGGTCGTTGCGTGGTCGCGCAGAGTCAGTGCAATGTCGGCAACAGAAACTGGTGGTTCCGTTTTTAGATGTTTTTTTGTTGCATTTTGGATTGATCTATGTTATGGGAACCTCTAAAAACCGGTTTGAAAAGGGAAAAACAGGCTGTTCGAGGAGCTGGCGCTGAAAACCGGCAGAGATGTGGTGATCCCGTATTATCCCCCTGCATTAACTGTTCGATCAGCGACGCGGTTAAAATTGTATACGAAGCCTATAAGCACATTTCCGTGGAATACGGCACTGGGAATGTGGCGGTCGCCGGCTGTTCCTCCGGGGGGAATCTCGCGCTGGCGCTCGTATCCCACATTAATGTGATGGCGGAGGGAGTTCCAATGCCGGAGCTGCTGTATGTCGCCTCCCCGGAGATGTGCATTCGCACCCCGGAGGAGAGGGTGCTTGCGGAGCAGCTTGAGAAGAGCGACATAATCCAGTCCGTCGGCACGCTCGACACTTACCGTGACCTGATAACCAACGGAAAGGAGCAGCCGGACTACATGCTTTATCCGCAGCTCGGGATATATGACGGGCTGGAGCATGCGTATGTCTGCTTCGCGGATTCCGAGGTGCTGTACGCGATGTGCGACGAACTGGTTTCCCGAATGGAGGACGCCGGAGCAGAGGTCGAGCTGGAAGTCGGCATTGGAATGTATCACGCCTATCCGGTGAGCAGAAAGGTCAAGGACACGTTCCTGGGGCATTATAACATGCTGTGCTATCTGATGACCTCCAGGGGCGAATCGTTGTTTTCCTGATAAATGACCGGAGCAGACCCGGCAGGGTGGTTGAAATATGAGACCTTTTGTGATATAATATGTGATATAATAAAATGCCTTGCACATACGTTCACCTCTGGTGAATTCCGTGCATATCGGAAAACGCATGATCAATATCTTCTGGGGGTAAGTAGTATGGACAAGAAATACCTGACGCTCCTTGCCAAGGAATTCCCGACGATAGACAGCGCGGTGAGCGAGATCGTGAATCTGTCTGCGATACGCAGCCTTCCTAAGGGGACGGAGTACTTTTTCAGCGATATCCACGGCGAGTACGAAGCGTTTCTGCATATGCTGAAGAGCGCTTCCGGAATGATAAAGAACAAGATAGACATAACCCTCGGGAAATCGGTTTCCGGGGCGGAGCGCGAAGCGCTGGCATATCTCATCTACTATCCCGACAAGCAGCTGAAGAATCTGCGTATCAGCGGCGGACTTACCGACGAGTGGCGCAGGCTGACTATTTACAGGCTGATACTGGTCTGCGAGGCAGTGTCGGCGAAATACACGCGCTCCCGGGTGCGCAAGCGTATTCCCCGGGACATGGTGTATATTCTCGACGAGCTGCTGAACGTGACTGACGACGTGGTGAAGGAGTACTACTACGACGAGATCATTTCCACCATACTAGATACGGGGATAGCGGACCGGTTCATCAAATCCCTCTGCGAGCTGATACAGTCGCTTGCCATCGACAAGCTGCATATAATAGGCGATATTTTCGACCGGGGACCGAGAGCCGATATAATCCTGGACGAGCTGATGAAAATGCACGATGTCGATATCCAGTGGGGGAATCACGACATCTCCTGGATGGGCGCAGCCTCCGGAAACCGCGCGCTGATAGCGAACGTGATCCGTATTTCCATGCGGTATAACAACTTCGACGTGCTGGAGGACGGATACGGACTGAATCTAAGGGCGCTGGCGGTGTTCGCCGGGGAGAACTACAAGGACGATGAGTGCGCGCTGTTTATGCCGCAGACCCTGGATGACAACATCTACGACCCGGTGGATACGAAGCTTGTCGCGAAAATGCACAAGGCGATAACTGTGATTCAGCTCAAGCTGGAGGGGCAGCTCATTGAGCGCCACCCGGAGTGGGGCATGGATAAGCGCGACATATTCCGCATGGTGGATTTCGACCGCGGAACGGTGACGATAGACGGCAGAGAATACGAATTGCTCGACAGTAATTTCCCGACGGTAAGCCGTGACGACCCTCTTGCGCTCACGGACGCGGAAAACGAACTGATGTCGGTGCTTGAGAATTCGTTCATGCACAGCGAACGGCTTAATTCCCACATACGGTTCCTGTATTCAAAGGGCTCGATGTACAAGGCAATGAACGGGAACCTGTTGTTTCATGGGTGTATTCCGCTTGACGAGGAGGGGCAGCTTCAGAGCGTGACCATCGCAGGGGCGGACTACTCCGGCAAAGCTTTGCTCGACAAGCTGGACGAGATAGCGAACCGTGCGTATTTCATGCAGCCGGGCGCTGAGAAGGACTACGCCGCCGACTACATGTGGTATCTCTGGAGCGGCGCGCGATCTCCCTTGTACGGCAAGGACAAGATGGCGTTTTTCGAGCGTTATTTTCTGGCGGACAAGGAGCTTCAGAAAGAGAACTACAACGCCTACTACCACTATTCGGAGCAGGCGGAGGTCTGCGGCAGGATACTGGAGATGTTCGGGCTTGACCCGGAGAGAGGGCACATAATCAACGGGCATGTCCCCGTGAAGATAAAGAACGGCGAGAAGCCCGTCAAGGCAGGCGGCAGGCTGTTCGTTATCGACGGAGGAATCTCCAAGGCGTACCAGAAGGCGACCGGAATTGCCGGATACACGCTGATATACGATTCCCACAGCCTGAATCTGGCGGAGCACAGGCAATTCATCGCCGGCGAAAGCGAGCATACCCCGGAAATACACCTGGTGGAAAGGCTCGACCGCCGCGCGAATATTTCCGACACGGACAAGGGCGCGGAGCTGCTGGAGCAGATAAACGACCTGCGCGAATTGCTAAGAGCCTACCGCTCCGGCGAAATAAAGGAAAGCGGAAGATAAAAAGAATCCCCTGAAATTGAATTTCAGGGGATTCGTTGTTCAGTCCTTCGTCACGGGCACGCGCTTCACCAGTATCGCGGAAACCACTCCTATTGCCACGCCGGCGGCAATTCCGCTGACGCAGAGTACCGGGAGGTAGTATATTATCTGCGCTGTTTCCATTATGAGCATTGCAACGAGTATCTGCCCGACGTTGTGGAGGATTCCTCCGACAACGCTCACGCCGACCGTGGAGAATCGCTCCGAGCGCTTCAGCAGTATCATTGCGGTAAGGCTGAGTATTGCGCCGGCAACGCTGTACGCCAGGGTCATTACGTTCCCGAAAAGTATTGCCATCCAGGCTATCCTTACCAGGGAAACCGCGACGGCTTCTTTCGCGCCAAGCTTGTACAGCGCGAATATCACCGCGATGTTCGCGAGTCCCAGCTTGATTCCCGGGACGGCGAACGACACCGGGATAAGACTCTCAACATAGGAAAGCACCATGGCGATCGCGGCGCAGATCCCCAGCAGCGCTATGGATTTCGGTCTGATCTTCATTTGTCCTCCTATGCGATGATGTCAACGTCAGATTCGGCGTCGGATACTATCTTTACCACAAGCTTGTTTGGAAGACACACTATCGTTTCGCCATCGTAGCTTATGCTGTGCTGGTTCACGCATATTCTGTCAGGGCAGTCTGCGTCGGTCACATCGGCTTTTCCGTCCTTTATAACCAGTGTGTTGAATCCGGTCGGAGAAGTAATTGTGACGCTTGCGTCCTCGTTCAGGGGATACACCGCCGTTTCCTTTCCGTCCTGGACCACCACTGCGTAGCCGCCGCTCTTCTTGTTCAGCTGGATCAATCCGAAAGCTGCACCGGCGACCACGAGAAGTACCGCTATGAGAATAATATCGTTTCTGTGTTTTTTATCCATTGGCTTCATGCCTGACATTTCTCCTGAATCATACCATTATGGGGAATGCGCCTGCACTCCCCATGATGTCTATTACTGAGCCTGACTGAATTCCACGCTCTTTATGGCGTGTCTGGGGCAGGTTTCGATGCATGCGTTGCAGTGTACGCACTTGGTGTAGTCTATGTGCGCGAAGTTGTCCTCAACCTTTATTGCGTCGGCAGGGCAGATATTCTCGCACTTCTTGCAGCCTATGCAGGAAGCCTTGCATTCCTTGACGGCTGCCGCGCCCTTGTCCTTGTTGCTGCACGCAACTACTGCGGTGGCAGTTGTGGGAACGAGGCGGATGACGAAGTTCGGACATGCCTTTGTGCATAGTCCGCAGCCGGTGCATTTCTCGGGGTCAACGCAGGCAACGCCGTTATTGTTGTAGATTGCGTTGCTGGGGCATACCTTTGCGCAGTCGCCGTACCCAAGACAGCCGGAGGAGCATGCTCCGTCGCCGCCGTAGAATAGCTTCGCTCCGGCGCAGGTGGGGATTCCCTTGTAGTCGTACTTACGGGTGGTATTCTCGCAGGTGCCGGAGCAGTGCACGAATGCCACCATTCTCTCAGCCGCCTCGACGGAAACGCCGAGGACTTCGCCGAGCTGCTTCGCTGTGGAGGCTCCGCCGGGTACGCACAGGTTGGCAGCCGCGGAACCCTCCGCAAGCGCCTTGGCGTAGCCGTCGCAGCCGGTGAATCCGCAGGCGCCGCAGTTTGCGCCCGGCAGGCAGGCGCGGATATTCTGCTCCTTCTCATCGACCTTCACCGCGAAGAATTTTGCGGCGATGACCAGAATGAGCGCGCAGATAAGTCCGATAGCGACCAGTACTCCGACCGCAACAAGGATTGCTGATAATAAAGAATCGTTCATTTTGCAGCCTCCTTACGCAAACAGCTTGTCGACTACGCCGGCGAATCCCATGAAGCTCATGGAAACGATGGACGCAGCGGCGAGGGTCACAGGAAGCCCCTTGAAGCTCTCGGGAATATTAGCGCTGTCAAGTCTGGAGCGTACTCCTGCGAACAGGACCATAGCCAGCAGGAAGCCAAGACCGCAGCCCAGGGAGCTTACCATGGACTCGAGGAAGCCGTAGCCGTCCTTGATATTGTTGATGGTAACGCCGAGGACAGCGCAGTTTGTGGTGATGAGCGGAAGGTAAACGCCCAGCGACTTGTGGAGCGCCGGAATGTACTTCTTGAGGATTATCTCAACGAACTGAACCAGCGTTGCGATAACAAGAATGAACACGATGGTCTGGAGATAACCCAGTCCGAGCTTATCCAGTACGAAGGTCTGGATAGGCCATGTGACTGCGGTAGCCACCAGCATAACGAAAGTAACGGCGGTACCCATGCCGGCAGCCTGGTCGAGCTTCTTGGAAACTCCGAGGAACGGGCAGATACCCAGGAACTTGTTAAGAACGTAGTTGTTGACAAGTACGCTGGACATGAGGATCACGAGAAGTGCCTTGATGGTATCCATGTATTACTTCGCCTCCTTTGCTGTACTGATGTTTTCTGGGTTCTCAGCGCATGCGGCACGGGAGGGGCAGTTTGCGCAGCCGAATTCCTTCTTGCTGATAGCCTTTCCCTTGGTGATCTTGTTGACAACGGCGATGAGTACGCCGAACACGAAGAATCCGCCTGCCGCCTGGGTGAAGAACGGAATGCAGTAGTCCTGCATGAACGGGATCTTGAATCCGAGGAAGCTGCCGGAGCCGAGTACTTCACGGACGGTACCCATGCAGAACAGCGCAAGCGTGAATCCGCCGCCCATGCCGATTCCGTCGAGGGCGGACTCAACAACGGTGTGCTTGCTTGCGAACATTTCGGCTCTGCCGAGGATTATACAGTTTACCACGATGAGCGCGAGATAAGTGCCGAGCGCCGTGAACAGGTCGGGCAGGTATGCGTTCATCAGCATCTGGATAATCGTAACGAAGCCCGCGATTATGACGATGTAAGCAGGAATGCGCACCTTGTCGGGAATAACCTTGCGGAGCGCGGAGATCGCCATGTTGGAGCAGATGAGAACTATTGCCGCCGCAATACCCATGCTGAGCGCACGGGATACCGAGTCGGTGACGGCGAGGGTCGGGCAGGTTCCGAGAACCAGCACGAATACAGGGTTTTCCTTGATGAAGCCCTTTAACATAATGGAAAGCTTGCTCTGTTTCTCCATATCACTGAGCCTCCTTTACTGCGTCGAATGCTGCGGTCACGTCTGCGGCGGCGGTCTTTACAGCGTTTGTTGTGAAGGTGCAGCCGGATACCACGAGGACATCATCGCTGATGCTGCCGAGTACCTGACCGGGATAGCCGCCGGTGTAAGCGCTCTGGGATACGACATCGCCGTAGTACTCCGTTTCGTTGTGGGACAGTACCTTGAACTTGGCGATGGTGCCGTTCTCGTCAACGATATACATGATGTTTACAGGGCCGCCGTAACCGAAGGTGGAGGTGGTCATTGCGTAGTAAGCGGTGCCCTCGCTGGTGAAGCTGTATGCGCCGTTTACGGAGGACTGAACGCCGGTGGGTACGAGAGTTGTTACCTCAGCGTCCTCGTACATCTTGACGATACGCTTGATGTTCTTCTCACTTGCAGCTGCGTAAGCCTCTGCTGCGGAAGCCTTGACAGCCTCAACGACGGAAGCGTCCTCGGAAGCGGCGTCGTCAAAGGACTTGCTGCCGATGTAGTTGCCGAATGCGTCTGTAACGTATGCGACCTTGTCAGCCACCATTGCATAGCCGGTGCGGTTGGAGCTTACGAACAGCCCGTCAGATTCCTCAACCTTGCATGCGCCGGTGTTGTCGAGGGAAGCCGGAAGTAGTTCGCCGATAGCGTCAGCAGCCATCTGGTCGTCGGACATCTCGCCGGCTGCCACGTCAGCGACTGCGAACAGAGCGGTGTAAGCGTCGGTCACTGCGTTCCTGAACGCGGTGGAGGAGTATGTAACTCCGGACACCAGCTCAACGCCTGCGAGTGCGGAATCCTGACCGATGTAGCTTGCAGGGTAATCAGCGCCGAAATCCTTGGTTTCAGCGTAGTTTGTCAGCACGATGTTCTTGATGATACCGTCCGTGCCGATACCAACGGTGATTCCCATGGGGGATTCACTGTACTGGGACGTGGTTTCAAGTATGACAACATAGCCTAAGCCGTTGTTTTCCTTGTAAATGCTCTTTACGGTTTCGGGAGCGTCAGCGGCAGGCTCAAGTTCCTCGAACCCGTCAGCGCCCGGGAGCGCTTCGGCAAATGAGCCCTGAACAGCCTTTGCGTTGTTCTCCTCAATGATGGGAGCGGTGACGTAGTTTACCGCGGAAAGAGCAAGCGTAACGGTCAGACAGATGACAACAAGCGCGATAACGCTCTTTACTGAATCGTTCATGCTTTAGCACCTCCAAACGGTTTTGTTCTGGTCCATCTCTCAATGTAGGGAGTGAGGATATTCATAAGCAGAATGGAGAAGGATACGCCCTCGGGGTAGCTTCCGTATACGCGGATAAGCACGGTGATAAGACCGCAGCCAATTCCGAAGATGACCTTGCCCCAGGCGGTGTTCGGGGTAGTCGCGTAGTCGGTCGCCATGAAGAAAGCGCCGATGAACAGACCGCCGGAGAGTATCTCCGCAACGGGGTCCTGACCAAGCACGAGGGAGAACAGGAATACAGTCGCGATGAATACTACAGGAGTGTGCCATGTGATAACTCCGCGGACGATGAGGTAGATACCGCCGATGAGGAGCGCCAGTGCGCAGGTCTCACCGAGGGCGCCGCCGCAGTTGCCGAGGAACAGGTCAAGGTATGTAGGCAGGGTGCCCTCCTGACCGCTGAGTACTCCCAGGGGAGTTGCGCCGGACACGACGTCGGCATTCTGGGGGAACACCGCGGCAGTCATGGTGCCGCTGAAGGACAGCAGCAGGAAGATTCTCGCGGTGATGGCAGGGTTAGCGAAGTTCTGACCGATACCGCCGAACAGGCATTTTACGACGATTATCGCGAAGATAGCGCCGATGGAAGCCTGCCACAGGGGGATAGTTGAAGGAATATTCAGTGCGAGAAGCAGACCGGTGACAGCGGAGGAAAGATCCCCGATAGTCTGTTCCTTGCGGCAGATAACGTTGAACACGAATTCGGCAGCCACAGCGGAGATAACGCAGGCGAGGATAACGAACAGGCTGCTTATTCCGAAAATGATGACCGAAGCAACAGCCGCCGGCATAAGCGCGATCAGCACGTCAAGCATGATGGAGCGTGTTGTGCGGGGCGTATATATGTGCGGAGAAGAAGTAACAGTTAAATTGCTCATTTCTTTCCCTCCTGAGGTTTGTAGTTTCTTAACATTGCCTTAGACAGCTTGTTTCTCTGTACGAGAGGCTGTCCTGTCGGACAGACGAAAGCACAGCAGCCGCACTCCATGCAGAGGTTGACCTTGAGTTTTTTCAGCTCCTCGCAGTTGCCGTCCCTGTACGCCTTGGAGATGGATACGGGGTCGAGGTGGAGAGGGCAGTGGGAAACGCAGTTTCCGCAGCGGATGCAGGCGGTCTGCTTCTTGGGCTGGGATTCCTTCTGGTTGAGCGCGATTATGGCGTTCGTGTTCTTAAGGATTGGGCAGTCGGTGTTCGGGACTGCGATTCCCATCATGGGACCGCCGTAGAGTATCTTGCCAGGCTCCTCCTTGAAGCCGCCGGCAAAGTCGATCAGGTCCTTGATGGAGGTTCCGATTGGCACGATGACGTTCTTCGGCTCCTTGATCGCGCCGCCGTCAACGGTAACGCACTTCTCAACAAGCGGCATACCGGTCTTGCAGTACTTCGCGAGGCAGGCGAGGGTGGTGCAGTTCATTACAACAGCGCCTGCGTCGAGGGGAAGTTTTCCCTCCGGAACAACAGCGCCGGTGGTGTGGTAGATCAGCACCTTCTCACCGCCCTGGGGATATAAGCTGGGGAGCGGCTTAACGGTCAGGCAGGGGTCAGCGGCGGCAAGCTCGTTCATCTTTGCGATGCACTCGGGCTTGTTCTTTTCGATGCCGATGATGATGTTCTTCACCTTGAGGAACTTTTCCAGGAGCGCGAAGCCTTCCTTCATCCACTCGGCGTCGTCGAGCATTGTACGGGTGTCGCTGGTGATGTACGGCTCGCATTCCGCGCCGTTTATTACGACCGCCTTGATACGGGACAGGTCGTCGATCTTCAGCTTTACGGCAGTCGGGAATCCTGCGCCGCCAAGTCCGACAAGACCGCTGTCGCGTACCGCATTGATGAAGTCCTCGAAGGTTTCGAGCTTCGGCGGCTTGACTGCGTCGGATACTGTCATTTTGCCGTCGGATTCAATCGTGATAGCGTTCACGTTGTTTCCGGAGCTTACGAGAATGGCGTCGATCTTCTTTACCGTGCCGGAAACGCTTGCGTGGATAGGGGCGCTTACAAATCCGCCGGCGGTGGCAATGACATCGCCGATGTCAACGTGGTCGCCCACTTTTACAGCGGGCACGGCAGGCGCGCCGATGTGCATGACGACGGGAATCGTCACGGATTTCGGTGCAGGCATCTTGACTGCCGCCATCTGCGCGGTGTTCTTCCTGTGGGGAACATGCGCGCCTTTAAGCATGAATAGTGGCATTTCATCTAACCTCACATTTCGCTTTAGAATAATAGCTGTGTCTTTCTGATTTCGATAAAGGCATACTATATTTAGTATATATCAAGAGAGGTGCTTTTGTCAACACCTCTCTCCATATTATTGATAATTTTTTTATCTGTGAATTATTTCCTTACACTCAGTCGATGATGAGTTCTGAGAATCCGTCCGTGCACTCATAGCTGCCATCGGGAAGCACCCATATCGCCTCGATACCTCCGATATTCGCCAGGAGGGATTTCCCATCGCCGATCGTCATATTGAACAGCGCTGTGGAAAGCGCGTCAGCCTTTCCGCTGTCGTTGCAGAGAATCGAAACTGAAGCGAAGTTGTTGAGCGGCATGAGCGTTACCGGGTCGATGATGTGGTGGTAGCGCACTCCGTTGACCTCGTAATACCGCTGGTAGTTACCGCTGGTTACAAGCGACATTCCGTTCAGCTTCAGCCGGACGATGTAAGGATTCTCCTCGTCCTCCGTGTCGGGATTCTGTATTCCGGCTGCCCAGTCGGAGCCGTCCGCCTTTGTGCCGATAGTCCGGACGTTACCGCCGATGTTGAGGGTGTAGCCGCTCGTCACTCCCTCGTTCATGAGAAGCTCCGCGGCCCTTTCCACGGCGTAGCCCTTGGCAGCCGCGCCCAGGTCGAGGGACATCTCAGGATCGTCCAGGAACACAGTCCCGGCGTCCCTGTCGATTATGAGGTGGTCAATGTCGCAGTGCTGCGCGGCTTCCGTCAGGTCCTTCATAGGGGGGAGTTCCGCAGATTCCGGGTCGTTTATACCTGCCTCGCGGTACTTGTGCCAGATGGAAAGCACGCTTCCCATGGCGATGTTACACGCTCCGCCGGTGACCCTGCACATCTCCTTCGAGAATTCCAGCAGGTCGATGAGCTTCTCGTCCACCTTTACAGGTTCCACGCCGGCGCTGCGGTTGATGGTGCGGACGTTGTTCACGCCCTCATAGCTGTGGTAGATATCCGTGAGCTGGTGGTATTCCTCAAGCAGGGAATAGACCTTCTCGCAGTTCTGGGAGAACGTTTCCTCGTCCTCCTCATAACCGATTATCTGTGTCACAGTGTCGAAGAATTCAAGGTACGCCTTGGAGTAGCGCTGCTTTTCCTTTCCTGCGCTGCACGCTGACAGATTCAGGGCAGCCGCTGCCGCGAGAAGCACGCATAATACTTTATTGACCGGACTTCTGTGCATTGATACATCTCCTACTTTAACTCAAAAAGATGAGAGGCGGTACAGCCTCTCATCTCTTGCGTCGTATCAGAACTGTCAGTTATGTCGGGAATCAGCCTGCAAGGCCCATAGCCTTTACAACTGTCTTGATCATGCCGCCAACGCTCATTGTGCAGCCAGCCTTGAGGGTCTCATCGGTGGTTACAACGTGACCGTTATCGGTGGTTTCAGTGGGGATAGCGGAGATCTCGTCAGCAGTCTTGCCGGTTACGAAAGTCTCAAATGCCTGGTTCTGCTCGAACCACTCAGCGGAGATGCCGGAAGCGCCTCTCATGCCGTATTCGTCCTTCTTCTCTCTCTTGGTCTTGATCTCGGCAGCGGTATCGGAAGTGATCTCGCCCTCGTCGTCAAATGTTACCTTAGGCTGAACCTCGTCGTAGCAAACTGCTGCGAGCTTGCCGTCAGCGTCAACTGCAACAGCTGCGAAGGATGTGTACATTGCTGCGGTGCCGTCCTCGCCGTCCTCTGCGGAAGCAGTAGCGGAATCAACGGAAGTGGAGCATGTAAGCTCAAGCTTAGCGTCGCCGGTGAAATCAGCTGCGCTGTCATCGTTGCAAGCCTTTACGGTTGCGTCGATCAGAGAATTGATGCTCATTGTGCAGCCAGCCAGCAGGGTCTCGTCTGTGGTTACAACGTGACCGTTCTCTGTGGTCTCAACAGGAATAGCAGCAACCTCGTCAGCGGTCTTGCCTACTACATAAGCCTCGAAAGCCTCAGCCTGCTCATACCACTCCTTGCCGATTCCGGAAGCGGGCTTCATGTTGTATTCCTCAAGCTTTTCCTTCTTGGACTTGAAGGTCATGGAAGCAGCGTCCTCAGGAACCTCGCCGTCAGTGATGTCCATCTTGTTCTGTGCAACATCAACTGCGCAGGAAACGATCTTGCCGTCAGCGTCCAGAATTACTGCCGCAACGGTAGCGTCAACCTGTGCGTTGCCAGCGGAAGAGGAGCCGATAGAGGTAACTACGCCCATACCGAGCTTGTGAGCGCCGGTGCTGTCGCCGGTGTTTGCGCCGCTCTCAGCGGTGCCTGCGGTGGAACCGCTCTCAGCAGCGGAGCTGCTATCAGCGCCGTTGTTGGAGCAGCCTGCGAGAGCTACTACCATGGCAGCTGCCATCATAGATGCAAAAATCTTCTTCATAATTTTTTTCCTCCTGAATAACATTTACAGCCATTTGCTGTAGTGCA
>ENA-UERG01000990-UERG01000990.1-human-gut-metagenome-genome-assembly--contig:-NODE-990-length-25623-cov-5.594418_pt1 | contig 25623 bp, 23 predicted proteins | sample MGYA00242954_ERZ507954 | MGnify/ENA primary metagenome ERZ507954 (study PRJEB26167, sample SAMN06115478) | human gut metagenome | host: Homo sapiens | place: China:Sichuan | collected 2015-01-21... | reverse complement strand
ATATAGTTCGGTGATAATCAAAGCAGTCAGATTGTCATAAGATGATAGACAAAATAAGGAAAATGTATATCGGGTGGCAACACTTAAAATGCATTGCATATGTAAAAAAAGAGCAGTATTCCTTATACTTTCATCTTAGAAAAGAATTAGTGTGTATGGAAGAAAACGGAGGATTAAGTGATGGCAAATTTAGCACAGTCAGTAGAGAGAAAGGCATTCAGCGTGGCGATTGATGCAGCATTGAAGCATCTGAATAAGGATCGTGAAAAAGGCCTGCTTCATGGGCGATAACTTCCGTAAGGAAGCGTATGACGGAGCCAGAAAGATGATTCAGGATCCGGACAATAAATGGATGCATTATGTAAATCGTCTTCTGGATGAGACCGATCCCCATGTAGCAAAGATGACAGCATTAAATCTGGGATATCAGGCAGCATTTGTGGGAACGAAGACGATTCGTAAGATGAGGGAAGTACATAACTGTAACATCCCGTGGCTGATCTTAATGGATCCGACCAGTGCATGTAACCTGCGCTGCACCGGCTGCTGGGCTGCTGAGTACGGACACAAGCTCAATCTTACGTTTGATGAGCTTGACAATATCGTGACACAGGGTAAGGAGCTTGGTATTTACTTTTATATGATGACCGGTGGTGAGCCGTTAGTCAGAAAAGACGATATCATTAAGCTCTGTGAGAAGCACAACGAGTGTGCATTTCACTGCTACACAAACGGAACTCTCGTAGACCAGGCATTCTGTGACGAGATGAAGCGTGTCGGCAACCTGTCCTTATCCATCAGCCTTGAGGGATTTGAGGAGGCCAATGATTTCCGCCGCGGCGAAGGTGTATTTGACAAGGTTCTTCATGCAATGGATCTGCTTCATGAGAACGGGCTGATCTTCGGTAACAGCGTATGCTACACCAGCAAGAACATGGATGCCGTTACATCGGATGAGTTCTTTGATCTTCTGATCGAGCACGGAAGCCGTTTCGCATGGTACTTCCATCTGATGCCGGTAGGTATGAAGGCTTCACCGGAACTGATGCCGACCAGAGAACAGAGAGAATATATTTACCACAGAATCCGTGAGGTACGTGGATTTACAGGCGGTAAAGAGATCTTCGTTATGGACTTCCAGAACGATGGAGAGTATGTTGGCGGATGTATCGCCGGAGGAAGAAACTACTGCCACATCAACCCGAAGGGTGATGTTGAGCCGTGTGTATTTATTCACTATTCAGGAGCAAATATCCGTGAGAAGTCTCTGTTAGAGTGTTTACAGCAGCCGCTGTTCATGGCATACAGAGACGGCCAGCCGTTCAATGAGAACATGCTTCGTCCATGTCCAATGTTAGAGAATCCGGAGCTGCTCCAGAAGATGGTACACGAGAGCGGTGCACACTCAACGGATGTTGAGGAGGCGGAGCCGGTAGAGCATCTTTGCGGAAAATGTATGGAGTATGCATGCCAGTGGAAAGAGACAGCAGATAAGCTGTGGGCAGAGCATCCGTACCAGCAGAAGGGCTACACCAACTTTAAGAAAAAATAAGGGGCGATCGTTATCAGCAAGGCGAAAAAACAGATCTTAAAATGGGCATTGGTACTTGTCATCATCGGAATCATTGTTTATACATTCCGGGATTCAGCAGGACCGATCTTAGAAGAATTAGAAAAAACGACACCGGCGGTCATTGCAGGCATCTGTGCAATGACTGTCGTGTATCACTGTGTCGAGGGCGTGATTCCCGTCGGCAATGGCTTTCAGAATGGAAAAATAACCGGCAGGGGCGGATACTTCCTCGCTGAACAGGAAATTTGGTTCTTCATACAGAAATCCACTTTTGGAAAGAATGATGTTCTCGATATTTTCAAGAAGCGCTTTCCGACGGTCGAACAGCTCCAAGTACTTCGGAACGCCGCCGATGACCGCATACTGTGCAACGGCATCGCAGAAATCCATCGGCTTTTGTGCCTCGTATACTTCCGTAAAGGTCAGCGGCAACAGGCGAATCTGAGCGGTTCTACGTCCGTAAAGAGGGGAATCTGCCGACATCGTATGCTTTTTCATCATGCTGATGAGCGAGCCGCAGAGGATCAGCATGATATTTTTGTCTTTCAGAAGCTCATCCCAAATATACTGAAGGACAGACGGAAAGGCGCTGTTGGTCTTAACAAGGTAGGGGAACTCATCAATGACAATCACTTTTTTTTCTTCAGGTTTATAGTCTGCGATGAGTTGAAACAGCGTTTCCCAATCATTGTATTGGACCCGACCAACCATCGGATTGCCTGTCGTTCGCGCAATCATCTCCGAAAACCGTTTGCGGCAAAGGCTGTCCACTTCCTTGGAGGCGAGATAATAGAAGGCGTTCTTTCCCTTGATAAACTCTTTAATCAGAGTCGTTTTTCCAACCCTGCGCCGACCGTAGATGACAACAAAACTGCTGTTGTTCCGGTATTCCTGTTCCAATCGATCCAACTCGGAGTGACGACCGATAAATTTCATATGACTGTCCTCCTGATTTATTATAAGATATATTATTATAATCGTGATTATAGTATACCATGTATTCAGGGAAATGTCAACACCAAAACGAAAAAATTCTGATGAAAGGAAAAAACAATGTCAACCACATATGTAAGCTTCACCCCCGCCGAGCGGGCGCAGGCACGGATGACCGACCTTGCGGAATTCCTGCGACGACAGGGGTATGACCTCAAGCGCGAGGGCAGGAGTGTTGTCTGGATGAACGGGGGAGAGAAAGTTTCCGTTCAGGGCAACCTATGGTACAACCAGTATACGCGCGAAGGCGGCGATGCGATTGATTTTGCACGCCGCTTTTTTGATTGCCCGGACTATCCGACAGCAGTCCGGCTTTTGCTCGGTGCGGATGTCGGAGTAGCGGCTATCAGCCAGCAGAAGCAGAAAAAGAAAAAGGAACAAAAGCCATTCGCTTTGTCGCCTGCCAATTTGGATATGCACCGGATTTATGCTTACCTTATGAAACAGCGCGGGATTGACCGGGATGTCATCCGTGCATTCACGCACGCAAAATTGCTCTACGAAGAAGCAACCTACCACAATTGTGTTTTTGTCGGCTACGATGAAAATGAGATTGCCCGCCATGCGCACAAGCGGGGGACAACCACCGGCAGCCAGTTCAAGTGCAACGCAGATGGAAGCAATCCGCAATACAGCTTCCACTGGTCGGGAACATCCGAGCGCCTGTTCGTTTTTGAAGCGCCGATCGATCTGCTCTCTTACATCACGATGTACCCGCAGAATTGGGAACAGGACAGTTTTGTATCGCTCTGTTCGGTTGCACCGATTGCGGCGAAGCAGATGATAGAACAGAATGACCACCTGCGGCAAATTATCCTGTGCCTGGACAACGATGACGCAGGAAACAGCACCTGCCTGCGAATCGCAAAGGAACTGAAGGAACGGTATCCGCCCGTATCGGTTTACCGCCTGTCACCGAAACACAAGGATTTCAACGAGGATTTGCAGGCATGGCGAGCGGAGCAGGAAATGACGGAAAGCGAGGTGACGGTCGGATGTCCGGTGTTATGATCGTCGTCCTGGTCGGGACGGTTGCCGCTCTGATTTTCGGCGGCATTCCGCTTCTGTCGCACTTATACAGCCTCAACATCAAATCCCGAACGGTCGGAGACGGACAGCACGGAACGGCGCGTTGGGCAACGAAGCGGGAGATCGGGGAGATGTACCGTCCTGTTCCGTTTGAGCCGGAAAAATGGCGCAGGGGAGTGGATCGCCCGACCGAACAGGGCATTGTGGTCGGCTGTGAGGGGAGAAACGATACCATTGCGTTAGTCGATCCGGGCGATGTCCATGCCCTTATGGTCGGCGCGGCAGGCGTCGGAAAAACGGCATACTGGCTCTATCCCTGCATTGAGTATGCCTGCGCAACGGGAATGTCATTCCTCACCACGGACACGAAAGGTGACCTGCTCCGCAATTATGGCAGGGTGGCGAAAAATAGCTATGGCTATCATATATCCGTTATCGACCTGCGCAACCCGACCCGCTCTAATGGAAATAACTTCTTGCACTTGGTCAACAAATATATGGACTTATACAAAGCCAATCCGGAGCAACTGACCTATAAAGCCAAAGCCGAGAAGTACGCCAAAATTATTGCAAAGACTGTTATCTTATCCGGTATGGACGGAAGCTCCTTCGGGCAGAACGCATACTTTTATGATGCCGCAGAAGGGCTTTTGACCGCAACAATTCTGTTGGTTGCCGAGTTTTGCGAACCGGAGAAACGGCACATTGTGTCGGTGTTCAAGATTATCCAAGAACTGCTCGCACCCGCACCGCTTCAGAAAGGACAGCGGGTACAGAAAACGCAGTTTCAATTGCTGATGGAGATGCTTCCCGACGACTACAAAGCCAAGTGGTTTGCAGGTGCGGCACTCAATTCTTCGGAGCAATCCATGGCAAGCGTCATGTCGACAGCGTTGTCCCGCCTGAATGCCTTTCTTGACAGCGAACTGGAGCAACTCTTATGCTTCGATACCGAAATTGACGCAGAGAGTTTCTGCAAAGAGAAATCCGCAATTTTTCTCATCCTGCCGGAGGAAAACCCCAATTGCTATTTCCTCGCCAGCCTGTTCATCCAACAGCTCTACCGAGAAATCCTTGCAGTAGCGGACGAAACCGGCGGCAAGCTGAAAAATCGGTGCGTGTTCTTTGCTGACGAGTTTGGGACGATGCCGAAAATCGAGTCTGCGGAAATGATGTTCTCCGCCGCGCGTTCCCGCCGCCTACAGATCGTGCCGATTATCCAGTCGTTTGCACAGCTTGAAAAGAATTACGGCAAGGAGGGTGCGGACATCATCGTAGACAATACGCAATTGATTATTTTCGGTGGTTTCGCACCGAACAGCTCCTCAGCGGATACGCTATCCCGTGCAATGGGCAACCGAACCGTGCAGGTGGGGACGGTCAGTAAATCCAAAAACGACCCGTCCCAATCCCTGCAAATGGCATCCAGACCGCTCATGAGCGCTGACGAACTCAAAGCCCTGCCGAAAGGCACTTTTATCGTTATGAAAACCGGACAGCACCCGATGAAAACAAAGTTAAAGTTATTCTTTGAATGGGGCATTGCGTTCGGAAAAGCATATCAGGCAGAGGAACACGGCAACCGCGCCGTTGCCTACGCCGCAAAAGACGAACTGCTTCAGGCAATCCAAGCCCGCTACCCGAAGCCGAAGATACAGAATCCGGATTCCGAAATTCCGGAGGGCGCAATTCCGGTCGGAGCGGAAGATTCGGTGCTGTCCCCCAAGCCGCCAAAGCGTGGCAGGAGCATCCGTTTGCATCCGCGCCCGCAACCGCACCAACACCGCCCACCGGAGCAGGAGGTATGACATGGGATTCCTCGATACATTCTACCAACAAAACCTCCCGTCCCGCGCGGTGACGGTTTACCTCTACCTCCACGAGCGGAGCAACAAGGACGGTACCTGTTTCCCGTCCATCCCAACCGTTTCCCGCGACACAGGTCTGTCCGAAGCCACCGTCAAGCGCGCCATCCAGGACCTCACCGCCGCCGGCTGGCTGCAAAAAGAACCCCGTCTCCGAAGAAACGGGGCAAGGAGCAGTAATCTGTATCTGCTGAAGCATTGAAAACGGGAAGGGGGAAAACGCGGGGGAGTCGCAAAAAACAATTTTCCTGCAAAGACGGAACTCTGCCTCCGCGCTGATCCCTGCCCCGGTTCACCGTGAGCGGGGAAAGGGAAGGAACCACTTGAAGGGATACGGTTGGGGAAATATAAATCATCTGTAAAAATGATTCTTCGGATTATGGGGCTGTGAAGTATACCCCTGCGGGTTGCGGATCGTGATTTTGATTTCCATTTCGGCGTTTGCGGTATCTATGGATACGATTTCCGGTTATGGGGACATGGTGTGCGCGAGGCTGATTTCTTCGCCGATTGTGGCTCTCCGGGAAACTTTAACGGGCGGGAGACGGTCACGGGGGATACCTTAAGGCAACACCGCGCAATTCGCGATTGGCGCACTCGCTCGCGCCTTTTTCGTGATCCTTTACAAAAATCCTTGCCTGTAGCTCAGCTACAGCCCGCGAATTTTTGTATCGTCTAACGAAAAAATCGACTCTGCAAGTTGTGATTCGCACCATCGGAATTGCGCGGTGTTGCCTTAAAACATATCAGCATAATTCTTCTCCAGAAATTGCTTCAGCTCACTTCGGGAGTGCAGGGAAATGCTGTTTGCAAGGCGGCGGATGCGGTAGGGGACGGTGTTGCGGGAGAGATGCAGATCTTCGGCGATGGTTTCATAGGATGCGCCTTGCAGAATGTGACGGATGATTCCCAGATCGGTTTCATCGCAGATGCTGATCATCTTTTCCAACTTGGAAAAGGTCTGTACCTCGTCATTGTGATAAAAGCAGGGATTGGGAAGGTCGGGCAGGGGGACAGAGTCTGCGGAGAAGGTGGACTCTGCTGCTTGAAAAATCTGTTTTGTTGTTTCCCGCAGAATCAGTTGTCCCGTCATTTTCAGGGTCAGCCGGAGCGACGGAGAATTGGCGTTTGCCAAATATCGGTACAGGGCGATGACCTGCGACCCGATTGCGGTGTGGTCAACCGTATAGGTGGACAGCTTCGGGGTGAAGTGCTCAACCAGATCAATTCCCCCGATTGTAATCAGTTGCAGGGTATCTGGCACAGCGATCCCATCCGATTTCAGGTGCTTCATCAGGGAGAGCGCTACAATGTCATTGACACAGATTACCGCATCAAACCGATGAAGCTGACCGGAAAAATCCCGATAGCAGGCGTTCAGGTCGTTTTCGTTATAAAAGCAATGCGCCTCCGGATCTGCAAAGCCGCGAAGCTGGCACTCCTGAACAAATGCCAGTTTTTTGATATCATCGGTTGTGGAATTGCGGAACAGACCGTACAGCGCGACGGTTGCGCACCCCTGCGCTTCCAGATGTTGAAAAATTGTTTTGATCCCTCCGCTGTAGTCGATTGCACACTGCGCCTGAACCAGCTCGGACGGCCATGGATAGCAATCCGTCAGAATAACCTGAATGTTATGATCCCGAAAAAAGCAAAGCGCGGGAAAAATCCATGAAGGGGAGGTTGCGAACAGGATGATGAGCCGGGGGCTTTGTCCGAATAGTCGCTCATAGGGATAATCCCTGTAAGCATTGCCGTCGATCTGCATCACGGTATATTTTTTCTGCGCGAGTACGGCTTCTACGCCGAGCCGTTGCTTGTCACACCAAATGGAATTGTTCAGATATGCAGGCTCATAGATCATGGGAATTATCATAACAGAACTCCTTTTATGCAAGCGGAAAATCGCCCGTGTATCAATGATAGCATAAAAAACGGAGGGTGTCAAGTCGGTTTTTGCAAATTTGCCCATATCTATTAACCAACTATTCCCGAATTTTTCTGTTTTTTTTGTATTGCTTCCGATGAAAATTTCAGGTATAATTATTAAAGTAAAAAAATGGCTGTGGAGGCAGGGAGCATGAAAAACGGGAAATGGACGTCCGAGCGCGCATGGGAATGGTATCGCGCGCAGGGATGGATTCGCGGGTACTGCGGGTATCCTTCCAACTGCGTGAATCGGATCGCGCTCTGGCAGGAATACGGTCACGAGGCGGTGTTTGCCCAATTGGAGCGCGAATTTGCACTGGCGAAGGAAACAGGACTGAACGCCGTTCGCACGGTGATTCAGTTTGAGGTCTGGCAGAAACAGCATGACAGCTTCATGCGCCATTTGGAGGAGTACTTCACGCTTGCCGAACGCTACGGGCTGAAGGTTCCGTGTGTTTGCGGCGCTGGCGGACAATCGGCATGAGAAAGCCTGAAATTGTCATGCTCTGTGGCGGCGGGTATACCGCGCGCATCAACCTGTCACGCGGGGCGAACTGCATCTCGCTCCGCCATTCCGCCACGGGCGCGCGCATCCTGCGGGAGCCGCCCGACCCGATGCGCTTGGATAATCCGTATCTTTACGGAATGCCGCTTCTCTTTCCCGTCAACCGTATCTCGGGCGGGCGGTTCGTGTTTGCGGGGCGGGAGTATGTCTTTCCCGTCAACGAGCCGAACACGGGATGTCATCTGCACGGGACACTGCACGAAACGCCGTTTGCCGTGACCGCACGAAGCGGGGACAGCCTGACGGCGGAATACACGGCGGACGCGGCGCACCCGTATCTGTCCTTTCCGCACGCGTTCACCCTGCGCCTGTCCTATCGCTTGGAGGCAGACGGATTGCACTTGAAAACCGCTCTGACCAACCGCTCGGACACGGATATGCCGTATTTTCTCGGCTTCCATACGACCTTCAGTCTTGCCATGACCCCGAAAACGAACGCGAAAACCGTGCTTGCAAAAGCGGAGCTGTCGCGAGAGATTGAGCGGGATATGACAACCTATCTTCCGACAGGCAGACTGCCGGAATTTGACGCAATATCGGCGGCACTGGCGGCGGGGACATGGCATCCCGCATCGGGCGCGGTCAGCCGACATTACCGCGCGGGCGGCGGGGGACTTCTGACCCTGACCGACCCCGAAAACGGCTTGCGGACAGTCTACCGCAACGACACGGCGTTCGGCTACCGCCTGATTTACGGGGACGGGAAAGCCTTTCTCTGCATGGAGCCGCAGACCTGCATGGTGAACGCCGCGAATGCGCCGTTTGCGCGGGAGGAAACGGGCTTTGCCTTCCTGCGCCCAAACGAAACAAAGCAATTTCATTCTCAGATCGGATTGGAGGAAATTGGAATATGAAAATCACATGGCTCGGTCAGGCGGGACTGCTGTTTGAAACGGACGACAAGGTGATTCTGCTCGACCCCTATCTTTCGGACAGCGTGGAGAGGATCGAACCGCACAATCGGCGGCGCGTTCCGGTCGACCCGCGCTTTCTCTCGCTGAAGCCCGACCTGATTCTGCTCACGCACAACCATCTCGATCACACCGACCCCGAAACGCTCTGCCACTATCTCGGAGAGGATTCGGCGGTCACGGTGCTGGCTTCGGGCAACGCGTGGGAGAACGTCCGTCGGCGGTTCGGCGGAATCCAAAACAATTACGTGCTGTTCAATCGCGGCACGGAGTGGACGGAGGGAAGTCTGCATTTCCGCGCTGTCCGTGCCGTGCATTCGGATGACTGCGCAATCGGCTTTCTGTTGGAAGCCGAGGGGAAAACCTACTATATCACGGGCGACACGCTCTATGACGCGCGCATTTTCGACGACCTGCCCAAGCACGTGGATGCGGTGTTCCTGCCCGTCAACGGGGTAGGGAACAACATGAACATGACCGACGGCGCGCGCTTCTGCGAGCGGATTGGCGCGGTGGCAGTTCCGCTTCACTGCGGGCTGTTCGACCGCCTCGACCTTGCCGCGTTCCCGTATCCGAACAAGGTCGTGCCGCAATTCTATCGGGAAATTCCTTTGGAGAAGATATAAGAATATGAAAATTACAAAGCTGGAGCTTTTGAAGGTCAGACCCCGCTGGATGTTTCTGAAGATGTACACCGATACCGATCTGGTGGGGCTGGGAGAGCCTGTACTGGAGGGGCACTGCACCTCGGTTGAGGCGGTTGTCCGCGAATTTGAGGACTATCTCATCGGCAAAGACCCGATGCAGATCGAGCACCATGTGCAGGCGCTCTATCGCGGCGGCTTCTACCGCGGCGGTCCTCTGATGCTCTCGGCAATCAGCGGCATCGAGCAGGCAATGTGGGACATCAAGGGGAAGTACTACAACTGCCCCGTCTGGGAAATGCTCGGCGGTAAGGTGCGCGACAAAATCCGGATGTATACGCACATCAAGCGGACTGCCGTGGCGGGCGATTTCTCGGTGGACGAGATGCTGAACATCACCGATGAACGGTTGCGTGCGGGCTATACCGCGCTGAAATATTCCATCATTCCGCCCATCCGCGCAATCGATACGCCGCAGAACCTCATGGGGCATATCGCGCGCTTTGCGGCGGTGCGCGAGAGAATCGGGGACAGTGTGGACCTTGCCATTGATTTTCACGGGCGGGTCAGTCCCGCGATGGCTCTGCGCCTTGCCGAGGAGCTGAAGCCCTACCGCCCGTTCTTCATCGAGGAGCCGTGCCTGCCCGAAAATGTGGACTGCATGGCGAACATTGCGCGGTCGACCTCCATACCGATTGCGGCGGGTGAGCGGCTGTTCGGAAAATGGCAGTTCCGCGAGCTGTTGGAAAAGCAGGCGGTGGCGGTGGTTCAGCCCGACATCTGCCATTGCGGCGGTATTTTCGAGGGGCGGAAGATTGCCTTGATGTCGGAGTTGTACTTCGGCTCTATCGCACCGCATAACCCGCTGGGACCAATCTCGCTTGCCGCCTGCCTGCAGGTGGACGCGTGCAGCCCGAACTTCTTGGTACAGGAGCACCCGGGCAACCCCGACGGCGGAGACCTCGGCGTTGGGTATCTGAAAGAGCCGTTTGTGATGAAGAACGGATACATTGATGTCCCAACCAAACCGGGGCTTGGCGTTGAGTTGGACGAGGACGCGCTCAAAGAGAAATTGTATGACGGAAAATGGACGACGCCGCGGCAGTATTTCGAGGACGGAAGCAATGCCGACTGGTAAGAGGAAAAAGGGGAGAGAAACAGAGCATGGAACATACGGTTTTTGTAACCGGCGCGCATAACGGAACAGGATATGCCATTTCCGAGCGGTTCGCGCGCGAGGGCTGGGCGGTTCTGATCGGAAGCCGGAATCAGGAAAGCGCAGATGCCGCCGCCGGGAAGCTGAATCATACCTACGGGGTCTACACAAAAGGGTATTCCTACCAGACCGCAACGCCCGATGTGGACGAGGTGCGGGCGATTTTCGAGGACATCCGCGCAAACGGGCATTCGGTGGGGGCGCTTGTCCTCAATGCGGCAAACCTCGGACTGAATCAGGTGAGCATGGAACTGGACATCCGCGACTTTATGGGTGTCTATAATACCAATATTTTCTGGAATTTTCTCATGGCTCGGGAGGCGGCAAAGCAGATGCGCGAGACGGGCGGCGGCTCGATTGTGTTCATCGGCTCGAATTCGGCTCTGCGCGTGACCGAAAACCGATGCGCCTACTGCTCCTCCAAAAGCGCGATGATCGGAATGTCCAAGTCGCTTGCGGTGGACTGGGGGAAGTGGAGCATCCGCTCCAATGTGGTTCTGCCCGGGATGATTAAAACCGAGCGGTGGGTAAACAACGTGAACAACACGAAATACTGCCTGCCGAACTATACCCCTCTGCACGACATTGCGGAATTCGAGGACATCGCAAACGCGGCGTGGTACTTCGGCAGTGAGCAGTCCCGCAACACAACGGGAACGGAGTTGGTGGTGGACGGAGGGATGCTGGCACAGCTGACCCCGAACATCAACCGCACCCTGTGGGGGTGACGATATGACAGTGCTATCCATTGACGGCGGGACGACCAATACAAGGCTTGTATTGGTGCGGGACGGTGAGATTCTTGCCGCAGAGAAATGCGGGCTCGGTGCGCGGAATGCGGTGTTGGACGCATCGCTTTCCTATGCGGACATTTTGACGGAAAAGCTGCGCGCGTTCCTCGCCACAACGCAGATTATGCCGCAGCTTGCGGTTGCATCGGGCATGATTTGCAGTGAAGCGGGGCTTGCTGTGACCCCGTATATCCAACCGCCCGCGAGCGCCGATAAACTGGCGGAGCACGCGGTGAAATTTACGCTTCCCCAGCTGCCCGAGCTTCCCCTGTGGCTCGTTTCCGGAATGCGGACATTGGGACGCACGGATGATCCAACGGAAACCGACATCATGCGCGGGGAGGAAACCGAGCTGTTGGGACTTTGCGGCAAAATCGGGGATATGTCCCGAGCCGTGATTCTTCTGCCCGGGTCGCACTTCAAAACCGTGTTTCTGAATGCGGACGGCGTGGCGGAGGACTTCCGCACCTCCCTTTCGGGCGAACTGCTCCGCGCGGTTGCGGAGAATACCATCCTGCGCGAGAAGCTGATGGGGGTCTACCCGAAAATACCCGATCGTGACCGCCTGCTTGCGGGCTGTACCTGCGCGGCGGAGCGCGGGGTGAACGAGGCGCTGTTCAAGGTGCGCATTCGCCAAAAATTCTGCACGGACACATCGGAACAGCTGTTCTCCTTCCTGCTCGGCGCGGTGCTGTGCGCCGACGTGGAGAGACTGCGGCGGGACGGCAGGGGACGCAGGGTTCTTGTCGGCGGTTCGAACCCGCTCCGCTTTGCCTATGCATTCCTGCTCCGCGAGCGCGCGGGCTTGGAGGCGGAGGAAATTCCCGAGGCGCTCTCGGAATACGCTGCGGCATACGGCGCGGAACGGGTTGCACTCGCATTGGAAAAGAGGAAAAACGGATGAAGAAAACCGAACTGATACAGGAAATCCGCGAGGCAGCAATCATCGCCATCATTCGTGGAGTAGAGCATGAAAAACTGCCGCCACTGTTGGATGCACTGGCGGCAGGCGGGATTCGGTTTGCGGAGATTACCTTTGACCAAACGGGAAGGACCTCCGGCGAGGAGACCGCGCAGAGCATCGCCGAACTGAAAAAGCACATGGCGGGCAGAATGCACATCGGCGCGGGAACGGTGATGACGGTCGGACAGGCGGACCGAGCCATGACAGCGGGCGCGGAATTCCTGATTTCCCCGAATGTGAATCCCGAGGTCATCCGATACACCGTGGCGACGGACTGTGTGTCCATCCCCGGGGCGATGACCCCGACCGAGGCGGCGGTTGCCTACGAAAGCGGTGCGGATTTCGTCAAGCTCTTTCCCGCAGATACATTAGGGCTTTCCTACATCAAAGCACTGATGGCACCGCTTTCGCATATCCCGTTTCTTGCGGTCGGCGGAGTCAACGAGCGCAACATCGGAGACTTCCTTGCTACAGGGCTTGCAGGAGTCGGCGTCGGCTCGGCGCTCACGCCCATAGAGTGGATTGCAAACGAATCCTATCAGCAAATAACGGAACATGCAAATCGATATTGCAATGTAGTCCAAAACCACAGGAATTATTTCGGCAAACGGGCGTAACGGAGTCGAAAAGCGAGGAAAAAAGCACCGTTTAAGAAAAAAGGGGATAGTCCATACATATGAATGCATTTGCATTCGGCAATGGGCTATCCCTGTTTTCCATATGTTCGGAACGCGTGCCGACATTTCGTACCGGAGGAGTGAGATGAAATTCCCGCTTGAAAATGCGGTTGAAGTGAAATGCAGTCATCTGCCCGAGGCGCTGAAGCCCGATTACCTGCAACTGGTTTACAACACCGCGCGGAGCATTCCGGAAGTGGAGGCTCCTGTCCTGAGACCTGAATGCAGTTCCCGATTCCCGGGAGACCCGGGTATTTTGCAAACAGAACTCTACGGTTGGGAGTCGCTGCCAAAAAAATGTTTCGGTGATTCGCCCGAATATTTTTGAAAGCAGGTGGCAAAGTGGTTGTAGGAAGCAAAACCGACGGCTTGCGCGATGTTTCCGATGGTCTGGTATCGGTCAAGGGTCAGGGAACGCGCAACGGAAATGCGGTAGGAATGCAGATAGTCAATAAAGGATTGGTTGAAAATGGCTTTGAAACTCCTGCAAAAGTAGGACTTGCTATAATGAAATCGTTCCGCCACATCGACCGTTGAGATTGGCTCTGCGTAATGCCGGCTGACATACTGCACAATTTCCTTCGTGAAAGTTGCCTGTTTGGACATTTTCTCGCCATTGCCGGACGAAACGAATCCGTCCTGCTCCAACATTGCCAACAGGTCCAGAAGACTTGCGAGAATCCGCATGAACCCCGCAGGTGCAGACCGTTCCGCATAGACCGCATGAATGTTCCGTATCTCTTCGTTCAACTCGGCGGCGTGAGGGTCATCGTGCAGAATCAGGGACTGAAATTTTCGGACGTTTTCCTCAATGGATTCCAGATAGGCATCAAAATCCGGAATCGCTCCGTTTTTCAAGAGAGACAGGTCAAAATTGATGACATGGAATTCGTTCGTGGTGTCGGGGGCTGTGACATAGGTTGCGTGAACATCAAATGGATTCAGGAAAACGAGGTCACCCGCATACAGCGCATGCGGGGTGCCGTTGACCGAGACCCAGACCTCCCCCTGCACGATTCGCAGAATTTCCACCGCCAGATGATTATGCGGAATGCTGAACCAAAGAATTCCGTGCTTTTTCAGTTCGGTCGGCTGAGTGGCATGGCGGGGACTGTAGTTGTAGGTGGTAGAGGATACCGGAATCTGTTCGTAGCGCAGATAGGGTGCTTCCTGTCTGTATAGCATAGGCTTCTCCTCTGTTATGGAACTTGTTCTCATGATAGCACATTTTTCTCCGTTTGTCAAGACCGCGAATCTTAGAATTCGCGGTCTTTTTTGTTTGCCTTGGATTTTTGTATGGAATGCACAAAATCGAACGGTTAAAATTGTATACTGTGGCATGGCGCTTCTTTTTCACATTTGTTATAAAATCAATATGATATTCGGCAAAATTTCGCGCAAAATGTCAATATTCATATAGAATTGGACAATATCGCGACTTTACAGAATGCACAAAATATGCTATGATATTGATACAGGTGACCCGAGTCGAAAGGCAGGGCGCAAATAAAATGAAGCGGAGGCTATCGAAAATGAAACGAACCCGGAAAGCACTTTCCATCGCACTGATTCTCTGTATGTTGCTCGGAACGGCTCTGGCAACGGTGTTGACCGTATTTGCGGCAGCGCCTGCCGGAAAGACGACTCTGACGACTGACCCCGAAACCGGATATCCCAAGTGGTCGAACGATGAAACCGTTGGTTGGCGGAACGGAAACTGGTATGGAAGCGACTCTCCGTTTGCGTATGAATATTACGTGGCGCCGACGGCAACGGCGTTGACACCTCCGGAGGATGCAACGAATGTGATGGGCTTCTATCCGATGAAATGGCATGAACCAACGGGTAGATTCCGTGCAACTTTGACAGGCACTGCGGGTGCATACGGTTCAACCGATGCAAATATCGGTGTGCTGGCGTGCTACCATCACATTGCATCGGCGGTGTCCTTTGCCGCGTCGTATACGGGAAAAATTCGCTTTACCTATCAATGTGCAATCTTCGCAAATGCGGACGGAACGAATCAGTCGGCTGACGGAACGCTCTACATTTCAAAATCGGCTCTGAATCCATCGGATCCCTCCACCTATATGGAAGCGATTACGATGGAAAAGGCTGCGTCGCACAATGAAGCCGGTTACGGGGTCAAAAAGACGGTTGAAGTGGATGTGAAAGCGGGCGAAAAGGTATATTTCACTACGAAAAATAATGCCGGTTCGCTCCTGATGACGGTGCTGTATATCAACTCCGCGGAATACATCGAAATGCCTGTGGTTACCGACTCCGCACAGGTCATCGGACACAGCCTGTCGGCGATGGATACGCCGGTTGTCAATTTTTATGTGAAGCTGTCCGAAACGGCAGTCGGCTCCGATGCAAACATCAAAGTAGGCTCGGATGAAGCCGTTACTGTCAGCGGAATTTCCGCAGCGGGTGTGGTCGGTCCGAACGGGGAGACCCTGACCGAGGCGGACTGTGTGCGCATTTATTCCGTTCCGGTATCTGCCAAGCGCATGACCGAAACGGTGACAATCTCCATCCTCGGATCTGATGGGCAGGAACTGCTGACAGTCGGCAACACCTACAGCGTTGCGGAATACTGCTACGCGCAGGTAAAAACATGGAAAGAGGCGGGAGAGACGGTAACGCAGGAGCAACTGGACGTGGCAAAAATCTGCACGGGAATTCTGGTGTACGGCAGAACAGCACAGCAGTATTTCGGCTACAACACCGCAAATCTGCCGCAGATTGATGCCGACCTGCTTGCATTGGTCATGGCGGACTGTCAATAATCGTGGAAGGGGAATTCAGCCATGAAACTGCTGTATACAAAGCCCGATGCACGCATCGAACTGCTGTCCTGCGCGGATATCCTGACAGGGAGTGAGGAGAACGCACGGGAGGGCGTCAGCCTGCCGATTATCTGGGAGCCGTGAGCATGAGACGCACAGGTCCGATGATTGGAATGCTCCTGCTGCTTGCAGTTTGCCTGTTCATGGCAGGCTGTGGGCGCGGGAATGGACTGCCGAACGAAACGGCGGCATCCTCCGAGGTCACGGAGGGGACGGGGAGCGAGACTGCGGCGGGGACCGAAGCCGCCGCGCCCACTCCGCCCGTCAAGCGCCCGGGGGTCGATAATAACCCCGTCGACCCGCCCAAAACACCGGATTCCGAAACGGAAGCACCGCCTGCCCCGTCGGAACCCGAAACCGAGCCGCCCGAGAAGGGAAGCAGAGAGGGGAACGAACTGCCGCCGCTTTGGGTTCCCACCGAGGAAGCCTGACGGCGGCAAGATACCAAAGGAGAAAAACATGAAAAAAGCTTATGGAAAGCGGCTTGCCCTGCTGATGGGTCTGCTGCTTGCAGCTTCTGGTCTGTTTGCCTGCGGAAAGGGTCAGACACCCGCCGCGGGGACAACCGAAGCCTCGGAGGAGGTCACAACGGGCGGGGACACGCAACCGTTTTCCTATCGGGAGCTGTTGCCCGTTGCGGATTACGAGGAAGCCGATGTCAACATTCTGGTGATGTCGGGCAGAAGCTGGCAATACATTGCGGAGGACACCGCCGCGGATGCCTGCGCAAGGGAGCTGATCTCCCGCAACCATCAGGTGGAGGAGCACTACCATGTCTATCTGAACTACACGCCCACCAACAAGGGCTGGAGCGGATTCCACGAGCAGTGCAGAAACGACCTTTACGCAGAGCAGGCGGCGTTTGACATTACCTCCCCCGATTACTACTACCAATGCGAGACGGCGGGCTATTTTGCCGACCTCGCAACCCTTGACGAAATCAGGCTGGAGAATCCCTACTGGGTGGACGGCTGGAACCGCAGCTCGACCGTGAACGGAAAGATTTTCACCGCGCTGAGCTACCTGACTCTGGACGCAATCTCCTCGGCGCAGGTGCTGTTTATGAACAACTACTTTGCCGAGGATTTGCTCATCGATGTGGCGGCGCTCAAGCAGTCGGTCTATAACGGCAGCTGGACGCTGGACGATATGCTGACCCATATGCGGCTGGCATCGCTGGACAACGGCGACGGGGAATGGACCTTTGAGGACCGCTACGGGCTGTCCTACAACCTCTGGGGCGGGCGTGCGATGCTCTGGTCGGCGGATCTGGCGCTTTCGGAAATCTCCGAGGACGGGACCATCAGACAGACCTACACGGCAAGCCGAAATGTGGATATCTTCCAGAAGCTGTACCAATTTTTCAACAGCAACCCGTATTCCTATTACGGCGGCGGTGCGGGGTCGGTGGAGTCTCCCGTGGGTGCCGAGGCGCTGTTTTTTGCCAACCGTTCGCTGTTTGACACCAATAAGCTCGGAAACGCGACCCTGATTTCAAAGAATCTTGACAGCTTCTCTCTGCTCCCGATGCCGAAATACGACAAGACCCAAACCGATTATGTCGTTTCCTCAGGCGGCTGTACGGTTTTCGGAATCATGAAGACCGCAAAGAACCTCCATATGTCGGCAACGATTCTCGAGGCGCTGTCGATTCTCTCCTACGAGGATGTCAGACCCGTTTACTACGAGGATTCGCTCAAGCTTCATTATTCGGGCGACCCCGACACCGCAAGGATGCTGGATTTCATCATGGCGCGGTTTCAAATCGACTTTGCGTTTATCAACTCTACCAACTTCGGTGACCCTGCGGCAAGACCGTTTGATTTGATTTTGGATTACAACCGAAACTACGTCTCGGAGATGAAGAAACTGGTAGATTCCTTTGAGGGCAATCTGAAAGCGTTTCGGGACGCGTATTCCGATGCGGAGCCATCGGAGGACTGACAGCAGGGAATCGACAAATGAAAACAAAAAGAAACCGAAAGGGTTGGCGGTGGATGAGCATTCTGATAGCAGGACTATGTATGGCGGCGGTATCCTGCCGCGCGGGAAGTGAGGTCGGCGCGGTAACGGGCACGGCAAAAACGGGGACGGTCGGAGCGGATACAACGAAGATTCCGGAAATTCCGACCGCGCCGGATACGGATGTAACGGGTGAGACTCCGGACGTTCCGGTAGGAGACAAGACCGTTCCGGTCACCTCGGCGGAGCTGATGGCGCTGATTGAAAACGGCACGATTGAGGAGAACGGCGACTATGCCGTAACGGACGGCGCGGGACTGACCTTCAGTCGCTCGCACAACGGCAAGGAGTACGACCTGCGCGGTGCGCTGATTCGCATCGGCGTGCGGGATGGCGCGGCGGGAATCGATATTCGGAGCAAGACGCTGACGCTGAAGAACGCGCGGATTGCGGTCTACGGCGATGTCGGGGTCTCGGTCGGCTCGGAGAACGCCAACGCAACGCTGACGGGGCTGCACATCGGCGGCAGCTGCAAAACGGGCTTCCTGTTGGGCGGAAACGGCTCCACACTGGACGGCTGCACCGTCAAGCCCGCCTCGGGCGGAACGGTGGATACCGCCGTGCGGGTAAGCGGCAGTGACTGCATGGTGACGAATTGCTCGTTTGAAGGAGTCGGAGTCGGCATTCTGGACGAAAGCAAGACGGGCGCGGCTGTTGACAATAACCTGCTGACCGACTGCGAGACCGGAATCCGGATTCGGACCGCGAACGCAATCGTCCTGCGGAACACGCTCAAGGGCGGGAAATCCGGCATTGCGGCGGAGGATGACGGCGGCGAGATATCTGCCTGCATGGGTAAGGTTTATAACCTGCTGGTGGCAAAGAATCGGGTGGAGAATGCGGAGAATGCAATCCTGCTCTCGGGTGTCTCCAACTGTACGGTGTTTCTGAATCGCACCGACGACCTGACCGTGCGCGACTGCGTGAATGCATATGTCGTGCGGAATACGGTCGGCGGGAAGTTGACACTGGAGCGGAACAACTATCTCCTTGCCGATTCCAACGACCGTGCGGCGCTGACCGATACGGAAAACGAAAACGTCAACGGCGGCGATCTGACCGATTTGTCGGCGCGGGCGGCGGTCGGCGTAAACGAGGCGCTCCTGCCGCACGTCAACCGCGAGCAGTTCGCGGGCATGAAGGGGCGCGCGGCGTTTCGGTCGCGGTACGGGACCATGAGCCTGTCCGCATACCTGACGGCGGCAGTCTCGGCAGGGGAGACGGATATTATCGCGCCGCCGGGCGCATTTCTGGACAACGCCGTGGCCTTTAACGGATTGTCGGATGTGCGGTTCTACGGTTGGGGGACCTGCTATGATACCGTGAAGTCCACCGCAACGGCGTTTTCGTTTACCGCCTGCACGGAGATTGGGTTTTCCGGTTTCTTCATCGGAAACAGCGTGAATCCGAATTTTCAGGGAACGGTTACCAAGGTAACGGGACCGGCGGGAAAAGAGACGATTTCGTTCGTTTCCGACCCGGGCTATCTTGCAAACTATTCGTCTTCGGCGGACTATCCCGCATCCAATGGCGGTGGCGGCGGAATCTATCGCGGGGACTCCCTCTCGCCGTATAGTGAAATCTGGTACGAAGCATCTTCAAAAACATACGACCCGACCACGCAGGTCAACAGCCTGACGCTGATCTGGGACGGCATCAAATACGGCAGAATTCCGGGCGGCACGGGACTGTCAAGCCCTTATGCCGCAGGAGAAATCAAGGTCGGTGACCGTGTTGCATTCCGCAACTACAAAGGCGCAAGCGGCATTTCCATGCGCGGTTGCAGCGGATTCCGGATTGAAGATGTAACGGTGTTCAACTGCTCGGGCTTTGCGCTGTCGGAATACGACGCCGAGGTTGCCGCCCGCCTGCACCGTTACAGCGTGACGAGCGGTCCCGCTCCGGTGATTGACCGGATTGTCAATACAAAGGAACTTGCAACGGTCAACGACGCAAACCGCTACGTGACGTGGACCGACGGTTACGGCAGACTCCGCTCGGCGTTCAGCCTGAACACGACCTGCGATGCCACGCACAGTACCAATGCACGGGTCGGAATGCAGGCAGTCTCCTGCCTGTTGGAAAACATGATGGACGACGGCGGAAATATCAATGCCCACTACGGAACGGCGGTCAGCTTCGATGCGGCAACGCGGACTCTGACCTACAAATGCTGTTCCACGGGCGGCTATTATCTGCTCCCCGCACCTTTCCTCGTGGGAGATACCGTCCTGCTCTATACCAACAAGGGCGTGAACGTCGGTTCCGCAACCGTGACCGAGGCGACCGGGCAGACCGTCAGCGCAGCGGCGAAAAAGGATTGCCGGTACACGGTAAAACTTTCGGAAACGGTCACGTTGCCAGCCGATACCGACTCGGTAATCGTGCAGAATGCGTCCGCAAGCGGCAACGGATTCCTATGGGACAACGTGTTGGTGCGGAATAACAATTCCTACGGCGTGCGCATTCAGGCAATCGGGGGAGAGATTCGCAACTGTTCCTTTATCCGGCTTGCCAAGGGCGGGGTGAACATGATTCCGCAGTACGGCGCATGGCCTGAGTGCGGATATGCCGCCGACGTGAAAGTAACCGCAAATGTGTTTGAAGAACTCGGGTTGATGGCGGCGCAGTGGTATGATTGGGATTCGGTTGAAAAAGGTTCGTCTTTTCTGCCGCTCTGCATCTGGGCAACGGGCGGAGATACTTCCGATGCGGACAACTGTATGTTCCGCAATATCAGCATTACGGGAAATCGGTTTGCTTCCCGCTATACCTATTACGATATGCGAATCAACGGCGTGCGAAATCTGACCGTCAGCGGAAATACCTTTACGGGCAGATTCGGCAAGGAGAACGGGGACAGTCAGGCACATATTCTGCTGTGCGGCGGAAACGGGGTTCGGATTGACGGAAACCGATTCCAATCCGGCGCCAATCCGGTACTGTACCGTCGCGATGACATCGCGGAAAACGTTACGGGAAGTGACAGCAACTGACAAAAAGGGGGCAGTCTCGTGCAAATCGGCGGGGGACTGCCCCGATGTTTTGATGAGAAACGAGAAAAGGAGAATCGGATGATTTGGTCAACGGAACGTGCATGGGAATGGTATCGCGCGCAGGGATGGATTCGCGGGTACTGCGGGTATCCTTCCAACTGCGTGAATCGGATCGCGCTCTGGCAGGAATACGGTCACGAGGCGGTGTTTGCCCAATTGGAGCGCGAATTTGCACTGGCGAAGGAAACAGGACTGAACGCCGTTCGCACGGTGATTCAGTTTGAGGTCTGGCAGAAACAGCATGACAGCTTCATGCGCCATTTGGAGGAGTACTTCACGCTTGCCGACCGCTACGGGCTGAAGGTCATGCTTGTGCTTGGAAACGACTGCACCGTGGCAAAATCGCGGTGGAAGCCCGCCGTTTTCGGCGAACAGCCCGTGGACTGGGGTTACCACAGTGGCATCAAAGGTGGTCAGCACGCGGGGGATTACCACGAGGCGGGCTATCAGCTGTTGGATGACCCAACCGTCGAGCCACTGTACTACGACATGGTTGCGGAGTTGGCGGAAACATACGGGCAGGACGAGCGGCTACAGATCTGGAACGTCTGGAATGAGGTCGGCAACAGCAACCGAGGGACCATGAGCGTCCCCGCAATGGAGAAATTCTTTGCCATCCTGCGGGAAAAGCGGGTCATGCAACCGCTGACCGCCGATGTCTGGTCGTATGACGGAAGCATGGAGGTCAGCACCGAAGCGGGAAAGCGCGCGCTGGAGCTTTCGGATATCATTTCCTTTCACAACTACGGACCGTACAGCGGCATGGTGCGCCTGATTGCAAATCTGAAGCAATACGGCAGACCGCTGATTTGCAGTGAATGGCTGAACCGGTTGGAATACGGCAACGACATTGAGCACCTGCTCCCGCTGTTCTGGCTGGAGAACATCGGTTCTTACCATTGGGGGCTGATGCAGGGCTACTCGCAGACCTATGAACCGTGGGGCGGGTACTTCCTCCGTCAGGAAAAGGGGGAGGCGCTTGACCTGACCAAGTGGCAGCATGACCTTTACCGCTTCAACGGTTTGCCCTACATCCCGCGCGAAATCAAGGTGTTTCGTGAGTTTGCGGCGCTGGTAAATCGGCAACCTCCGGTATAGCAAAACGGGATACGGATGGGTGGCGGAAAGTACGAAAATGAATGGAGAATCGGAGAAAAGAAATGCAGGAATTTATACGGGAACTGAAAAAATATTCGGAAATTTTGGATGCCAACCGTGCGGTGTCGCTCGGAAAGCTCACGGACGTCAGATGGTCGCCCTGCGGCTACAAACAGGCGGGAGAACTGCCAAACGATTCCGCCCTGACCCCGTTTGACACGGAAAAGGACACATGGGGCAACGGCTACGACGCGCACGCATGGTTTCGCTTCGCGGTCGATGTCCCTCAGGATTTTGAGAATATCTTCCTCTCAGTCGCAACCGACCGGGTGGGGACATGGGATCCCGACAACCCGCAGCTGCTGGTCTGGGTGGACGGGGTGATGGAGCAGGGCATGGACATCAACCATACCCGCCTGTATTTCCGCTCGGCAGGGCGGCATGAGATCACCGTCTACGCCTACACGGGCATCAAGACCCTGTCCTCCTGCTTCCGCCCGGAGCTGTTCCGACTGAACCGGGACGTGGAAAAGCTGTGGTATGACATCAAGGTTCCGTTTGATTCCCTGTCCTATCTCGAACCCTACAGCGGCGAGTACCAGACGATTCTCTCCAACCTCAACCGCGCCGTGCTGTTGCTTGACCTCTGCGAGGTTCCGTCCGAGGCGTTCCATTCATCGGTCAAGGTTGCGTCCGAATGGATGGACAGGGAATTTTACGGCAAACTCTGCCATACACCCGATGAGAATGCCCCTGTGACCGTCGGCATCGGACATACGCACATCGACTGTGCATGGCTCTGGACGCTCAAGCAGACGCGGGAGAAGGTGCAACGCTCCTTTACCAACAGCCTCATGCTGATGGAGCGTTACCCCGAATACCGTTTCATGTCCTCGCAAGCCCTCCTGTATCAGAACCTCAAGGAGGAAGCGCCGGAGATTTACGAAAAGGTAAAGAAAGCGATCCGGGACGGCAAATGGGAAGTCGAGGGCGCGATGTGGGTGGAAGCCGATTGCAACCTGACAGGCGGCGAGTCGCTTGTGCGGCAGGTGCTTTACGGCAAGCGCTTCTTCCGGGACGAATTCGGCGTGGAGAGCCGCGTGCTCTGGCTTCCTGATGTGTTCGGGTACTCCGCCGCGCTTCCGCAGATTTTGCGCAAAAGCGGCGTGGATTGGTTCGTGACTTCCAAAATCAGTTGGAACGATACCAATATGATGCCCTATGATACTTTCCTGTGGAGGGGCATTGACGGCACCGGAATCAATTCCTACTTTCTCACCGCGCAGGACGCGAAGCGAGGGAAAGACCCCGAACGCTATACTACCTACGTTGCGCATGTCACGCCCGCGCAGGTGGCAGGCACATGGAAGCGCTACCAGCAGAAGGAGCTGAACAACGAAGCGCTCATTACCTTCGGTTACGGAGACGGTGGCGGCGGCTCGACCGAGGCGGATCTTGAAATCGGTCGCAGACTGAGCAAGGGCATCCCGGGGACACCTGCTTTCAAGGTGGATTTTGCGGGCAATCTGCTGTCGCGACTGGAGAAGAAAATCGAAAACAACCCGCGCCTTCCGGTGTGGCAGGGCGAGTTGTATCTCGAATTCCACCGCGGTACTTACACCACGCAGTCCCGCAACAAGAAGAACAACCGCCGCAGTGAGAGCCTGTATCTTGCCACCGAGTGGCTGTGCAGTCTGAATCGGGTGTTATTTGATACCGCATTCCCGAAAGCGGACTTGCATAAGGGCTGGGAGATGATTCTGACCAACCAGTTCCACGACATCATCCCGGGTTCGTCCATCCGGCAGGTCTATGAGCAGTGCGAAAAGGACTATGCCGCCATCCGCAGTCTTGCCGAACCGCACAAAACGCAGGCGGAGGCGAAGCTCGCGGCGAATCTCTCCAAAGAGCGCGGCTATGTGGTCATCAACCCGAATCCGACAGAGGGGAACGGAATTGTCCGACTGAACGGGAAAAGCGTTGCGGTCAACAATATCCCGCCGAAGGGCTATGCCTGCGTGAAAGCGTTTGACGAAACAAACACGGTTAAGGTTTCCCGCACCGAATGCGAGAATCGGCGCTACAGGCTGACCTTTGACGGGACAATGCGTATCACTTCTTTCTATGACAAAGAGAACCGTCGCGAGGTGCTGAAAAAGGGCGGCTTCGGGAACGAATTGCGCATTTATAACGACTATGTCGGTTACAATGACGCATGGGATTTGGAATCCTACAACCTGCAAAAATATATCAGCCTGACAGATGTGCAGTCTGTGGAAGAAGTGCAGGACGGCGTGCGTGCGGGTCTGCAAATCGTCCGCAAGCACGGAAAATCTACATTTGAACAAACAATCTGGCTGTCCGACGCAACCGAGCGGGTGGACTTTGACCTCCGGGTCGATTGGCAGGAGACGCACCAATGCCTGAAAGTTGCGTTTGACATGGCAATCAATGCCGCGCGGGCAACCTATGAGATTCAGTACGGCACAATCGAGCGCCCGACGCACAAGAACACCTCCTGGGACAGCGCGAAATTTGAGGTCTGCGGGCATCGGTTTGCCGATCTGTCCGAGGGCAATTACGGCGTGACGCTGTTCAATGACTGCAAGTACGGTTACGACATTCACGACAGCCTGATGACCCTGACCCTGCTCCGTGCGCCGACTTATCCCGATCCCGAAGCCGACCGGGGAGAGATGACCTGCACCTACTCCGTCATTCCGCACAGGGGAGCAATGGATGCACCCAAGACCTACGCGCTGGCGTATGACCTCAACAACCCGATGACGGTCCTGCCCGCAACAGGGGAGAAGGACAGCATCCCGACGGAATTCTGCACCGTGGCAAGCGACGCGCCGAACATCCTGTGTGAGACGGTCAAGCAAGCCGAGGACGGGGAGGACACGGTCTGCCGCTTCTTTGAATGCTCCAACACCGCAACGACCGCAACCCTGCGTTTCGGACATCCCGTAAAGAAGGTCACGCTCTGCGATATGAGCGAGAACGATTTGCAGGAACTGACCGTTCAGGACAACGCCGTCACTCTTGATTTCCGTGCATTTGAGATTCAGACGTTGAAGGTAAAAAAGTAAACTGATAATTTGAGGGAAAGCTATGAAAATCCCATTTATGTGTGCGGGAAGCACTGCCTTTGTTCGGAATGTCATCGGAGATATGATGATGTGCGATGCGTTTCATGACATGGAGGTTGCATTGTACTATCTGTGGTATTCGCGCGACCTCGGCGCAACGGCGGACGGTCGGCACGCAGGGGATGAGCCAAAGGGAGCTTTTAAGTGAAAGCAACGCTTTGCTACTGCCGGTTGCAAGCAACCGGCACCCCTCTGGACTCCCTCAAAAACTTTCAACGCATTTTTTCGTGGTGCGAACATGGTGCGCTGAACCAAAAGGGATTATGTAATTTCCCTTCTTAGTGAA
>ENA-UERG01000983-UERG01000983.1-human-gut-metagenome-genome-assembly--contig:-NODE-983-length-25775-cov-4.664021_pt1 | contig 25775 bp, 18 predicted proteins | sample MGYA00242954_ERZ507954 | MGnify/ENA primary metagenome ERZ507954 (study PRJEB26167, sample SAMN06115478) | human gut metagenome | host: Homo sapiens | place: China:Sichuan | collected 2015-01-21... | reverse complement strand
ACGGCGTGCAGTTTTACTATCAGGATTTCCGCCCGATGTTCCGCGACGGGCAGACCCGTGCGCGGGAGCTGGGCTTCTACATCCAGAAATACTGCGGCTGCGTCTTCTCCGAGGAAGAGCGGTACTTAAAAAAGAGTAAGATCATTCCGTAAATTGCGGAATTTACCAGAAAGTGAGAGAATCTATGGAAGAAATGGAATTTTCCGTTCCCTGCCTGTTTGGCCTGGAGGGCCTGGCAGGAGACGAATTGCGGCGGCTGGACATTCAGAATGTCCGGGTAGAAAACGGCCGGGTGCTGTTTTCCGGGGACGAGAGCGCCCTTGCCAAGGCCAATATCTGCCTGCGCACCGGCGAGCGGGTGCTGATCGTCCTGGCGGACTTCACGGCCACCACCTTTGAAGAGCTGTTCCAGGGTGTTTATAAAACGGAGCTGGAACGCTTCATCCCCCAAGACGGGGCCTTCCCTGTGAAGGGCCACTGCCTGAGCAGCACCCTCATGAGCGTGCCGGACTGCCAGGCCATCATCAAAAAGGCCGCCTCCCGGCGCTTGGGCGAAAAATACGGCGTCAGCTGGCTGCCGGAGACCGGGGCCAAATACCAGCTGCAATTTTCCGTCATGAACGACCGGGTGCAGCTGTACCTGGATACCTCCGGGCCGGGGCTGCACAAGCGGGGCTACCGGGCCAACGGCAACGATGCACCCCTGCGGGAGACCCTGGCTGCGGCCATGGTGACCCTGACCCGCTACCGGGGCCGGGAATTCCTGTGGGACCCCTTCTGCGGCAGCGGCACCATCCCCATTGAGGCAGCCATGATTGCCAAGAACAAGGCCCCCGGTGCCTTCCGCCGGTTCTCCGCCGAGGCCTTCGCCTGGATCGACCCCAAAATCTGGGGCCAGGTCCGCACCGAGGCCAAAGACCGGGAGTTCCACGGCAACTACCGGATTATGGGCTCCGACAATGACCCCAAGTGCGTGTCTCTCTCCATGGCCAACGCCCGAAAGGCAGGCCTGGGGGATCTGATTGACTTCCGGGACGGAGACGCTACCAAAATGAGCCTGCCCTGTGACGAGGGCATCCTCATCTGCAACCCGCCCTACGGCCAGCGGATGATGGAGCAGAAAAGCGCCCAGCGGCTGTATGCGGACCTGGGCCGCCACCTGAAATTTGCCGACGGCTGGAAGAAATACGTCATTACCTCCGAGCCGGAATTTGAGCACTATTTTGGAAAACGGGCCGACAAGAAGCGCAAGCTCTACAACGGCATGATCAAGTGCGACTACTATATGTACACCGATAATTCCCGGAAAAACCAGAAAAGGGATGACAAAAAATGAAACACCTGTTCATCATCAACCCGGCTGCGGGCAGCTGGGATCACACGAAGCAATACACCGCCGCCATTGTGGAAAGCTGCAATGCCCGGGGACTTGACTACCGCGTCGAAGTATCCAAGGCTCCGGGAGAATGCCGCCGCATCACCCGGGAAGCGGGAGAGACCGGGGAGGAATACCGCGTCTACGCCTGCGGCGGCGACGGCACCCTGAACGAAGTCGCGTCGGGGGCTGCGGGATTTCCCAATCTGGCCATCACCGCCTATTCCGGCGGCAGCGGAAACGACTTTGTCCGGCTCTTCAGCGAACCTGCCGCTTTCTCCGATCTGGAACGGCTGCTGGACGCCAAAGAAGTCACCTTCGACATGATCCGCTGCAACGACGACTACGCCCTGAACATCTGCTCCGTGGGTCTGGATGCCCGCATCGGCACCGACGTCGCCCGGTACAAGCGGCTTCCCCTGCTGCAGGGCTTCCGCGCCTATGCCGCGTCCACGGTGGTGAACGTGGTGCGGGGCATTGCGGAACACTATGTGGTTGAGATCTGCGGCGAAACCATTGACGCCCAGCAGACCATGATCTGCGTCTGCAACGGGCGGTTCTACGGCGGCGGCTTCAACCCCGTGCCGGAGGCCGACCCCACCGATGGGCTTCTGGACGTGCTTCTGGTGAAGAAGGTGAGCCGTCTGCAGGTGTCCTCCATCATCGGAAAATACAAGAACGGCCGGTACAAGGACTACCCCGACGTCATCCGCCATTTCCGGACGGACAGCGTGAAGATTCTCTGCGACAAGCCCACCGCCATCAACTTAGACGGCGAGCTGCGCACCTCCGACGTGGTGAACATTTCCGTGGCGCAGGAGAAGGTGCGATTCTTCTACCCCAAAGATCTCAGCTGGCAGGCAAAGGAACCGGCGCACTGCTGAAAATATACATAAACGCGGACATTTCACCCGAAATGTCCGCGTTTTTTACGGCATATAAACGTTGATATCCACGTCCCCGTTGATGCCGGGGACTCTGCCCGTGCAGGTGTACTGCCACATTTCCACCTTCCAGGGGTAGCGCATTCTGTCCTGATACAGCGCCAGCCAGAAGGGAAAATCCTCCAGCTCGCTCAGGTAATACAGGTTCTCCGACTGGTGCCAGTTGAAGTAGACCATGGGCTGATAGCCCAGGCCCTTCATTTTTTCGCAGAAGTACAGCTGGATGTCCGTCAGCGTCCGGGCGTCCATGTTGGCCGTCCGGGCGTCGCTGGCGGGAATTTCCCAGTCCAGAATGATGGGCATGTCCAGCCGGTAGTCCCCCAGAATGCCCAGCATATACTCGATCTCCTGATCGGCCTCGTCCATGCTCAGCGCCTGAGAGAAGAAGTATGCGCCGATGGGAAGCCCCGCCTCCGTCGCGCCCGCGAGATTCTTCTTCGCGTACTCGTCCTCCACCAGCTTGCCGCTGCCGTAGCCGCGATATCCTAAACGGATGATGGCAAAATCAATGCCGGAACGGGCGACCTTCTTCCAGTCGATGTCCCCCTGAAACGCGGAGACGTCCACACCGGAATAGCTGTCGGTGCGCAGGCAGGTGAGGTAGTTATGGTTGTTGTACTGGAAATCCAGACGCCCGTAGGGATTCGGTTCCGGGGGGATGGTCGGCTCGGAGGTCGGCTCCGTTTCCTCCGGCTCCGTTTCCGGCTCCGGCGAGACCGGCGGCTCTGTCATTTCCTCGTGGTGCCGACGCACCACCAGCGCTTCCGGGTCGTCCGCGGCCTTGTAATAGGGACGGCACAGGATCGCGACCCATGCCAGCGCCGCAGCGGCGAGCAAGGCGATGGCGGCCAGTATCCACTCCGGGCGGATTCGCTTTTTCGGCGGGGCAGGCATCTCCGGCGGGTAGATCTCATCCAGAACCACCACGGAATCTTCCATGGAAAAATCTTCCTCCGGGACAGGCTCGTCCGACCGCAATGGCGGCATCCCTTCCGGCTTCTGAACCTCGGCAGCCTCGTCTTCCAAATTGTCAATGATTTCCATGACCCGCCTCCTTTCCCGCGTCCTTTCGCTACAGTATACCACATTTTTCGCGCCGCGCCAAGAGGAATCGAGTGCTTAAATCAATCTTAAACATTCCGTTAATTTTGGCCATAAGCTGTTGCATTCGCCGCTTTTTGCAATATAATAACATGTAAGCATTTCTCTGGCAAAGGTGATTTTTATGAATGGGATCAGCAGCTGGTTTCGGCAGTTTTCCGCGAAGCTCTCGGCGGGGCTGCGCAGCTTTATGGCCGGGCGTTATGGCACTGACCGGCTGAATATGGTAATTCTGTGTGCGGGTCTGTTTTGCAGCCTGCTGTCGGTGTGGGTCAAGGCGGTGCCGCTGAATATCATTTTCTGGGCGCTGAGCTACGGCCTGATGATCTGGGCGATCTGTCGCACTCTGTCCCGGAACACCTACAGGCGGTATCAGGAAAACCGGAAATTTCTCCAGTTTTTCACCCGCTTAAAGGACAGGCAAAACCGCTATTTTGACTGTCCCAAGTGCCGCCAGCTGGTGCGCGTCCCCAGAGGAAAGGGGAAAATCGCCATCACCTGCCCCCGGTGCAAGGAAAAGTTCATTCGGAAAACCTGAAAAGTGCCGCCGCAAAGTGAAACTTTGCGGCGGCTTGTGCTTTCCCGTCATGACGCAAACAGTTCCTCCACCGTGGCGAACCGGTAGCCCTCTTCCTCCCATTTTGTCAGCAGCTCGTCAAGAATTTCCGCGTTGGTTTTGGACGTAGAGTGCAGCAGCACCACCGCGCCGGGGTGGGTCATCGGCAGCAGCTTGGCGAAGGACTGCTCCCGGGTGGGCTGGGAATCGTTTTTCCAGTCCACGTATGCGAGGCTCCAGAAAACCGTCCGGTAGCCCAGCTCCTGCTCCATGCGCAGGTTTTCCTCACTGTATATCCCCTGCGGCGGGCGGTAGTATTTGGGCATATCCTGACCGGTGGTGTCCTTGTACAGCGTCTCCAAGTCCTGCAATTCCTTTGTGAATGCCGCCTTTTCGGAAATTTTGCTCATGTCGTAGTGGTGCATGGTGTGGTTGCCCACGATATGCCCTTCCTCCGTCATCCGGCGCACCAAGTCGGCGTTTTTTTCGATGTAGTTGCCCACGAGGAAAAAGGCGGCCTTGACGTTGTGCTTTTGCAGGGTGTCCAGTATTTTCTCCGTGCAGCCGTTTTCGTAGCCCGCGTCAAAGGTCAGGTACAGCACCTTTTCCGACGTGCTGCCGATGTACGCAGCGTCGTACCGCTTCAGCTGGTCAATCCCGGCGTTGCCAATGGGCGGCGCGCCCTCCTGCCGGAAGCTCAGCCCCCACGCCCCCGTGGGCAGCGCGCTGCCCGAAAAAATCCCCACTGCCGTCACCGCCGCCGTGGTCAGCGCCGCCAGTAATATCAATAAATCCCGCTTTCGCAAAAAGCATCCCCTCCCTTGGACATCCTATGACCTTGGGAGGGGATGTATTCACTTTCGATTCACTGTCCGCCGTGGAGGTACTTGTAGTCCCAGTCCAGATCGAACAGCTTGTTGCCCCGCTCCATGGGACAGCCGGTGTACAGGTCGTCCGCCAGCTCCCGCAGGACCTCCGCAGGCTCCAGGCACTCGATATAAAAGTCCGGCAGGGCTTCCTCTCCCAGCCGCGCCCCCAGAATGGCACCGGTAACGGCGCCCACGGCGGCGCTGCGGCCGGAGTGGTTCACCGCCGCGATCATGGCGCTGTCAAAGTCGGCGGAGTTGGTCAGGCAGGTGTAAACGGCCCCGGCAAGCACCTGCGCGGCGCTGTCGCAGCCCAAGCGCTCCATCACGTCCACGGGGCTGAGATTGGGGGATTCCGAGTAGGTGATGGCGTGGCGCACCAATGTCGCGACCTCGAACGCCTGACTGTACTGGTGGCCGAACTGCTCCTTCATAGCCTCCACGGCCTCCATGACCAGCCGCTTCAGGGGCAAATGGGGCTGACGGAGGAGCCGGCTCATGATGTGCGCCAGCACCGCCCCGGAGAGAAACGCCGAAGGACTCCCCTGCGTCAGCGCCACCGTTTCCGCCCCCAGCAAATCGATCTCATGCTGGTCGGTACGGTCTTCGTGGAAAAACAGCCCGACGCCGATGGCGGTGGTGATGCCGCCGGGGCCGTCATAATTGTTGGCGGGGGTTTCGGGGGTTCCCAGCGTGGGGCGGCTCAGGGTGTCCAGCATCCGGGTGTCCATGCAGTGGCGGCGGCAAAGCTCGGCTTTCCGCAGAAGCCAGCAATAATTCCGGGTGGGGCGTCCCCATGGGCGCTGAGAGGCAGCCCATTCCCGGCTGCTCATGCCCACGTATTTGATGAAGGGCGCCATTTTCCCCAGCATCTGTCCCCGGGTCAGACCGAACAGCAGACCGTTGCAGGTAAACGCCGCCAGCTGGGTATAGGAGGTGACGTCGGCGTAGCCATTGACCAGATCGTAGCCCAGCAGGCCGTTGGGGCCGTAATCCTCCTGAATCTCCTGCCAGCTGCGGTTGTCCACGGTGTATCCCATGGCGTCCCCAACTGCCAGTCCCAGCAGGCACCCACGGTATGACGACTGCGAAACGGCCATTGTCTGTCCCTCCCCCGCAAATATCTTCTTCCGCTTATTATACCCTCCGACCCGGGAAAAGGCAAGGGAAATCTACGCCAGCTCCCCGGAAATTGCCGCCAGCGCCGCCGACAGCCGTTCCTCCTTCAGTCCGGAGTAATTGATCACCAGACAGTGCAGGTCTTCCGACTGGTCGTGATAGTAGCTGCTCAAAGCCCTGACCCGGATGCCCAGCGCTGCCAGCTTCTCCGTCAGCGACTGATCGGAAAGGGACGTCGCCACATTCAGCAGGAAATGCAGTCCCGCGTCCTGTTCCTGAATGGCCAGCTTGTCGGAAAAACTGCATTTTTCCAGCAGGGAAACCACGGCATTCCGGCGGTTTTTGTAAAATTTCCGCATTCGGTTGATGTGTTTTTCAAAGAAGCCCCGGCTTAAGAACCGCGCCAGCGTGTACTGCTCAAAGCTGGGGACGGTGCAGCTGTAGAACCCCAGCTTCTGCTGGAACGCCGCCATCAACCCCCCGGGAAGCACCATGTAGCTGATTCGGATGGAGGGCGCAAGGCTCTTGGAGAAGCTGTTCATGTAGATCACCCGCCCGCCGTCGTCCAGCGACTGCATGGCGGGGACGGGATGGGCGTCGAAACGGAATTCCGAGTCGTAGTCGTCCTCGATGATCCATTTTTCGCCCCCATTTGACCAGTCCAGCAGCTCCCGTCTCCGGCTCACCGGGGTGACAATGCCGGTGGGGAAGTGATGGGAGGGGGAAATGTGCAGCACATCGGCGCTGCCGAGACTCTCCGGGATAACGCCCCGGTCGTCCATGGCGGCGCTGACGGTTTTCACGCCCCCGGCGGCATAGATTTTCCGGATTTTCCCGTAGCCAGGCTCCTCCACGGCATAGATTTTCTCCCGCCCCAGGAGCTGAATCAGAAGATTGTACAGAAAGTCCGTTCCCGCGCCGATCAGGATGTTCTCCGGATCCACCCGCATTCCCCGGAAGGCCGCCAGATGTCCGGCAATGGCCTGCCGCAGCTCCGGGACGCCCCGGTTGGGCAGGGGCGCGAGAAGCGACTCCCCGAAGTCCAGCATGACCTCCCGCTGTAAGCGCGACCAGACGGAAAAGGGAAACTGCTCCGTGCCGTTGGCGGTCAGGTCAAGAAGGCAGGCTGCGTCCTCTTTCGGGTGCAGCGCCGGGGCGGTGGGCACCGGGTTGCGGCGCTCCACCGTCTCCACGAAATAGCCCACCTTCTCCCTTGAGCAGATGTAGCCCTCGGACAGCAGCTGACTGTAGGCGGCTTCCACGGTGATCTTGCTGACCTCCAGATTCTCCGCCAGCGCCCGCTTGGAGGGCAGCTTCTCCCCGGGACGCAGCGCCCCGGACAGGATATCCCCCCGGATGCAGCGATAAAGCGCCTCGTAAAGGGGAACACCCGGGGATTTTTTCAGCTCGTAGGTTAACATAACTTTTTCTCCTTGGGTGGGGGGAATTGAGCCAACAGGCGGTTAGATTTCTTTTAATAAACTGGAATTTGTTTTATAGAGGTCTTTGCAAATACACCATATCTACAAGGTGTACACCACACTCATATATCGGGTGGTCATAATGATCCGTAAAGAAATTTGGCACGGTATGCGAGCGTACAAAGCCACATTTTTCATAAAAGGGTATCGTCAACGGGCTGTCGCCGGTTCCCACTTGCAGTATCGAAAATTGTCTGCGGTATTTTTCAACAAGAAGTTCAATCAGCGCTTTGGCATAGCCTTTTCGCTGAAATGGGGGAACTGTAGCGATATTCTTAATTTCAAGTATTCCATTCCCTTCGTCCGTTACGACACACTCGCACTTCATTCCGTCATCATCAAGAACATACATTTTACCATTATAGAGATAACGGTCAACCATATCTTCCTGCTCATCCGCCAACAGGAGCAAATCAAGATATTGTTTTTTGTTTTCTGTAACTTCTACAATTCTCATCAATCACACCTGCAAATTCCGATTTGTCGATACTTTATTATACCACAAATGCCGCATTTTTTCAACTGTTTTTCCGAGTGGAGCATTCCTTTTTCAGCCGGTTGACGCTGAGGGGGCGCGGAAAGATCATGTAAAAGAACAGGACGCGAGCCGCGGCTCGCGTCCTGTTCTTTTATCTGTTCCCGGAATTTTTGCGGACACGGTGCGGGAATTTCACAACCCGGCGGCGGAATGTGTCATGAAAATCTCACAAAACAGGTGTTATCAAAACCGATTGATAAAATTCGTAATGAATTTCTTAAAAAGGTATTGACAAATTGTATCTGTGGTGATATACTATGCAGTTGGAGCGCTCTATGACGCTAACCGAGCGGTCGATCGACCGATAAAAGGAGAAAAGGTATGAATTCTCACGGCACAAAGAGGGTAAACCGCGTTGTTGCGGGGCTGTTGGGGCTGATTATGATGCTGACCTCACTGACCGCAATCGTGATTCCGACCTTCGCGCTGGAAGAACCAACCGTCGGAGCAAGAAGCGAGACTTCGGCAAACGGCGATGTTTTTCTCGGCGGTAACTACATCGAACTGGGTATCAGCAAGGGCGGTAGCTTCGGAACGTCGACAAGCCCGAAAAGCAAAACTTTCCATCCGAATGACACCAAAAATCGGTTGGGCATGGTAGTGGACAATGACGGTTGGGATGTCGGAAAAGCGCCGACCACGGGAGATTTCTTCCTGCCGGGCACGCCGGAAGAATGCTATATTCTGGCATATCGGTGCAATGGGAGGACCTATCAATACCGTGTTGCGGATCAAAATGTGCAGAGCGGGACTTTGTCGTGGAAAACGCCTCCGACTGCGAAGGATGCGTCGAAGGGGGACACCCTGCGCGCGATTGTAACGGGCGAGACTCCGCAAGGCGTAAAGCTGACCATTACGTATTCCTTCGGCGTAAATGACAGATACTACCGGACGAAGGTGGAAATCGAGAACACCGCCGGAATGGATATTACCGATGTCAGATTTGTCCGTAGCTTTGATCCCGATCAGGATCAGGGAAAAACGGGAAACTATGATACATATAATAAGGTAATCTGCAATCCGAAATCGTCTGCTCCCGCAGGGGAGGAGAACTACGCGATGGTGGTTGCGCGCGGCAAGGACTCCTTGGAGGGCTTCTTCTTCATTGCGTTTGATAACCGTGCGCGGGCTTCCAGAGGGGTGAGTTTTGCTCCGACAAGCGCATATCTCAGCGGTTTGTGGACGGATAACGGGGCGCTTCCGACCTATGCGACCGACGCGTCAATCGAGATGACAAAATCGAAAACAAACGGATATACGTTGGAGGACAACGCCATTGCCATCACCTTTGCTCTGGGTACGCTCAGTGCAGGCGCTTCGGATCAATGCGAATATTTCTCCAGTCTGCACCCCGATGTCAAGCAATCGCTTGAGGATGTGTCGGCGGCGCATACGCCCGTGATTTCTGCGGTTGAAGGCGCAACGCTGGAGCATGGCTATCGCTCGGGCGGACCGTCGGTGACGGCGGTTGCGGATGAAGGACATGTACTGTCCTATCAGTGGTATTTCAATTCGGTTGCCTCCAACGAGGGCGGCGTTCTTCTTGAGGGGGCGACCGGGGCGAGCTATACAGTCCCGCAGAAAATGGCGCTTGGAAATACCGTCTACTATTACTGCGTTGTGACGGCAACGCGGACGGATAACGGCAAAACGGCTTCGGTTACCACAAATCCCATTGCGGTGGAATTCCTGTATGCGGAGCATGATTTTGAGGAAACGGTGATCGTCGAGGGAAGTTGTACAACCCCGGGAAGCGTCCGGCGGGACTGCAGAGTCTGCGGTTATTCGGATATTATCACGATTCCCGCCACGGGGCACAACTACGGCGAGATTGTATATGAAAAAGAGCCGGACTGCGAGCACGGAAGCCGCGGCTATAAAGTGTGCGCTTCCTGCGGCTACAAGCAGACGCTTGATTACATCCCCGCGCTCGGACACAGCTATATCAGCCGCGTAACGCGGGCGGCAACCTGCACCGAGGACGGAATTGTAACTTACACCTGCACGCGTTGCGGAGACAGCTATGAGGTTACAACGCACGCCGAGCATCACTATGAACTGACGGTTACAGAGGCAGGATGCTATGAAGACGGTGCTTCGGTCTACACCTGCTCCAAGTGCGGCGACGCTTACAGCATTGCCATTCCCGCGGCGCATGATTACGAATCCAAGGTGACAAAGAAGGCGTCCGCAGACGCGGACGGCGAAATCACCTACACCTGCCGCAAGTGCGGCAACAGCTACACCGAGGCGATTCCCGCGAGAAAGAGCGCGAGCGTCCTTCTGGTGCAGGACGGTCTGCCTTGGAATGCCGACAGCGCGTCCGCACAGCTGCGCGCACTGGTCAACGACGGTTTTCTGACGGGTTGGGATGCGGCGACCACGCGCGAACTGGACCGCCTCACGCTGACCGATTACGACGTGATCTATATTGCGAACGACCAGACCACCGCGACCTATTCGAGACTTTCCGATCTGAATGCGCTCCTGACCGAATACGCCAAGGCTGGCGGCGTTGTGATCTACGGCGCCTGCGACCGCGGCTGGGCAGGCGGAAACATTTCCGATGTCCTGCCTGGCGGCGTGAGAAAAATCAATAATTATTCCAAATATAATTATATTCTTGACAATGCGCATCCGGTCGTAACCGGTGGCTTGACCGACAACAAGGCGCTGACGAACGAACTTCTGGTCGGCAACTATTGCAGTCACACTTCCTTTGACAAAAAGACCCTGCCCGACGGATTCCACACGATCCTGCAGGACGGCGCCGGCAACCCGACCTTGGTGGAATATCCGATGGGCGAGGGAACTGTCATCCTCTCGGGTCTGACATGGGAGTTCTATTACGACAGAAACTACACGGGTTCGACTTCCTATGCAAAGTGCGTGTTCGACGACCTGTTGGTCTATGCCGCGATGAAGGGCAAGGACGTACAGACCTGCGACCACGCATATGACAAGGGCTTAACGGTTGCTCCGACCTGCACCGAAGTGGGCTACACGCTCCACACCTGCACGCTCTGCGGCGCGTCCTACAAGGATCAGTTCGTTGAGGCGCTCGGACACCGGACGGGTGCGTTCACCGTGACGGTTGAACCCGACTGCGAGCATGAGGGCTTGCGCGAAGCAGTCTGCCCGGAATGCGGCGAGAAGGTTGTGGAAACCATTGCGGCACTCGGTCATACCTCGGGCGAGTGGATTGTTGACAAGGAAGCAACCGAGTTCAAACCGGGTCTGTGCCACAAGAACTGCACGGTTTGCGGCAAGGTGTCGGTTGAAACGGAAATTCCCGCTATCGGGCATACGTGGGGCGAAATTCAGTATCAGGAAGCGCCCGACTGCGAGCACGGCGCTTACGGTTTCCGTACCTGCCTGACCTGCGGAGATTCCGAAGAAGTCGGATATATTCCCGCACGCGGACACCACTATGTCAGCAAAGTGACCCGGGCGGCAACCTGCACCGAAGACGGCATTGTGACCTACACCTGCACGCATTGCGACAAGTCCTATACGGTCACCACGCACGCCGAGCATCACTATGTGCTGACGGTGAAGGCGGCAACCTGCACCAAGGATGGCGCGTCGGTTTACACGTGCTCGGCGTGCGGAGACGCATACAGCGAGACGATTCCGGCTTCCCACGCATACGAGCCGAAGGTGACGAAGAAGGCTTCGCAGACCGAGAACGGCGAGGTCACCTACACCTGCACCAAGTGCGGCGACAGTTATACCAAAATGATTCCCGCAAGAGCGAATGCGAACGTCCTGCTGGTTCAGGACAATCTGCCGTGGAGCGACGACAATGCCGCGGATCTGCTGCTTTCGCTGTGCCGGACAGGGTATCTCACGGGTTGGGATCTTACAACCACAGCGGGTCTGGAAGCGGTTGACCTGAGCATTTACAATGTCATCTACATTGCCAACGACCAGACCACCGCAACCTACGGTCGCCTTGCAAGGGCAAACGAATTGCTGACCGAATATGCCAAGGCGGGCGGCGTATTGGTTTACGGCGCTTGCGACAACGGCTGGGCTGGCGGTAACATTTCCGATCTGCTCCCGGGCGGCGTGAAGAAAATCAATATTTATTCTAAGTATAATTATATTCTGGACGGCACGCACATGATCGTGTCGGGTGTGCTGACAGACAACCGGGCGCTGACGAACGAATTGTTGGTCGGAACGTATTGCAGCCACACTTCGTTTGACGCAAGCTCGCTTCCCGAGGGCTATCATGCCATTCTGGAGGACAACCGGGGCAACCCCACGCTTGTCGAATACCCGATGGGCGAGGGAACGGTCATTCTCTCGGGTCTGACATGGGAATTCTACTATTCGAGAATTTATCAGGGTTCTACCTCTTATTCCATGAACGTGTTTGACGATCTGTTGGTTTACGCCGCAATGCTGAGCAACCTGACCGATGCGGATGCCTGCGAGCATCTGTATGCGGACGAGGGCTTAACGGTTTCTCCGACCTGCACCGAAGTCGGCTACACGCTCCACACCTGCACGAAGTGCGGTGCGTCCTACAAGGACAGTTTCGTTCCCGCAACGGGACACCGTATGGGCGAATTGAAGGATACGCGCAAGGCGGACTGCGAGCATGAGGGGGAACGCAAATCGACCTGTTCGGAGTGCGGTGAAACGGTGACGGAGGTCATTGCGCCGCTCGGTCACGACTGGGGCGAATGGATCATAGACCGCGCGGCGGATTACGACCACGCGGGAGAGAAGCACCGCGTCTGCAAGACCTGCGGAGCGGAATCGCTTCATGCGGAAATTCCGCAATTGGTCTGTGACCACACCAATGCAGTGAAGGACGCGGCGGTTGCGGCAACCTGCACGGCGGACGGCCTGACCGAAGGTTCGCACTGCGCGGACTGCGGGAAGGTGCTGAAGGCGCAGGAAACCGTTCCGATGCTCGGTCACGACTGGGGCGAATGGAAGGTTGTGAAGGAAGCGACCGCGACCGTTGCGGGTAGCCGCGAGCGGTCCTGCAAGACCTGCGGAAAGACCGAAACGGAGACGATTGCAAAGTTGCCGGAAAGCGAAACAACCGGAAAAACAACCGGAAAAACAACCGAAAAAACGACCGAAGCGAACGGATCGGGAAAGGAGTATACGTCTGTGGGGTCTCTGTTTGGATGTACGGGTGCGGTCAGCGCGTCGGAAAGCGTCGTGGTTCTTGTCGCGGTTCTGGCACTCGGCGGCGTTATGATGTTGGTAAAATCCAAGAAATCCAAGAAGGAAAAGGATGAGAACGACAAAAAGGCGGAATAAGCGCACCTGAATCATCCGTCATCAAAGGGCTTCCCCCGTGGCAGATTCGATCTGTGATCCTGCTGCGGGGGATTTTTTACTGACAAAACAGCGGCTTGAAAATGCAGAATGCATCGCTTCAAAGTTGCATAAATAGCAGAAAAACAAGGGGGATTGAAAAAATATTGCCTGAATTTCGCAAAAATGCTTGACAACAATATGCAAAATGGGTATAATAGATATACACTTTTTGCCATAACATAATATCGGAGGATTGACGAAGATGAATCGGGTCTATAATTTTTCGGCAGGGCCGTCCATGCTTCCCCTGCCTGTGTTGGAGACCGCCGCGGCAGAACTGGTCTGTTACGGAGAGAGCGGAATGTCGGTTATGGAGATGTCGCATCGCTCGGCGGATTACGAAGCGATCATTGCCCGCACGGAAGCCGATCTGCGGAAGCTGATGCGGATTCCCGACAACTATAAAGTCCTGTTTCTGCAGGGCGGAGCGTCCACGCAGTTTGCGGCAGTCCCGCTCAACCTGATCGGAAGGACGGGGAAGGCGGATTATATTGTCTCGGGGCAGTTCTCGGGCAAAGCTTTTGAGGAAGCGCTGAAACTCGGCTATGACGCCCGTTGCGCTGCAACCTCGAAGGACGATCATTTCGACCGTATCCCAACCGTCACGCGTGCCGATATCCGCCCGGATGCGGCGTACCTCCATATTTGCTTCAATAATACAATATACGGGACTAAATATCCGTATATCCCCGACACGGGCGATATTCCGTTGGTTGCGGATATGTCCTCCTGCATTCTCTCAGAGCCTGTGGACGTTTCGAAATTCGGCGTGATTTATGCGGGCGCACAGAAGAATATGGCGCCTGCAGGGCTGACTGTTGTCATCGTCCGCGAGGATCTGCTCGGATATGCCGCAGAGAAAATGCCGACCATGCTGGAATGGAAGATCATGGCGGAGAACGGCTCGATGTATAACACGCCGCCGTGTTATGCGATCTATATGGCGGGGCTTGTCTACCGCTGGCTGCTCGACATGGGCGGGCTGGATGTGATGAAGGAGAGAAACCTGCGCAAGGCAAACCTGCTGTACGGGTATCTTGATTCGCAGGATTACTATTTCGCGCCCGTGAAAAAGGAGAGCCGCTCCATGATGAACGTCACGTTCGTTACGGGCAATGCGGAGCTGGACAAAAAGTTTGCGGCGGAGGCGGCAGAGGCGGGGCTGAAGAACCTCAAGGGACACCGCGCAGTCGGCGGAATGCGCGCGTCGATCTATAACGCCATGCCGTATGAGGGTGTGGAAGCATTGGTGGCGTTCATGAAGCGGTTCGCAGCCGAAAATCCAAAGGCATAAAAACGGAAACGGAGGAGACGGAACATGAAAATCCGGTTGCTGGGTCAGATTGCACCCGTCGGCTTGGAAGAACTGGGCGGACGGTACGAGGTCGGGCAGGACATGGAGAATCCGGACGGGATTCTGGTGCGCTCGGCGGTTCTGCACGACATGCCGTTCGGGGAAAACCTTGCGGCAATCGCCAGAGCGGGGGCGGGGGTAAACAATATCCCCGTCGACCGATGCTCCGAAGCGGGCATTGTGGTGTTCAACACACCCGGGGCGAACGCAAACGGCGTGCGGGAACTCACCCTCTGCGCCCTGCTGCTTGCCGCAAGGGACATCATCGGTGGCGTGGAGTGGGTCAGGGGACTGAAGACCCCCGATGTTGCGAAACAGGTGGAGGATGGAAAATCCGCATTCTCGGGGAGCGAACTGGCGGGAAAAACGCTTGGGGTCATCGGTCTGGGCGCGATCGGCGGAATGCTCGCAAACAGCGCGCTGGCGCTTGGAATGAAGGTGATCGGGTGCGACCCGTTTCTGTCGGTGGAAGGCGCGTGGAATCTTGACCACCGCGTGGCGCGCGCGGCAACCTTTGACGAAATCTTCGCCGAATCGGACTATATCACTCTGCACGTCCCCGCAACAAAGGATACAAAGGGTATGATCTCCGCCGCGAGTATCGCAAAAATGCGGGACGGCGTGCGGATTATCAATCCCGCAAGAGCCGATCTGGTCTGCGCGGAGGATCTGAAGGCGGCGTTGGAGAGCGGGAAGGTTGCGAAGTACGTGACCGATTTTCCGACGGACGATATGATGGGCGCGAAAAATACCGTCCTGATCCCGCACCTCGGCGCGTCAACCGAGGAATCGGAGACCAATTGCGCAGTGATGGCGGTGCGGGAACTGGACGACTACCTGACAAACGGGAATATCCGGAACAGCGTGAATTACCCAACCGTCGAACAGCCGAGAACAGGGGACGCGAGGATCTGCGTTCTGCACGCGAATATTCCGGCAGTGCTGTCCGGCATTACCACAGCGCTCGCTGCGAACGGCGTGAATATCGAGAATATGACCAATAAATCCAAAGGCGATAATGCCTATACCGTTCTCGACATTTCACCGAAGCCCGCAGAGACCGTGACCGCACAGATCCGCGCCATCTGCGGCGTCCGACGCGTGCGCGTGTTATTATGACCGCGAAACGCAAACGCCCATGAGGTGAAATGTTCGCCCGACTTTTCTAACCGACGCCGTGGAGCGCCGGTCGCCGCCCGCAGGCGGCGAAATCTCCTATTCGGCGTTTCTTTTTGCAGCTTTGCGCAGCAAAGTGTGATTTTCTCTTTGCACCTCCTTCCTGCAAAGAAAAGGCGTGAATAAAATCTGCTCCATTTATATTTCCCAAAAGGATGCCCACCGGCATCCTTTTTCTTTTTTCAACAAATGAAATTTTGAAAATAAAAACTTGCAAAATAAGAACCGTAACCGCCGAAACCGCATATCATGAAAAATGCAACCTCCAAAATCCGGAAAATCATATCAAAAGCCGAAAAACCGTCGAAAAATGCCTGAAAAAGCGAAAAAAGGCTGATTTTTTGAATTCTGTGATTGCTAAAAATCTCATTTATCGACGTCCGAAAGCAAATAAACCGTCAATTTAAACGAATTTTATTATCTGATTTTAGCCTCGATTTTACATAATCAGAACCGCGAAAAATGCAAAATAGGCTATATATAGTCTACATTAGGCGCAGAAACATGATATACTATAGCAAATCAACCGGAAGCCGACTTCCAAGCCTCCGTTTGAAACAAAAAAAGCCGACAGTTCGGCAATACTATTTTTAAGGAGGAATCCGGAAATGAGAAAGCTCAGAATTTTTTCCCTTGTGCTGGCTCTGCTCATGATCCTGCCCCTCGCGGTTGCCTGCAAAAAGAAGCAGACGGTCGAGTATGAGGCAATTGATCCGGCGGACGCCATAGAGCACGACGACTTTACTTCCGTTTACGAAAAGATCGGAAGCAAGGTCACCATTGATATGGTCGAGGAGGACAGTGCCGGCATGGCGCACGTCACGGTTGACGGTGTGAAGTATACCCTCGGCATGGACTTCCTGTCCATGGCAATGGTTTACAATACCAAAGTGCCGAAAGGCTCTGCAACGTATAAGACAGAGGAAGATGTCTATAATATGTGGTGGAAGCTGTATATCCAGAGATGGAACTACCTGGCTCCCGAAATCCCGCTGTATTCCAACATTTACTACGATCTTTACAATGCAAAGATCTCAAACTTCGTTACCACTCCGTACTGGGGTCCTGCCGATGCAATCGTTGCGGCGGGCAGCTCCGACGGGAAGGTGATTCTGGGCAGCACAACCGACCTCAGCGGCGCGTTCCGGAATGCGGCTTGGGGGAAATCCAGCCCCGGAGCTTCCGATCTTGATATCCAGAACCTGATTTCCGGTTACGCAACCGTTATGAGCGGAACCGACGGAAACTACACCTGGAACGAGACTGCTCTGGCAAAGGGCGCGGACGGTAAGGCGATTATCCCGACCACCAAGGTCAATGAGGACGGTACGCTGACTTATACCATTAAGATTGCGAATGACCTGACCTTCAGCGACGGTTCGAAGATCACTGCGAAAAACTATGTCGCAGGCGTTCTCGCAAACAGCACCGCTGTTGCGGCAGAGGCGGGCGGAACAGCCAACTCGGGCAAAACACTCGTCGGCTTTGACGAATTCAAGGCTTACGACGGAACGAACGACGGCGCTGAGGCCGGCAAGATCACGGCAAGCAAGGTGTTCAAGGGCGTCAGACTGGTGGATGACTACACCTTTGAGATGACCTTCACTGCCGATTACGCAGGTTACTACTATTCGATCATCAATGCGGCGTTCTCGCCCGATCCGTTGGCGCTCTATCTTGGCGCGGCAGGCGATGTTCTGACCGATGCGAACGGTTACTGCTACCTGAACGACGCGTTCTACGCAAAGAAGGACGGCAAGTACACCACGGCTGCGGAGATCACGGCAAACCTGAAGTGGAACTCCGGACTTCCGTTCTCCGGCCCGTATGTTGTTTCGAACTACGACGAAAGCGCCAAGATCGCAACCCTGAAGCTGAATCAGGCGTACAAGGGTGACGTCCGCGGCAAGGCTACCATTGAAACCGTCTCTTATATCAGGGTTGTTTCGCAGACGCAGATGGATATGTTCCAGAGAGGTGAGGTCGATGTGATCGCGGGTATCACCGGCGCTGACGAGACCAACGCGGCTCTCAAGGTCGTTTCCGATAACCCCGATAAGTACAAAGAGACCCACTACGACCGTGCGGGCTACGGGAAGCTCGGCTTCCGCGCCGACTTCGGTCCTACGGGTATGGTCGAAGTCCGTCAGGCGATCATGTACACCATCAACCGTCCCGAGTTCGCACAGACCTTTACGGGCGGTCACGGTTCGGTTGTTCACGGTCCGTACTACACCGGATTCTCGGCATATCAGGCAAACAAGGATACCATCAAGCTGAACCACTACACCTACAGTTCCTCCTCCGCAATCGATGTTCTCGTTGCGGGCGGCTGGGTCTACAACGAAAAGGGTGAAGAGTTCAAGGCGGGCACAGACGCGGTTCGTTACAAGAAGCTCTCGGGCTATGAGCTGAGCAAGGATAACCTCAACTTCCAGTCGAAGGACGGCAAGTACAAGACTGTGAAGATCAAGGGTGAGTATTATATGCCGCTCGTGATTAACTGGTACGGTACTGCGGATAACCCCGTTACCGATCAGTTGCTTACCGCTTGGCAGAAGAACCCTGCTTCGACCACCGAGATCGGTATGTATATCACCTATACGCTGACCGACTTCGCAACCGGTCTGTACGGCGAACTGCAGCGCGATCCGAAGAGCGGCTTCAACGGCACCCCGATGCTGAATGCCATCAACTTTGCAAGCGGATTCACCAGTGCCGCATACGATTACGCGTTCAACTGGAGCATCGATCCCGATTACGAGGTTTACTCGGCTTGCTATATCAAGGATGAGGCGGACTTCTATTCGAACTACACCAAATAATTCTGACTCTGAATAGGCGGGTTGGCTCCGTCACCCCGCGACTGTATGCAGGAGCATCGCCCTCGGGCGGTGTTCCTGCTAAAGTTGTAGTATACGGTTTTGTTTACCGAATAAAAATCGGAGGAATCTCATGTGGAAATACATTCTGAAGCGGCTGGTATACATTGTAATTGTATTCCTGATTCTCTCGTTCCTGCTGTTTCTGATTTATAATATGTTGCCCGTGGACAAAGCCGCCTCCACCGCACAGGAAGAGGTCAAGGCGAGCAAGGGCAAACTGAATTACGAAGAACGATATCTGTATTGGCAAAGGCGGTACGGTACGGACGGAAATCTGTTGCAACGCTACGGTCGTTGGATGGGCTTTTATCCTCTGTATGACGGTTCTTTCAACGGGCTTTTGCAGGGAAACCTCGGCGAATCGAGCCAGTACGGCAAGCCTGTTGCCGAAATTCTTGTTGAGCCAATGAAGAACACGATCTTCATCAACATTTTCGCAACCGTTCTGGCGCTCGGCATCACCATTCCGTTGGGTATTTTCTGTGCCGTTAAGCGGGGAAGCCGCCGCGACGTTGCGGTACAGGTCGGCACGATCGTCGGTTACAGTCTGCCGACGTTTATTATTGCAATTGTCTTTATCTGGCTGTTTGCGGTGGTTCTGAAAATTTTCCCGGTATCGGGTATGCAGACTGCGGGCAGTCTGGAATGGTCCCCGTGGCGGCAGTTCTGGGATCGGATGTACCATCTGTGCCTGCCGCTGATCGTTATGACCTTCTGCTCTCTGGGCGGCATGACCCGGTATGTGCGCGCGTCGATGATTGAGGCGCTCTCGCTGGACTGCATCCGCACGGCACGGGCGAAAGGTCTGCGCGAAAAAGTGGTTGTCTATTCTCACGCATGGAGAAACGCGCTGATTCCGATTGTGACTCTGGTGATCGGTTGGTTTCTCGGCATTTTCTCCGGTTCTCTGATGATCGAAAACATTTTTGCGCTCAACGGAATCGGCAGAGTGTACTACACTGCGCTGACGGTCAGCGATAACGAGGTCGTTCTGGCGCTCCAGATGTTCTATATCATCATTGCACTGCTCGGAAACCTGATTATCGACCTGATCTACGGTCTGGTTGACCCGCGTATCCGCGTCAATAAGTAAAGGAGGGCGAAACGATGGCAAACAACGAAAACAAATCGGAAAAACAGAATCTTTTCGTCCGCTTCTTCGGGACGCTCGGGCGCTGGTTCGGCAGAATGTTCATGGGCGCGAGCAAATCGCTTGCAACCGAGGACGCGCTGGCGGTTGAGGCGCTGGAAAGCCCCTCGCGCATGGCGGTCAGAACCTTCTTCCGCCGCAAACTGGCGGTGACGGCGCTTGTGGTGCTGGTTGCGCTCTTCCTGTTGGTCTTTATCGGTCCGCTGTTTTTGCCGATGGATCTCAACTTTACCGACGCGGGACAGGCAAACATTGCGCCCGTGATGTCGATGCGGAGCGTTCCTGCAAAGCTGAAGAAGCAGATCGCCTCCATGAGCAGTTTTTCCAACTACAGTCTTGGCGTGGGAGAGGATCACACGCTTTATATGTGGGGCTACACGAAGGACGCCCTGCTCGGAATCGATTATTCCGATTACCCCGATGAAATCAGGGACGGAAACGTCCTGATGGCGGCGGCGGGTTCGGATTTCGTCATTGCGGTGACGACCGAGGGCAAGATCGTCGGTTGGGGCAACAATTCGCGCGGACAGTTCGGGCAGGGAGAGGATTCCACCGGCTCGGTTATCTGGATGCCGGACGAACTGGTAAACGGCACGGTTGACACCTCCAAACTCACGCAATTGGTCTGCGGCTATCAGGCGGCGGCGATGGTGGTGGACGGCAAGGTGACAGTCTGGGGCAACGCAAACGCCCTGTTGAATATGCGCGAGTTGCGCGACGGAAACTATGAGAACGTCGAAAAGGTCGTGCTGTCGAACTACTACGCTCTGCTTCTGATGAAGGATGGCTCGGTCGTCTGCCCGGGCGGCGCGTTCAACTATGACCGCGTCACCTCCTCCAAGGGAAACAAGGTGGAATTCGTCTCCTATCTGGCGGGCAAAAAGGCGGTTGACATTGCCGCAACGAAGGATTGCTTTGCGATTCTGCTTGACGACGGCGAGGTTCTGGTGCGCGGCGACTCCCGCTACGGAGAAACGACCGTTGCCGAGATTCCCGCAGGCGAAAAGCTGGTAAAGCTTTCGGGCGGCAGTATGCACTTTGCCGGCGTTTCCGACGCGGGCAAAGCCTACGTCTGGGGCTCGAATGAAAAGGGGCAGGCGAGTGACCGCATCAACGGCAAGGAGTGCGCCGAGGTCTACACGGGCGCATACCAGACCTATCTGGTTGACGAAAACGGCAAGCTGACCGATTCCTACGGAATGCGCGGCTACCTGTTCGGAACAGATCAGCGCGGGCGCGATACCTTTACGCGCCTGATTCACGGCGGAAAAATGACCATGACCATCGGCGCGGTGGCGGTTATCGTTTCCTCGGTGGTGGCAATCATTGTCGGATGTCTTTCGGGCTATTTCGGCGGTTGGGTGGATATGCTTCTGATGCGGGTGACCGAGATCTTTTCGTCCATCCCGTTCCTGCCGTTTGCAATGCTTTTGTCCTACGTCATGTCAAATCGACCGATCAGCGAGAACATGAAAATTTTCATCATCATGCTGATTCTCGGTCTGCTTTCGTGGACGGGGCTTGCGCGCATGATCCGCGGACAGGTGCTGGCGGAGCGCGAAAAGGAATTTGTCATGGCGGCAAAGGCGATGGGCGTGAAGGAAAAGAGCATTGCCTTCCGTCACATTCTCCCGAACGTCATTTCGGTCATTCTCGTGAGCATGACGCTCGATTTCGCGGGCTGTCTTCTGACCGAGTCCTCGCTGTCCTATCTGGGCTTCGGCGTGCAACAGCCGCGCCCGACGTGGGGAAATATGCTCAACGGCGCGAACAACTCGATTGTCATTCAGAACTACTGGTGGCAGTGGCTGTTCCCCGCAATCTTCCTGTCCATCGCAACCATCAGCATCAACATCATCGGCGACACCCTGCGCGATGTACTCGACCCCAAGAGCAGCAGAGAAAAGTAAGGAGCGGAGGAAACGAATATGGCACTGTTAGAAGTAAAAAATCTGCATACCTACTTCAAGACCCGCAAGGGGATTGTGAAGGCGGTCAACGATGTTTCCTATACGCTTGACGAAAAACGGACCATCGGCATCGTGGGCGAGTCGGGGTCGGGAAAGAGCGTTTCGGCAATGAGTATTCTGCGCCTGCTCGACAGCAACGGCTATATTGCCGAGGGCGAAATCCTCTTCGAGGGGGTCGACCTGACCAAGCTGAGCGAGCAGCAGATGTACGATATCCGCGGCAACAAAATTTCGGTCATTTTCCAAGAACCGATGACCAGTCTGAACCCCGTGTTCTCGATCGGAAAACAGCTTGCCGAGCCGTTCATGATCCATCAGGGGTTAAAGAAGCGGGAAGCTTTGAAAAAAGCGCTTGAAATGCTTTATGCAGTTCAGATTCCGAACCCCGAGGCGGTTATCCGGCAGTATCCGCACCAACTTTCGGGCGGTATGCGGCAACGCGTGATGATTGCAATGGCGCTTGCCTGCCGACCGAAAATTCTGATCGCGGACGAACCGACCACCGCGCTGGACGTAACCATTCAGGCACAGATTCTGCACCTGATGAACGAATTGCAGAGAGAAAACGGCACGTCGATTATCTTCATCACGCACGACCTCGGCGTCATCAACGAGATGGCGGACGACGTGGTGGTGATGTACTGCGGGCAGGTCGTGGAGCAAAGCTCCGCGCGTGTGATCTTTACCAACTGCCCGTGCAGTCACCCCTATACCGAGGGGCTGATGTACAGCATCCCGCGCATTGACAACATCACGCACAAACTGGAACCGATTCCGGGCGTGGTGCCGCATCCGCTGGCGTTGCCGAAGGGCTGCAAGTTTGCGCCGCGGTGCAAGTACGCAACACAGAAATGTCTGGAGGAAGAGCCGGCTTTGCGGGAGATCGGCGTCGGTCAGAAAATCCGTTGCTTCTATCCGGAAAAGGAGGTGAGAAACAGTGCCGAGCACCAGAAAGCTCTTATCCATCACGAATCTTAAGAAGTATTTCCCCATTGCGAAGTCGAGCCTTTTCCAGAAGGAACAGCTTTACGTCCGCGCGAATGAGGATATTACGTTGGACATCTACGAGGGCGAAACGCTCGGCGTTGTGGGCGAATCCGGGTGCGGAAAATCCACGCTCGGGCGCGTTCTGCTCCAACTTTACGACCAGACGGCGGGAACGACAATGTATTACGGTATTCCGCGCGCCTCGGTCGCACCTGCTTATGTCACCGATACTCTGCGCCATACGGATCGCTATATCGCGAAGCTGAAAAAGGAACAGGCAAAGGCGGATGACCTGACCGCAAAGGTTGAGGCGGCGGGGGACAACGCGACGTTCTTTGAGATTCAGGCGAAGAATCTGGCGGTTGCCGAGGCGCAGACCACACTGGCGCACGTTGCCAAAATCATGGGCGGCTTTCTGGTTCGCGACACCAAGGCGGGGGCGCAGCTGCTCTGTCAGCAGGCGGTGCGCGAAGAGCGCGTTGCAAAGCTGAACGCCGAGGCGCACGACCTCCGTCTGGAGGCGGAGGCACTGGAGGGCGAACTTTCGGACGCTTCCGACGCACGCAAAAAGCGGGTGGAAAAGAAGCTCGCGCAGGTGCGGAAAGCCGAAACGGCAAAGCAGGCGAGCGTTGCGGTTCTGAAGTTGGAAATCGAAAAAATCCAAGCTAAAATCGCGGAGCGGAAAGCGCCGTTTGCAGAGGACGAAGAATTTCAGAAGTACGAAGCGATGTTGGACGACGGCATCGATCTTGCGCGGCTGAAGTATTCGGAAATGCGCCTGTTGCGGAAGGATCTGCAGATCATTTTCCAAGACCCGTATTCCTCGCTCAACCCGCGTATGACCATCGGTCAGATCATCGAAGAGGGGCTTGTGACGCACAGGTTCTTCAAGGGCAGATCCGCAAAAACGCGCGAGGCGATGAAGCAGTATATTCTGTCGGTCATGCGGCAGTGCGGTCTGCAGGACTATATGCTCCACCGGTATCCGCACCAGTTCTCGGGCGGACAGAGGCAGCGGATTTCGATTGCGCGCGCGCTTGCGGTGCACCCGAAGTTTGTGGTTTGCGACGAGTGCGTGTCGGCGCTGGACGTGTCGATTCAGTCCCAGATCATCAACCTGCTGGAAGAACTGAAGGAAAAGGAGCACCTGACCTATCTGTTCATTTCGCATGACCTCTCGGTGGTACGGTATATTTCCGACCGCATCTGCGTGATGTATCTCGGAAACATTGTGGAGCTTTCGAGCGCCGACAAGGTATTTGCCGATCCGCGGCATCCTTACACGGTTGCCCTGCTTTCGTCGATTCCGACAACCGACCCGGAGAGCCTGAGCAAGGAGCGGATTCTGCTTGAGGGAAACATTCCCTCGCCGATCAAGCCGCCGTCCGGCTGTAAGTTCCACACGCGGTGCTACATGGCGTGCGACAAGTGCCGCCGCGTTCCGCCGCCGCTGACCGAGATCGAGCCGGGTCATTTCGTTGCCTGCCACTTCCCCGAGCGGAAGCTGGACGAGAACGGCAACTATCTGTTTGAACTGCCCAAGACCGAGAAAAAGAGCGTGAAGCTTGCCGAAAACTGACTTTTGTCGGCAGGAAGCAGAAAAGAAGGGAGGATGCATATGGCATTCGGGATATTCGGCAGGAAACTGCGCAAGGCGACCAAACAGCAGGAGCGTGCGTTTTCCGAGCAACTGAAAGAGGAGCGCGTCGGCTTCCGCGACGGGTTCGCGATGGTTCTGGCGGCGTTCCTGACCATCATCCTCCCGTGTCTGTTGATTCTCTGCGGGCTTGGCGCTCTGATCTTCGGCGCGTTCCACTGACGGGTCGCGGGGGATGCGGAGGACGCGGGGGGGGATGCGTTGGAGGGAACTTTTGAAAAAGTTCCCTCCAAACCTCCCTCAAAACGTTCAACGCATTTATGAGAAAGTGCGAACATGGCGGCTTTTGATTTTGCGTTGACAAAGCGCCAAAAGCATGGTATAATGAAAGCGGAAAATAACAGAAAGGGAGACTCGCCATGAAAAAATTGCGGATAGTTGTTTTGCTACTTTGCATGATCCTGCCCCTTTTTGCCTTCGTCAATTCCTATCGAATGACATCGCCGGTTCAGGTCTCGCCCGACTATGCCGTCCGGAAATTCCAAGCCGGAACAGGCAAGCCGATTCTCTCGGAGTTGCCGCCCGAAGAGCAGTACGCCTATCTGGAAGAAGCGGGCGTGAATCTGTCGGGATATTTCAATTGGGAGAACGGCGAGGATTTTATAATCGAAACAATCCGGCAAGCCGAGACCTATCCGATTGTGGTTGGCATGGCGTACAGTAACCCCGGGACAGTGACCTTTTGTCAGGAGGTGCGGGACGCCGTTAATCGCTACTACGGCAGAGAGCGATTCCTTTCACTGTTGCCGGAAGAGGAACTTGTCAGCCTTCTTGGCGGATACGGCGTTGAATTCCCGGAAGAAAACGCGGAAGAATACCTTTCCCACGCCCGCTTGGTCGTTCTCATTGCCGAAATGCATGATGTCTGTTACCCCGTGCGCGACGGTCGGTTGAATGACTTCGGAAAACAGGTTTATGCCGCCGTTACTGCCTACTACGAAAACAGCCCTGCGGCACTGGATGCCCTGCGTTACCTCCGTCAGGATACCAACTTTTATTATTCCCATCCCGTGTACTGACCCTAAAAACGCCGAAAGGCGCTCCGAACCCAAAGATTCGGAGCGCCTTTTCTATGCAGGTTTCTCAATCCGAGCCGCGATGTTCGCAGACCCCCCTGCGTTGAAAGTTCTTGAAAGGGTTTTGGAAAACTTCTTTCAAGAAGTTTCCCCAACGCATCCCCGCGCCCCGCATCCCCTTATACAGCGGAGACGATGAGGGTCGCAGTTCCCGAGAGGGAGGCGGGAAGCCCTGCGGGCAGAAGCCAGCTTTC
>ENA-UERG01000970-UERG01000970.1-human-gut-metagenome-genome-assembly--contig:-NODE-970-length-25939-cov-7.117276_pt1 | contig 25939 bp, 16 predicted proteins | sample MGYA00242954_ERZ507954 | MGnify/ENA primary metagenome ERZ507954 (study PRJEB26167, sample SAMN06115478) | human gut metagenome | host: Homo sapiens | place: China:Sichuan | collected 2015-01-21... | reverse complement strand
GTTGCTTTCGTTGCAGATGAGTAATGTCCCGCCGGGCTTCAGCACCCGGTAAACCTCCCGGAAGCACTGCGGCAGATCGGGCCAGAAATAGACGGTCTCAAAGGCCGTGACCGCATCAAACCAGTCATCTGCGAAGATCATATCCGCCACGCTGCCTTGCAGGACGGTGCAGCGTCCCTCTGTGATGGCGGCCTCGTTGACCTTTTTGGATTTCTCCACACTGACGGGGGAATAGTCAATGCCCTTGACAATACCCTCCGGGCATTTTTTCAGAAGTCTCTTGATGTTCGCCCCTCCGCCGCAGCCGCAGTCCAGTACCTTGGCATCCGGAGCAAGCTCCAAAAAATGAAGCCCCCACCGTGCCACAGGACTGTGACCCAGGTTCATCATGGCAACCATGATTTTCCCGCCAAGCCCCACAGGCTTTCTGGTGTTCTCAAAAAATGACATCTTATCACACCTCCGATTTCACACATTCCGCATAGGTCAGCGGGAAGGACGCCTTTAGAACAGCGCTTTTCCGCACCGCCCAGCCATTCTGACTTAGAAAGCGCAGGTATTCCGCGCTCGTCCACTTGCTGTGGAGGGGAAAGCCCACACGCTTCATAAAAAATGCCCTGACCTTGCCGGAAAACGAGTTTCCCGCATGGGTAAAGGTGGGCGCGATGAGCACACCGTCATCCTTCAGAACCCGCTTGATTTCTTGCAGGGCTTTCTCCGGCTGTGGCACGATATGCAGCGCGTTGGACACGATCACCACATTAAAGGACTGGTTCGCGTAGGGCAGGCAGAACATATCCTGCACGGAGAAGTGCAGCTTGGCAGAGCGATTATCTCGCTTTGCCTCAGCGATCATCTCCGCAGAGGCGTCCGTCGCCTCGATGTGCGCCGCCGCGTTTACGATGTGTTTTGCGATCAATCCCGTGCCGGTCGCCAGCTCCAACACCGTCTTGGCTTTTACAACCGGCCGGATCAGCTCATACATTTCGTCATACGCCGCCCGATCCTTTCGCATAAAGCGGTCGTACCGACCGGCATTTTTGTCCCAGAAATTCTTGTGTTCCTGCATCGCTATCATTCCTTTCAATGTTAGATTAACCTAACCGACGCGTGCATCCGAGCGGTTAGATGGCGCTAACCGTTGTGCCTTGGAAAAGCCGCATCTCTGCGGCCTTCCGCTTATTTAAATAACTCCCTGCAAGCGCCGTACACCAGCGTTTCCAGCACCTGCGGGTACAATTCTCCGATTTGCTCCTTGTGTGAGACGGTCAGAATCAGTCCACGTACTGTCGCGGCTGCAAGTGAAATCCCCTGTTTAGGAACAAGACCATATTTTTCCAGAAGCAGACGAATGTGCGTCTCGTCATCGTGGTAATGGACATTTTTGATGTCATCCGGCAATCTCTGTAAAAGCAGCTTGGCATCATGTTCAATGAAAACCATGTCGCCGGTATCGGACAGCCGCCGGCAGACGGCAAGAACCGCCTTTGCCGCACGCTCCGACGGCGGCAAGCCGTTTGCTTCGCTCAGTGCATGGTCAGCCACCCCGTAAAGCTCGGAGTGGATACTTTCCAGAACCGCGAAGAAGGCCATCTCCTTGGATTCGTAGAATTTATAAAACGAGCCTTTTGCGATACCGACAGCCTTTGTCAGTTGATCCACTGAGGTTTTCTTCATCCCCAGTGTGACGGCGCAGCGTCTTGTTTCTTTCAGCAGCGCCTTGTGAAGTTGTTCTGTTTCATAGTCGGTAAAAGCCAAGCTCGTTCACCATCCAAATGACCATTTCGTTTCTTCTGGTCATATTATACCGCGCTTTTTTCTGGTTTGCAAGGGGTGTAGAGAAAAACATATGCATTTTAACAAAAAAATTATTTCCCTTAACACATTATTCCATGAAGGCGCTTCTCTTCCTTTGGCAAAGAACTGCACCCCCTTAAAACGAAAATGCACCCCCTCAAATCGAGAACCGCACCCCCCGAACCGAAGTTGCACCCCCTTGACGGGTTTCTATCAAAATTAGAGTCATTTGCCAGCGAAAAACCGGTGAATCCAACGGATTCATCGGTTTTTATTTATTTACGGATATTCATTTATATTTAATATCTTCTCACGACAACAAAAGTATATCTCTAATTTACTATCTGTAAAGACATCCTGCATATTTCTGTTTCCAGTCCAGAGCCGCAGGCAGCACTTTCATTTACCAAAACCGCACCCCGTTTATTAGGCATTGCAGCTTGACAAGCGGGGTGCGATTCACATTTACGGGGGATTACAGAAAAGATCAGGTCAGACTGATTTTGTCTATTCGTTCGAGCTCGTCGCTCGTAAAAGATATTCCATTATTTCTTTGCTTGACTTGTGGGGCAGATTTGAAACACAAAACTACATTACGGTTGACATTCTTCGACGATTAGACGCTTACAGGGTTTTTCATTTTGTCTAAAAAGCTAAGCGCAGCTGACGTAAAATCCATCGGCTGCGCCTATATGTTTTTATATTATTCGGTTATGTCATCACATGGCTTTTTAAATAATATTGCTCACATTTCAACGCTGTACACATATTTTCCGCTTGAAACTTCAAAGCTCTTTCCGTCGGGCAGCGTGATGACAGCGCTCGTGTTAAACGGAACATTAATCGAGAGGACAAAAACGCCGTTTTCAAAATTCCAATTGATTTTGATAGTTCCGCTCGAAAGCTTTTTGAAACATGACACGCTCGTGAGTCCGCCTCCGACGAGGGGTGCAACCTTAAATTTTTTGTAGCCCGGCTCAATCGCTTCGAGTCCCGCGACGCGCCTATATAACCAATCGCCGACTGCACCGTTCGCATAATGGTTGAAAGAAACCATTCCTCCGCCGACAGCGTTTACCAAACCGCTTCCCGGATCTTTTCCGAGATTGACGGTTCCATCGGGTCGAAGCGCGTCCCAACGCTCCCAAATTGACGTTCCCCCGGCTTTGACTTCATATAACCACGACGGGACGGTATCCTGAAGTAAAAGGTCATATGCTTCATTTATATATCCGTTGTCCGAAAGGGCGAAAAGGAGATATGGTGTTCCGAGGAAGCCGGTGGAAAGATGATTATCGGCTTCTTTCACGAGTCTTAAGAGGTTTTCAGCATATTTTTTTCTTTCCTCTCCGCTCACCATTCCAAAATACAGCGGGCAAACATAGGCCGTTTGAAACTCGTTTTTGAGCGTTCCTTTTTTGTCGGTAAAAACGTTCCGATATGCGTTTTCGATGCACTTTCGCTTTTCTTGAAACGCCTTAGCCTCCTCTTCAAAACCGAGAATGGTCGCAATTTTTGATGCGAGGGCGCAATCGTTGGCATAATATGCGGTTGAAATCCACTTCTTTTTTGCCATCCATTGCTTTTGATTTTCGTTCGGAGCGCACCAATCGCCGTAAGAAAATCCGTGCGACCAAATGTATCGCCTTTCCCCCGATGAAAACGCCGCCGCTTTCTTTTCGACTCCCGAAAGATATCTTTTCATCATCGGATAAAACTTTTCAAGAATGGTTTTGTCCCCGCTGTTTTGATAAAGCGCCCACGGGACAAGGAAAACGCAGTCGGACCAGCCGGCCGTAATCTTTGTTCCGCCGAAATGTTTGACCCGAGGAACAACGACGGGGATTCCTCCGTCTTTTGTCTGCTGTGCTTTCACATCAATAAGCCACTTTCTAAGAAAGCGGTTCATATTGAAGTTGAAGCACGCCGTCGAAGCAAAAACGGAGATGTCGCCCGTCCAGCCGAGTCTTTCGTCGCGCTGAGGACAGTCGGTCGGGATCTCAAGGAAGTTTGAAAAACCGCTGTATCTGATATTCTTTTGAAGGCGGTTAATGCTTTCGTTGGAGCAGAAAAAGTCTCCCGTTTCCTCGTCAATCGAGGAAATAACCTTCATTCTGACCTTGACGTTTTCAGGCTCAATTCCGCAAAGCTCGGCATAACGAAAACCCATAAAGGTAAATTTCGGGCAGTAGGTCTCTTCTTCTCCGCCGCAAACATATTCAAGCTTTGCTTTCGCCGAACGCAGCGGCTTTGTAAAAAGCTCGCCGTTCAAAAGAACCTCCGCATGTCGAGCGGTTATCCTCTGCCCTTTTCTCCCTTTAATTTCAAGTTCGAGAACTCCGGCGCAGTTTTGACCAAAATCATAGATATAGCCGTTTTGGCTTTCTTGAATCTCTTTCGGTTCGAGCGTTTCGATTATTTTTGCAAATTTTCCGTACGATGCGACGAGGCGCGGAGAAATACGGGGCTTCTCTTTTTCGGCATTTTCAAAGATCGCCTTGCTCAAGGTTTTCGTTGCGTCGAATATCTCTCCGTTATAAAACGACACGTCGCTGACAGGCCCGTCAGCGGTAACGAGCCAGCTTTCGTCGGTTTTAATTTCGTCTTTTCGCCCATCGTCATATTCGATTTGAACAAGTGCTTTGAGCGCGAGTCTGTCGGCGCCGAGCTTATTACTTCTATTCAGGCCGAAAATCCCGACCGCCCAACCGCCCGCAACGGTGAAAACCAATTCGTTTTTCTCTTCGAGAAACGGCGCAATGTCATAAACCTGATATTGAAGTCGGTCTTCAAAACTCGTGAAACCGGGAGCAAAGCGGTCGTCGGAAATCTCCTTTCCGCAAAGCGTGAATGAATAAATTCCGAATGCGGTTGAATAAAGCCGCGCTTTTTTCACCTTACCCGAAAGCAAAAACTGACGTTTGAAGACGAGCGGAATGGGGCTTTTTCCGAAACCGACGTGATAGTTCGGCTTCGTTATCCACTCCGCAGGAAAATCACCGGAAAGAAAGCCCGTTTCAAACTCCACCGTTTTTTCGGCTTTGTTTCCGTAATTGTCACAAACCGTCGCTTCTACCGTATAAACCGTGCACGGGAGAAGAGCTCTTCCGCCATAAACGATATTGTCGACAGTAGAGCTTTGCTCTTCTGTCTGCCAAAGGACAGCTTCGTCACTTTTGACCTTGAGGGAATATGAAGAAATAAAAGCGTTTTCAAGCTCGTTTTCGGTTTCAAGAGTGAAGCGCGGATTTTCACTGTCTGTCACGGCAAAACCGCACAGATCATCGATTCGGATATTTTTAAGTTTCATTTTCCGCCGTCTCCCGTCTTTCCGAAAGCACCGCCTGAATTTTTTCGGCTTCTTCATTGTTGATTCTGTAGAGCAACAAGAATACAATCGCACCAACAAAAACCACTATACCCGGAATCAAGCCGTCAGCAAGACTGAGGCCTAACTTTGTGTATGAGCCGTCGCCGTTTGCTGTCCATGAAAGAACGTAAAGCGAAAAAGCTGCGCCTATTCCGTTGCTGATTTTTGTAATCATTGAGGTCGCTGCGGCAATCACGCCCTCAGCACGCAGGCCGAGCTTGTAGTCCACATAGTCGATATTATCCGCCTGAATCGAATAATACAAAAGCTGTGCAAAGCTTGTTCCGCAGCTGCAAATTACGCTTGAGATGCAGGCGGCGACAAGACCGCTCGTTTTGTCGTTGACCGCAACAAGACGAACGAGACAACCGATCGCCGTGACGATCATTCCGCAAACATAAATCCTGCGCTTTCCAATCTTCTTCGCGAGCGGAACGGCAAGCAATGAGACGGGGCCGCCGACAATTGCGACCGTATTCATAATCGTGAGCTTTCCGATCGAGCCGAGCGCGTGCGTTGCATAATATGGATTCGACGTTGCAACGAACGCAAGTCCCGTCTGAACAATGAGTCCTCCAATAAAGAAAGCGACAATCGGCTTCAATTTAATGATTCTTAAAACATCCTTTGCTTTATATCCGGCATCCTTGAGCGGTTCGACTCGCTGATGAATGCCCGTGATTCCGCCGAGCGAGCACGAAAGGATGATTCCCATAGCAAGCAGATTCATAATATTATAGCCCTTGACGGAAGAGTTGAACTTTGCGAAAACAATAGGAGCTATGAGGTTGAGTCCACCGCCGAGACCGTAAGCAAAATTTTTTAGCATTGCAAGGAAATTTCGCTCCTCCATATCGTTTGTCATTACAGGAAGCATACTGTTGAGTGAAATGTCCATAACGGGGAAGGTCACACCGAGAAGCATATATGAAATATAGGCAACCATAACCTTCATCGAGTCCGAAACATATGCCGGACCCATCCATACCACGGCATAGTTCAAGGTGCAGATGATCGTTCCGACAATAAGAATTCGTCTGAATTTTCCGAACTTTGAGTTTGGCGCTCTGTCAATGAAATAACCGATGAACGGGTCATTCACTCCGTCAAAAACTCTTGCTATCAAAAACATTGTTCCGACGACCTTTGCGTCCATGCCGAGTGTGTCGGTATAGAAAATCGAAAGGTATGCGTTGACCATGGTCATTATAGGGATGTTTCCGAGGTTCACGAAGAAATATGACACGCGTTCCTTCCAAAGCGGCTTATTCCCGAGCTGAAGCGTGGCACCCAATCCGGAAAGCTTTGATTTCTTTTCTTGGTTTTCTTTCATTGTTATGACCGTTCCTTTCCGCTGCGTGTAAGACACAAAAGGCTCGGAAAGCCTTGCTCCGTAACACAGCATTAAAAATCTGTGTTGAGACATGCTTGAGAATTTATATTCATTGCAGAGTACGTGGATGTGAGTGGGCACAGCGAAAGCTGAACCGTATGTTGTGTGTATCAGCTGCTCTTTCAAGCACAAATTGCATTATTACTCCTATATTCAACAACGCATCTTTTCAATAAAAAGAAAAAGGCGGCAAAAAATTATGATTCATCTTTTCTCTTCATCGGAATTGTAACATATCGTTGTGATTATTTCCACCACTTTCTGAAGAAATATCCGCAATAAAAATCGCAATCAGCGCCTCGAAATGCTGTATAAGACATTTCGAGGCGCTGTTCATTCTTTTTATCCTACATATTGCCGGGCGAATGTCACCCCGCATTTGAATTTTATTTGCATATATTTATCGCAGATGGTTATCCTATCGACCGTCTGTTTGATGATGAAGCCGTTCTGCGCGTTCGGCACTGCATCTTTATTATTTTCTGTAATTTTTGATTAACTGCTAAGAATCGCATTTTTCCTTTAAAATTTCGATTTTCCTCAAGTTCCAATCACTTTTCGTTGTGAACATTCCTGTATTCATTCGGCGTCATACCCGTAGACTTTTTAAACACGGTTTGGAAATACGCCTGACTTGAAAAGCAAAGATGGGTGCTGATCTCCGACAGACTTCGGTTAGAGTATCTAAGAAGCCTTTTGGCGTCTCTTATTTTACTTTTTATAATGAAATCTGTAATGCTTTCTCCGGTTTCCTGCCTGAATTTTTTTGTTACATATGTCCTGCTCTTTCCGATGAATCCCGCAACATCATCTATTCCTATCTGACAGTTTGTGTGATTTTGAATATACTGCATACAAGCATATATCTCTTTCGACGCATTCCGCGGGGCCTTCACTTGTGCAACCCTGTCCGTAAAATCAAGAAGCATGTTGTACTGCAGCACTTTAACCTCCTCTGTTGAGGAGGTCTTTTCACACTCCTGGATATACAGATCGATAAGGCGATAAGTCTCTTCAACTCCGAGTCCGCCGCCGATAGCGCCGACCTTGCCGACCATGGTTGCTACGCCTATCAAAAGATTTTTTGCCTGACGCAGCGGCGCTTCCGCAAGTTTTCCCTCCCGCAGGTGCGTTGTTTTCGCGGTGGAGGTCAAAAACGCATTCAGTTTGTCTGTCTCGCCGTCCCTTACAAATGAGAGGAGCATATTTTCAAACTGATATGTTCCGTGCAGAACCTGCTCGTCCTGCGATTTGTACAAGTCCTCGGTATATGTAACCGCAAGCTTGTTTCCTACATCCGACGATTCTTCGAGAAACTGCTCCGCAATGTCAAACATCTCACCGTTGATAATAAAATTCAGAAGCGCGGTAAGGTTCACAAACTGATTATATGAGCAATTCGGAATGGAATACAGAAATTCCGCCAACGCATCCATATCTTTTTTATCCGTTAAATTTCTTCGCGCAACAGTCATAACCGTATCTTCCGTGATAGGCGTCGGAAAAACCGGACCGAGAAGTACTCTCATCGGGCTGTTTTTTATTCTTATCTGCCCATATGTCCCCTGTTCAGGCAAAGTCAGGATATACATAGTCTGCTCGGCGGAAAACGACTGAGCCTCAAACAAAGAAAACAAATCGAGACTGCTGCCCGCCGACGAAAAAATATGTACTATAGCCCTTTCTTCATACACCGCCAGCGGTATATAATGTGAAGCATAAAATAAACTGCATATATTATTTATTCTGTCATCCACAAAGAACACCCCCGTGAACCTTATTTTATAATATTATACCCGATAGTGAAATACCGTTCAACTGTTTTTGATTAAAATTAATGTATAATGATTATTTTTTGCAGACTTTGTTGACTGATTTTGGGCATTGTGTGTTTGCCGCGTCTAAAATCACAGCAAAAGAGCAAAATCAAAAACAGGAGGATCATATATGAAAAAATTTATCTGCGCGCTTCTTTCACTGGCGATGCTTGCTTTATTTGCAGGCTGCCGCGACCAGAAGAACATCGAAACCGATACCACCGATGCATCCTCGGGAAGCGTTGAAGCTCAAGTTGAGGACACGTCTGCGGCATCGCCGGACTCAACTGTGCCGCAAACAGATTCCGAATCCGCATCCATTGAAGAGACAAAAGCAGATGCCTCTTCAAGCGGAACAACAGCCGTCCCGGCAAAACAGCCGTCTGTTTCTGTCGGCAAGTTTGCCTTCATAAAGGATAAAAAGGGCGACATTCTGCGATCCGATTCCGAAAGCAAGATATGGGCGGGAGTCGTCGGCGATGCATACATACTGCTCAGAAACACCTCTGACGCAAACGAGTGGGGTGAAAAAGGCAGAATCTACGAGCTTCACTGCGCCCAGTTTGCGGGAAAATATTCCATGTGGAGCGACGGCTACTGGGAACTCAATGATGATGGGACAGAGCTGACCCTCACACCCAAAAACCAGAGCGAAAACGGCAACATAGGCGTTGCTGCCGGAAAAAGCAAGACATTCAAAGGTCAAAACGGCGTTTTCTCCGTTCCGGTAACATTTGAGCAGGGCGGAAAAACAACTATCAAAATAGATTTCAACAAAGTATCGAAATAACATTTCGACGGCACATTATTGATAAAAAAGGTGAACTTATGAAAGAAATATCCCTGCTTGAGAAAAGTATACTAAATACAAAGTTTTTTGATTCAAAGATAAAAACCTGCTCGGTGTCATGGAAAGAAAAATACCTTGGGCACCTCATCGGTCCCCTCGGACTCATCCTCGTTGTCAACACTGTCGCCGCGCTCGTTGAAAAGTTTTTCACTCAGCAGGTCGGCGCAATGTACGGCGAAGGCAACGCCGCAATGATATCCGCAATGGGCAAAAAATATGAGATGGTAATGACTGTTGCAAAGATTCTTGCCGTCGTTACAGGTCTCTTGGTGTCGTGGCTCATTTCGCACACAAAGTCAAAGCAGGGTAGACTCCGTCCGTGGTATCTGATCTTCGGATTCTGTTCCGTTGCAATAGCGGCGACCATCTTCCTGTTTTCGGGAAATACTCTGGGTGATAACTACTGGTACTATTTCTTCACCCTGCTCATATGCTATCATACAATCGGAACTTCCTACTTTTACCTGTTCCGCGACAACATAGTATCTCTTTCAACTCACAACGCCAAAGAGAAAGCTCAGCTGACTTTTATACGCAAAATGTCGTGGACTCTCATTTCCGGCATACTCATCGGAATGCTTGTCTCTTCGGTCATTATCCCGTTATGGCTCCAGTATGATATCAAAGGATATGCTATACTTATGATAATCCTTTCGATAGTCGCCGTTCCGCTTGCGCTCATGGAGTACTATTTCACCAGAGAGCGCATTATCGAAGATATCGCACTCGAACAGGGAATTGACAGAGAAAACAATATTCCTCTTAAAGAACAGATGAAAGCACTGTTCACCAACAAATACTGGGTCATTCTGACTTTTCTTGGACTTCTGGGAGGAATTGTTGACAACTACAAGGGCGGAAACGTTCAATATTTCTATATTCAATATATGCTCGGCGGCATCAACAACGATTTCATGCAGATGATCTATCAGATTGTAACAGGAGTTCCGCTCGGTATCGGTGCATTCCTGATATACCCGATATCCAAAAAAGTCGGAATAAAGAATCTGACCGTCGGCGGATATTCGCTCGTGCTTATCGGCAGCATCATCGGCTGGATATTCCCGGATAAAATGATTCCTGCTCTGATAGCGGGACTTTTAAGAAACCTCGGCTGGCTTCCCAACGCATATATATTTGCAACGCTTACCTGCTTTGCATTTGACAGCATCGAATACAAGTCGCATATCCGCCTTGAGGGACTTCTCGGCACAGGTATTGTCACTGCTGTTATGACTCTTATATATGCACCGTTTGCCGGCGGATACGAATCGGCTATTCTTCGCCTCGGCTTCGTTGATATTGCCGGAGTTATGCCCAACGAAAAAGTCAGAGCATTCATGACCCTCTCATTCTATCTGTTCGATATTATTCTTTCTACAGCGTTCATAATTCTGCTTCCATTCGTGGATGTAGAAAAGAAGATGCCCGAAATTTCCGCCGAACTGCTCCGCAGAAAGAGAGAAGCTGTCCTTGCCAAAGGTGAAGAGTGGATCGAACCGGAAGAGCTGGACAGACTTGAGGCAGAACGCGACGAGCGCGAATACGAAGAAAACAGAATAAAGGACCTCAAAGCCCTCTGTGAAAAGAAGGGACTTGACTTTGAGGCGGAAAACGCCAAATATCTCGCCGCAAAGGCAAAGAAAGAACAGAAAAAGGCGGCGAAGCTCGCCAAAAAACATGGTGAATCCAAATGATATTCGATTTTAACGACGGCTGGACGCTGACAAAAGAAAACGGTGAAAGCTTCTCCGTTTGTCTTCCGCATGATGCGATGCTCGGCGAAAAGAGATATGCTTCGTGCAGAAACGCGGTTCAGAGCGGATACTTTCCGGGCGGAAAGTACCGATACACAAAAACATTTCAAATCAACGAAAGTGGCATCGGCAAAAATATACGGCTGCACTTCGGCGGTGTATACCGCAATGCAGTTGTGAACGTAAACGGCGAAGCCGTTAAAGAAAACAAATACGGTTATTCGCCGTTTACCGCCGACCTCACCGAAAAAGTCACGAGCGGCAAAAACACCGTTGAGGTCATTGCCGACAACAGCCTTGTTCCGAACTGCCGCTGGTATTCGGGCAGCGGAATATACCGCCCTGTATATCTTGAAATTTCAAAAAAAGATGCCCCGACTTTTCTGAAGATAAAAACCGTAGGCATCTCACCCGCCGTTATCGAAGTCGATACCGACGACGGCGCGGAAGTACAGATTTTCGACGTCGATGGCAGCCTTGCCGCAAGCGGTCAAAAAGGTCGGTTTGAGATTAGCGGGGCTCACTTGTGGTCCGCGGAAACGCCGTATCTATATACCTGTAAGGTCTCGAGAGGCGGCGAAGAATTGACAGAAAAATTCGGCATACGCACTCTCGAATGGAGCGGAAAAACCGGTCTGCTTGTCAACGGAAAAGAGACTTTGCTTCGCGGCGGATGCATCCACCATGACAACGGTGTTCTCGGTGCCTGTTCTTTTGCCGATGCCGAGGAACGCCGCGTAAGAATACTGAAAAGCCAGGGTTTCAATGCTCTGCGCATGGCGCATAACCCCGCTTCCCGCTCACTGCTCGATGCCTGCGACAGAATAGGCATGTATGTCATGGACGAGGCATTTGACGGATGGTATATACCGAAAGAATATCATGACTATTCGCGTGATTTTCTCTCCGATTACAAATCCGTTCTCGCTGCAATGGTCGAAAACGACTACAATCATCCGAGCGTTATAATGTATTCTCTCGGCAATGAGGTCACAGAAACAGCTGCGAAACGCGGGATCGAGCTATGCGCCGAAATGCGCGATACAGTTCACTCGCTCGACGGCACCCGTCCGGTCACTTGCGGAATAAATGTCCTTCTCGACGTCTATGCGCGTCTTGGCATCGGCGTTTACAGCGACAAAAAGGAATATAAAAGAGAACCTCTGCCGGAAGGCAAAGGCTACAAAGAAAAGCAATCCGGTTCGGCATTTTTTAATTATTGGGCGGAAAAGCTCGGCAAGTTATTTTTTGTGCTGAGCGATACCCGACTGGCAGAAAAAGCAGTGTGCGACATATCCCCCGCCCTTGACATTGTCGGACTAAATTACGCATCCTCGCGCTATGACAAGGATGCCGAAAAATATCCCGACCGGCTGATGATAGGCACAGAGACTATGTCCGCCGATTTGCCGTATAACTGGAACCGCGTTCTCAGGCACAAGCAGCTGATAGGCGACTTCGTATGGTCGGCATGGGACTACATAGGCGAGACCTGCATGGGATGGACATATCAGTCCTACAAGGGGCTTCCGCTCCTCTCCGGGCAGGGAATGATTGACATTACCGGTCTGCCTTTGGCGCAAATGGCATTTCTCCGAACCGTATGGGGAACGGAAACCGAGCCTTTTCTCGCAGTCAGGCCGCTCAACCATAGCGGAGAAACGCCGAGCAAGGGCGCATGGCAGTTCACAAATGCGCTCGACAGCTGGACATGGCACGGCTTTGAAGGAAAGCCGACCGTCGCAGAGGTTTATACAACAGCCGACAGCGTCAGATTGGAGCTCAACGATAAGGTTATCGGAACAAAAAAAGTCCGCCAAAACAAGGCTCTGTTCTCCGTAAAATATGCCCCAGGTACGCTCACCGCGATAGCCTTGGACAGAAGCGAGAACGAGACGGGGCGCACCCAACTCATCAGCGGCGAAAAAGATCCGATTCTGACAGTCAGGCCCGACCGCTCGGTTCTGCCGCCCGATGGGCAGGCTCTGTGCTTTGCGGAAATTGAGTTCACCGACAAAAGCGGAGTGCTTCTTCCGTATATGGAACAGCGCGTTGATATAAAAATTGACGGCGACGCGGTCACTCTGCAAGGTTTTGGCAGCGCGCTGACAAAAACCGACGAAGTTTTTATCCACCCTTATCATAATACATACCGCGGAAGAGCGCTCGCTGTGTTCCGCGCAGGGAAAGCCGACGGCAAATCAACCGTCACGGTATCTTCCGAAAATACAGAGCCTGTCTCGTTCTCCATAGAAGTGACGGGCGGAAAAGAGGAATAACAACATGGCGCAATTATACTGCAATCCGCTCGAAATAGCATATAAATATCAGCATCCGCTGTTCGGGAAATATGCCTACAAGGAAGCGGCCGATCCGACTGTAATTCTCTTCAATAACAAATATTTTCTTTTTACCTCAAAGTGCGGAGGCTTCTATTATTCGGACGACCTGTTCCACTGGGACTTTCACGAGGACAGAAAGCTTGAAATACACGGCTATGCTCCCGATGTGAGTGAGCACGACGGATGGCTGTATTTTTGCGCCTCTTCTTATTCAAAAAAGAGCAGAATACTGCGCACACGCGACCCCTTTAAGGGCTTCGAGCTTGTCTCGGCGCCGTTTGCATTCTGGGATCCTCACCTTCATTTTGAAGACAACAAAGCGTATCTCTATTGGGGCTGTTCTTCAAAAGAGCCTATCTACGCGATTGAGATGGATATAAAGACGATGACTCCCATCGGCAAAAAGGTACCGATAGTGTCCGGCGACAAAGAGAACCACGGCATAGACAACAAGGATATCTATGCCGACAAAAAAATCAGTCTGTGGCAAAAATATATCAATCTGTTTGTCGGAGACGGCGCGTTTATCGAGGGCTCATTTCTCAACAAAATAAACGGCAGATACTATTTTCAGTATGCAACTCCCGGCACGGAGTTTCCGACCTACGGCGATGCGGTTCTGATTTCAGATAACCAGCTTGGCAAATTTGAATGGCAGAAGCACAATCCGTATTCCATTGTTCCGTCCGGATTCACCTGCGGAGCCGGTCACGGCAGCACATTCAGCGACAAATCCGGAAATCTTTGGCACGCCTCCACGGTCTGCGTGGGTGTCAACCATAATTTTGAACGCCGTCTCGGTCTTTGGCCTGCGGGAGTTGACAAAGACGGATTACTGTTCTGCAACCAGTATTTTGCGGACTATCCAAAGAACATCCCTGACGGAAAATTTGACCCGCTGACCGTTGAGCCGGAATGGATGCTTTTGTCTTATCACAAGGCGGCGTGCGCCTCCTCAAGCCGCAGCGGATTCGACCCGCAGAACGCCTTTGACGAAAGCATAAAAAGCGCTTGGTCGGCAACCAGCGGAAACAGCGGAGAATGGCTGAGCGTCGATCTCGGGAAAGAATATAAGGTTGAAGCGGTACAAGTAAATTTTGCCGACTGCTTCACAAAAAAGAAGCGCGCCCCGATGAAAGAATACGGCGGAACGTTCACCCAGGAGAGATATATCGAAGAAGAACTTGTCCGCTATGAATACAGAATAGAATACAGTTCAAACGACACCGATTGGGCTCCTTACGAAGAAACGCAGAACACGGTTTTTCCGCACAAGCTCATCCCTCGCCGCGCAAGGGCGCGTTATATCCGCATAGTCTTTGCAAGTGCTCCATACGGGCAGAATTTTTCGATATCCGGGTTCAGAGTATTCGGTCTCGACAATAATAAAAAGCCCTCGGCGGTTTCCGGCGAAAATGCCGAGAGAACAAGCGCCACCGAAGCAAGGCTCTCATGGAACAGTCAAAACGATGCTATGGGATATTGCATCCGTCTCGGAATCGCCCCCGATAAGCTTTATAACAGCATTCTTTTGTATGGTCAAAATGACTATACGGTAACATTTTTAAATAAAGAAACAGAAAAGTATTATTTTGCAGTTGATTCATTCAACGAAAGCGGAATAACCAAAGGTTCGATTAACGAGTTTTGAGAAAACACTATATTTGAAATTGATGAAATAAAAATAGAAAATTCAAAAAAGGATGTAGTCACCGACAACAATCAACCGGTACTGTCTTTTTCTCTCCGCTCCGACGAGGACGGGTGTGAATTATGAAGCGGGGATTGCCTGCGTGCTGTACGGAAAACAGGGCGCGTGCAAAACAACAAAGACCAACAAGCGCTCTTATCCGTACATAACCCAAAAAGGAGAATACCATGAATGTGATCCATGCCAATATATTACAAATATAAAAGACAAAACTGTTACCGGTTATAAATATCTTGATTTGTCCGATGCCGCCGGCATCATTGCTTCTGTCAGCGGCAGAGCACGCGGTAAACTTCGCCTGTTCACACAGATCGACGGCGATTGTATCGGAGAAATAGATATTCGTCCAAATACACGGCGGGCAAAGACAGGTATTCGTTTCTCTCTTGCCGAGTCGGCCTTGTATTTTCATTTCGAAGGCTCCGGCAAATTGAATCTGCTGAACTTCACCGTTACAACAAGCAAGGAGGATAACTCGTGAGCAAAAATGCTTTTCCCGACGGCTTTCTCTGGGGAGCCGCGACAGCCGCACCGCAGATCGAGGGCGGATATGATTCGGACGGCCGAACTCCCAGCATATGGGATGAAGCTCCGAAAGAAAAAATAAAAAACGGCGACAACTGCCATGTCGCCTGCGATCATTATCACAGGTACAAGGAAGATATCGCTCTGATGAAGGAGCTGGGGCTGAAATCATACAGGTTCTCCGTATCCTGGCCGAGAGTTATCTCCCAAGACGGCAAGGTCAACCCCAAGGGACTTGAATTTTACAGCAATCTCGTTGATGTGCTCATTAAAAACGGAATCGAGCCGCTCGTTACGCTCTACCACTGGGATCTGCCGCTCTGGCAATATAAAAAGGGCGGCTGGCTGAAAAAAGATATTATAGACGACTTTGCTTTCTATGTAAAAGCAGTCGTCGAGGCTCTGTCCGACAGAGTAACATACTGGATAACCTTCAACGAGCCGTCCTGTTTTCTCATGAACGGCTATATGCAGGGAGTTCATGCGCCGTTCAAGCACCGCTATCTTGCCCTGCCGAAATTCACGAAGATATTTATGCTCACAAATCGTCTGGCGGTCGAAACCATCAGAAAATACGCGAAAAAGAAGCCGCTTATAGGTCTCTCTTTCGCGTCGGGCGCATTTATCCCGAATGATGAATCAGACCCGAAGAGCGTAGAGGAAGCGTACAACAAATCGTTCAATGTGACTATGGGCACGATGAACAACCGCTGGTGGATGGATCCCATTCTTCTGGGAAAGCCCGTCACTGCCTACTGTGTTTACGCGACGCATAAAAAGGATATGCCCCGCTTTAAAACAGATTTTGATTTTCTTGCCGTCAACCACTATGAGGCATTCAATTATTCCGCCTGGGGCGGCGACAAAAGCATTGACAAATCAAAGCTCAACACCACCTCGCTCGGCTGGGTAATAGACGGACGCTCGATTTACTGGACCTTGAAGTTCCTTTATCGCAGATACCGCCTGCCGATAATCATAACCGAAAACGGCATGGCAAACAACGACAGCATAACGGACGGAGAAGTCAGGGACGATGTGCGCATCGGCTTTATGAATGACTACCTTTCAAATGTCAGAAGAGCCATCGATGACGGAGTCAAGGTTTTCGGATATCAGCATTGGTCGCTTATGGACAACTTTGAGTGGGCAGAGGGCTACGAACCGAGGTTCGGGCTCATATATGTCGATTATAAAACGCTCAAGCGCACACCTAAAAATTCCGCGTACCATTATAAAAAGATTATCGAAACAAACGGAGAGATAATACCATGAATCCGCTTTTTCCATTAAATGAATATATTCCCGACGGTGAAGCTCATGTTTTCGGTGACAGAGTATATCTATACGGCAGTCACGATGCCGAAAACTCGGACAGATTCTGTGTGCAGGATTACTCCGTCTGGTCGGCTCCCGTCTCAGACCTTTCATCTTGGAGCTGCAAAGAAAAAGCCTACCTAAAATCTCAGGATCCGAGAAGCCGCAACGGTCGCCTTGCAGATTACTATGCACCAGATTGCGTAAGGGGAAATGACGGGAAATATTATCTCTACTATTTCGCTGCGGGGCCGAACACATCTGCATTCGGTCCGATGTCTGTCGCCGTTTCGGAAAGTCCTGACGGTCCGTTTGAATATCTCAGCGATATAAAATATAAAAACGGCACTCCGGTTTTGAAGTTCCTTACAAACGACCCCGCAGTCATAAACGACAACGGCAGAATATGGCTCTATTACGGCTGGGGGCTCGGCAGAGATTTCAGAAGCAAAGTGTTTTCTCCGCTCTACCGTTTTGTACTCAGCAAACTGACCAACCGCTCGTATCGCGATGTGACGGAAACAAAACCAAGCATACTTTCCTGCGCAGTTGTCGAGCTTGAAAATGATATGTGCACGGTAAAGAGCGAACCGAAGGCGGTTCTCGACAGCAAGACTACTGCGGATAAATCGAGCGAGCTTTATCGCCACCCGTTTTATGAAGCTCCATGCATACGAAAAATAAACGATTTGTATTATCTGATATACTCATCCGGCGAGAACAACGAGCTTGCCTACGCGACAAGCAATTTTCCGGACAGAGGTTTTCAATATCGCGGCGTTATTATTTCAAACAGCGACCTCGGCTATCGCGGCAACAAGCAGCGAAAAGCTCCCGCAGGAACGATACACGGCTCGATAGAACAGATTAACGGAAAATATTATGTTTTCTATCACCGCTGCACGAACAATACGGATTTCTCCCGCCAGGCCTGCGCGGAACCCGTAACAATAAACGCAGACGGAACAATAAATCAGGTTGAGATAACCACGCAGGGTGCCTGTGCTCCCCTGCCGGCAGCTGGCGAATATTCCGCCGCTCTGTGCTGCAATCTGTATAACCGCCGCACTAAAAATGTTCAGGGAAACGGCAAAGGAGACAGACAGCCCAATATCGCGTCGCGAAACGGCGAAAGCTTTGTAACGGCAATTACCAATGGCACCGTCATCGGTTTCAAATATTTTAATTTCAAAAAGCCCGTCTGCATTTCTGTTACCGTCAGAAATGCAAACGGCAAGATGAATATAAAAATCGGTGACAAAGCCGTTGGAGCTATTTCTCTTTCTCAATCGACGGAATGGAAAACATTTTCCGTCAAAATAGATCCCGAAGAAAAAACTGATGCCCTGTATTTAGTATATCGAGGCAAAGGAAAAGCAGATTTTTTGAAAATGGAGTTGAGCTGAAATGCCAATGTTTTTCACTTTACTGGCAAAAAAATATAATCCTTATGACATTGACAACGGGCTGTTTGCAATGAACTGTGCAGCGCCCCGCAGCCTGCCCATAGTCTGCACAAAAATGATATCCGACGACGGCTACGGAACAGCCACGGTAAACGGCAAGCCCGTTTCAAAGGGCAAGTGCGTCAAATTTGATTTCTCACCCCTGCCCATATATCTCCTGCCCGTCGGCGAAGCGGCTCGGGACTTTGACAAGACCTACACCGTAAAGCTCAGCGGCTACAGAGATATTGACGGCAGACGTTTTCCCGACTGCACCTTCAGATTCAAAACCCCGCCCAAGCCGATTGATGACGGTCTGCACAAAGAAAATGAGCAAGCGGCAAAAGAGGTTTCCGATGAGGGCATCGTCCTGCTCGAAAACAACGGCATTCTCCCGCTTGGCAGCGGCAGTTCAATAAAACTGCTGGGGGCTTACAATGATTTTCGTATAACGGCAATCGGTGCAAGCCTCATAAAGCCGCGCTGGACGCTGACCGTTCCCGAAGCCGTCGAACATTCAGGGGCACTCAGCATACGCGATAACGCCGAGACGGCTCTGTTCTTTATTTCCCGCGGCTCGGGTGAAAACAAAGACAACCGACCGATAAAGGGCGAATATTATCTGACAGACGAAGAAAAAGCGGCGCTCAGCGAAGCCGCCGCAAAGTATAAAAATCTTATAATCATTCTGAACACCGGATATCCTATCGAGATGGGGTTCATCCGCGGTCTCAGTGCGTCGGCTGTTATATGGACAGGCTTCAGCGGCCAGCGCGGCAGCGAAAGCCTTATTGATATTCTCTGCGGAAAAGTCAACCCCTCCGGCAGGCTTGCCGACACATGGCCGATAGACTATTACGACTCGCCGTCCGCCAAAAACTTCATCAATCTCGATGACAACTCTCCTATCTACTCCGATGACGGAAAGCGCTTCGGCGCAAGCGTATATTACGAGGAACAGGAATTTGTCGGCTACCGCTACTTTGACTCGTTCAAAAAAGACGCCGCTTATTACTTCGGTCGCGGACTGTCTTATTCCGACTTTTCCGTCCGCTCTTTTGCATCATTTGGAAACGGCATACTCCGCGTCAGCGCAGAAGTCACGAACGACTCCGATGTTCCCGGAAAGAACTCTGTTCTCGTCTATGTCAAAGCACCGCGCGGGAATGAGCCGAGACCCGCAAAGCTGTTCTGCGGCTTTGAAAAGACAGCACTTTTGAAAAAAGGCGAACGCCAAACGCTGACGATCGACATACCTCAGAAGGATTTTTCGCACTATGACAAAAACATTCACGCGTTCATTCTCTCCAAAGGTCAATACGATGTTATGGTCGGCGGCGAAGCGGACAAGATCAAAACAATTTGTTCTTTCGTCCTTGAAGACGATGTAGTCTGTGAAAAAACCGTATCCGTCTGCCGTGAGGCAGAGAAAATAACAGGTGTTGACGAAAACGGCAATGTCCGCACGGACAAGACAAAAATCACTGAGGCTAAAAAAGCCATAGCAGTTCACGCCGAATATACAAGACCTTCTTATAATGAGATGCCCCGATACAGAGGCTGTACCATAACACTTTCCGATGTCAAGAATGATTTGACTAAACTTGATGACTTCGTATCACAGTTTTCGCTCAGAGATCTGGCAGATTTTACCGTCTGCAACGGCTCCTGTTGGGGTCCCGGCAAAAGCGGAGCCGCCGGAAAACTCGCGTCAAGCAAGCGTCTGGGTGTGCCTACACTATACATGAGCGACGGCAACTGCTGCGTCAATCTCAACCGTCCTACGACCGGATTTCCGTCAAGCAATCTGCTCGCCGGGACATTCAACAAAAGCCTCGCATATAAAGTGGGCAAAGTGCTTGCGGACGAGTCAAAAGAGAACGGCATTTCAATAAATCTCGGTCCCGGCGGAAACCTTCACCGTAACATTCTCTGCGGACGCCATCCGGAATATTACTCGGAGGATCCGATACTGACTGGCACTTTAATGGCATATCAGGCGAGAGGGCTAGAGGAAAACGGAGTTATAGCGACATACAAGCATCTTATCGCCAACAATATGGAGTTCGAGCGCAAATCGGCGCACGGGATAATTGACGAGAACACCCTGCGCGACCTTTATCTGCGAGTATTTGACAAAGCTTTCTCGCTGTATAAGCCCGGCTGTGTCATGACATCATACAACCCTGTAAACGGCATCTATCCATGCGAAAACTCCGCACTGCTAAATGACCTTTTACGCGGCGAGTGGGGCTTTGACGGCTTTGTTATGACAGACTGGGGATCCTATGACACCGCTGACAGCATAAGAAGCGTCTGTGCCGGCACGAATCTGCTCACCCCCGGCAGCAAAAAACACTTCCGTATGATATTAAAAGCTGTCAAACGCAACGAGATATCAAAAGCCGCACTTCAGCACAGCGTCAAGCAGATAGTGAAAGTTCTTGTAAGGTGCATATGAAAATCACAGTAATCCGAATGGGAAACTCTCGGCAGCCCGGATATCCTGACAAAGAGTCAGGTGGCGGAAATAAAAGCAAAAACTGCCCTTAAAGCAGAAGAGATTCCGTTTTCGGCAAGCGGCGGCTCAACAATTGTAAAACTGACCATTGAGACAAACGATGTGATTTTGTTGAGTTTGGAATAATAGAAACAACATCCAAGCTCACGGACATTTAGCGCTTAATAAGCCAAGCGGACTTTTATCAATGCTAAAAAAAATCAAGGCAGAAATTATACATCTGCCTTGATTTTTTATTCTTATTTGCTTACCATCACTCTTTGATTTTGGGATACAGTTCCGACCATTTTGAGTATTTTTCACCGTAGTATTTCGTGAGCTTGCCGTCGGGCAGAACGCGAGTGTAGCCTGACTTGACGGCACTTCTTAACCGCTCATAGCCGTCCTCCGGCAGGCAGGCTCTTGCGCCCAACAGTGCGGCACCCAAAACGGCTCCGTGTTCAACCTCGGGAAGCAAAAGCTCAATGTTCAGAACGGATGCTATAATTTTTACCCACTCTTTATTTCGCGTGCCGCCGCCGCAGATTTTTGAAGTTTCGATATGTATTCCGAGATCCCTGATAATATCGAGATTTTGTTTTATCGCAAAAGCGACGCCCTCTAACACCGCAAGCGTCATTTCGTCTTTTGTCGTATTGAGCGACAGGCCGAAAAATGCGCCGCGAATATTCGAGTCGTTTATCGGCGAGCGCTCGCCCATGAGATAGGGCAGGAACATGACCCGACTTTTGCCGATATATTCGGAGAAAGCTCCGTCATACGATGATTTCGTTATGTTTTCGACCCACCATTTTTGGCAGCTTGCCGCGGACAAAATGCAGGCGAGATAATGATATTCGCCCGTCGCGGAACAAAATGTGTGTATCGCTCCGTTCGGCGCATAGTTGAACTCGTCGCTTGCAACGAAAATCGTGCCCGATGTGCCGAGTGAAACATTGCAGTCTCCGCTTTTAATTGTATCCGTTCCTACGGCGGATGCCGCATTGTCGCCCGCTCCGATAACGATTTTGACGTTTCCGTTCAGTCCCAGCTCGTCGGCAACGGATTTTTTGAGCGTTCCTACCGTCTGATAGCTCTCATACACCTTCGGCAGATTCTTTTCGCTTATGCCGAGCACGGACAGCATGGTCTCAGACCAGCAGCGGTTTTTCGTGTCAAAATACAGTGTGCCCGCCGCATCGGAGCAGTCGGTCGCAAACACTCCGCTGAGCCTGTACGCCACATAGTCCTTCGGCAGCATTATTTTCTCAGCTTTTTGAAAATTCTCCGGTTCATTGTTTTTCAGCCAAAGTATTTTCGGCGCGGTAAAGCCGGAAAATGCGATATTGCCGGTATTTTGCTGAAGCGTCTTTTTGCCGATAATATTGTTAAGATATTCGGTCTCAAGCGAGCTTCGGCTGTCGTTCCACAAAATGGCGGGGCGGATCACATTATCGTTTTCATCGAGCACGACAAGGCCGTGCATCTGCCCCGAAAAGCTGATGGAGACAACACTGTTTCTGTCAATGTCAGATACAAGCTCTTTTATTACAGAAATGCTGCCGTCATACCAGTCCTGCGGATTTTGCTCGCTCCAACCGTCTTTTGGATAATAGAGGGGGTACTCTCTTGACGCCGTTTTGACAATCGCCTTTTCGCTCAGCAGCATTCCCTTTACCGATGAGGTTCCTATATCAAGCCCTATGAAGCAGTCCATTTGCCGCACCTCATTTAAACAGAATTTGATTTATTTCACTTTGAATCTTTTCCTGTCTGCCGGATTCCGGGATTTCGCAGGTTTTCTTTTCGCAGGCTATCTCGGACAACTGTGAGAGGGTAATATTGCCGTTTCTGATTTTTCGGCCTAATTCAGAGCTGAACGAAGAATATTTTTTCTCAATAAATTCATCGATTGTTTTGCTTTCTATAATTTCGGCAGCCTTGATAAGACCGAGAGCGAATGTGTCCATGCCGAGAATATAGCCATAGAACATATCCTCTGCGGTGTTGCTCGCTCTGCGGTTTTTGGCGTCAAAATTAAATCCGCCGGTAAGTCCGCCGTTCTTGAGCACCTCATACATACACATCGTTGCGCTGTATGCGTCAAATGGGAACTCATCGGTATCCCAGCCCAAAAGCAGGTTACCCTGATTCGCGTCAATGGAGCCGAGCATACCGTTTACGGCAGAAATTCTCAGCTCGTGCTGGAAGGTGTGACCGGCAAGCGTCGCGTGATTGGCTTCGATGTTCAGCTTGAAATCCTTGTCGAGTCCGTACTGTCTCAAAAAGCCTATTGCCGTTGCGGCATCGAAATCATATTGATGCGTCATCGGCTCCTTCGGCTTGGGCTCAATATAGAAGTCGCCGTCAAATCCGATGCTTCTGCCATATTCCACAGCCATGCGCATAAGAGAAGCTATGTTTTCCTGCTCAAACTTAACATCGGTGTTCAGCAGAGTTTCGTAGCCCTCTCTTCCGCCCCAGAACACATAGCCTCTGCCGCCGAGCTTAACGGTAATATCAAGCGCCTTTTTTATTTGCGCCGCAGCAAAGCAATAAACATTGACATCGTTGGTGCTGCCGGCGCCGTTCATAAACCTCGGATTGCCAAACATATTTGCCGTTCCCCAAAGGCACCTGATATCCGTGCCGTTCATTTTTTCAAGAATATAGTCCGAAATTTCATCAAGACGCGCGTTTGTAACATTTATGTCCTTGTCCTCGGGGACTAAATCGACATCGTGGAAGCAGAAGTATTTAATACCGAGCTTCTCCATAAATTCGAAGCCGGCATCCACCTTTGCCCTTGCGTACTCCATCGTACCGGGTATCGCTCCGAAAGACTTGTCGGCCGTACCAACGCCGAACATATCCGCGCCTGCCGCGCCCAGATTGTGCCACCATGCCATGGCGAACGGCAAATGCTCGCTCATCTTTTTGCCAAAAATCACTCTGTCGGGATCATAGAACTTGAAAGCAAACGGATTTGAACTTTGCTCGCCCTCGTAATTTACCTTCTTTACAAAATCAAAATATTCCATAATATCAGCCTGCCTTTCTTATATAATAAATTTGTTCAATCAAACGCTGACCGTAAGCTTGTTGTTCATTGCGTCCGCGCTGTCCTGACCGACATAGAATGTGTATTCATTCTCCAAATACCATTCTCCGGCCTTTTCGTCATAAAATTTAAGGTCATCCTTATAAACAGTCACGGTCTCTTCGATCTCTTTTCCCGCCGGGACATTGACTTTTTTGAAGCCTTTGAGCAGCTTCACGGGATGATCTCCGTTTGCTCCCGCATAGACCTGAACGACCGTCTTTCCGTCGAAGCTGCCGATATTCTTGATTTTCAGCGACACTTCTATACTACCGTCTTTATTTTCGGCATGTATATCGGAATACTCAAACTCGGTGTAGGAAAGACCGAAGCCAAACGGGAACGCAGCCTCTTTACCCTCCTTGTCGAGCAATGTATAGCCGTGGTAGTAGCCGTAGTCGATAACCCTTGTTTTTTCTCCGGGGAACAGAAACTTCGGATAATCATTTTCGTCCTTGGCAATTGTAAACGGCAAATGACCGCTCGGGACTTTCTTGCCCGTCAATATATCCGCAAGCGCGTTTCCGCCCTCCATTCCGCTGTAGAAAGAATGAAGTATAGCGGACGCTTCGTCTTTCCATTCTTCAATGACATACGCACTTCCTCCGACGATATCAACGATTGTGTTCTCACAATCTGCGCAGATGCGGTGAATAAACTCCACCTCGTTTGACGGAATACGCAGCGAATATCTGTCGCCGCCGTGCGCCTTTTCTGCCGTACCATCCTTGCTTGAGAAGTTCGCAAGATTTTCGCCCTCCTGCTTATAATCGCTGCCTACGCAAATCAAAACGCAGGAGCACGACTTGATTTCATCAAGCTTTGACGATATATCAAGGCTTTCGCAAAGGACAACATTTTCTTTTCCGAATGCATTGCAGAGGCCTTTATACGGAGTAACCGTATACGGACTCGCAACGCTGCTCGAACCATGATCGCCGACATTGATTTTGTTGGCATATCGTCCGACGACGGCTATTTTCTTGACATCGCTAAGCGGAAGTATTCCGTTGTTTTTAAGCAGGACAGTACCCTCGCACGCAACTTTTTTTGCAAGCATGGCATGGGACTTACAGGCGATAACATCCTTGGACTGATGTTTAATTTTTGGTGTTATCTTTATTAAGCCCGTCAAAACATTCCGAACTGCCTTGTCGATATCATCTTGCGATATTTTCCCGTTTCTTAAATATATTGGCAGCATGGTATACAGTATCTTCATCGGCATCTCGACATCCATGCCTGCCTTAACAGCTCTTTCCCCGTTTCTCAGGGCAAACAGGAAATCGGTAATTGCAAAGCCCTCAAAATGCCACTGATCGCGCAAGACATCCGTAAATAAATACTTGCTTTCGCAGCAATGCTCCCCTCTAAGAAGATTATAGGCACCCATAATGGACATCGCGCCGACGTCAATGCACTTCTTGAAATGGGGGAAATATACCTCCTGCAAAGTCTTTTCATCCGCATGGACATCCACCGAAAATCTGATGTTTTCAATGCTGTTGCAGGCAAAATGCTTTGGACAGGCGATAACGCCGTTATCCTGCACCGCTTTTGTCAGTGCAGCGCCCATTTTTCCGAGCAGAAACGGATCCTCGCCATATGTTTCCTGCGCTCTGCCCCAGCGGGGATTGCGCAAAAGGTTAATGCATATACCGGCAAAATAGTTGGCGCCGCCTGCAATCACTTCTTTTGCAATGGCTGTGCCGACCTCATATTCAAGCTCATCGTTAAATGAAGCGCCTCTCGCCATTGAAACGGGGAAGCAGGTGCTTTTACCCATAACAACACCGCGCGGGCCGTCCGAAAAGGCAACCGTCGGGATCCCCAAACGCTTAATCCCGCCCGCAATGCACGGTCGGTAGTTGTACTTTCTGCCCTTTGTAAGCAAGTCATAGCAATTTCGCATAGCAAACTGCCTGCCTGAAAGCATTTTCAGCTTCTCTCTTAATGTCATTTCGCTGCACAGCTGTTTGCAAACCTCCTTCAATGTCTCACTTGTCGGAGATTTT